>Ga0255372_10161_pt1 | contig 13180 bp, 10 predicted proteins | sample ANMaggSeSYBR01E8_FD_182092 | JGI IMG/M metagenome (GOLD analysis project Ga0255372, IMG submission 182092) | Sediment cell enrichment communities from methane seep in Santa Monica Basin, California, United Staets - ANME aggregate JGI... | ecosystem: Environmental > Aquatic > Marine > Cold seeps >...
GTCACAGATGGCGCTCCGGCCCTGGCTCTAGGCCTTGAAAAAGGAGATCCGGATCTGATGGACCAGCCGCCCAGAGACCCGGATGAACCCATTCTGAACCGTTTTATGCTGATCGGAATCAGTATCCAGACAGTAGCTATCACAGCCGTGACTTTAGGCGCTTACTGGATCGGTCGTACTTATTATCCCGAGATGGCAGCCACGATGGCATTTGTAACCCTCTCATTCTCGGAACTGGCCCGAGCTTTTACCGCCAGATCAGAACGAGTGCCGATTCTCCAGATCGGGCTGTTCAACAATAAAGTCATGAACTGGGCAATCCTGTCCTCCCTGGTATTGCTGCTGGGTGTTGTTTATACGCCCTTCTTGCAAGGAATATTTGACACAGCGCCATTAGGATGGGAGCAATGGCGGGTAATCCTGCCGCTGCTGCTGGGGCCTTCTGTCGCAGCTGAACTGACCAAAGTCATCTTTTCTCAAAATAAAAAATCCAAGTAAAGTCTATTTCAATACTGCTGGATTCTAAGATCCACCATCCCTGATGGTGGATCTTTTTTTGTCAGTACTACCTGGAGGTAAATTCATACCTGAATTTACTTTGAAAGAGAGGGATGATTAGAAAAAATGAATTTGCGGATGTTGGCATAAATTACTCTGCCTTGTTCCACTGCTGACACAATGCTGGCATAATTATCATCTGTCAACACCATATCTGCAGTCTCTTTGGCAACATCAGTTCCGGTAATACCCATCGCGATCCCAATATCCGCTTTCTTAATGGAAGGCGCGTCATTCACGCCGTCCCCGGTCATGGCAACCACCTGGTTGTTTGCCCTGAAGGCATCAACTATGCGTACTTTATGCTCTGGGGACACGCGGGCGAATACATCTGTGGACTTCACTGTTTCCTGCAGTTGCTCTGAAGTTAACTCATCCAGGTCTCTGCCGGTAATTACCTGGTGTCCTTCCTGAAGCAGCCCGATCTCGCGGGCAATCGCTCTGGCGGTATTTGGGTAATCCCCGGTGATCATGGCTGTCCTGATCCCTGCCCCCCGAGCTATTTCCAAAGCGGGCATAACTTCTGGCCGGGCAGGATCAATCATGCCTAACAAACCGACAAAGATCAGTTCCTGCTCGATATTCTCATCCAGATCCCCATTTTGGTGATACTGCAGGTCTTCTATAACCCTGTAAGCCACACCCAGAACCCGCAGAGCTTTATCTGTCATGCGGTCATTAGCCGCCAGTATCCGGCTGCGCTGTTCATCATCCAGGAGTACTGCCTGATCATCCCGGTTCTGGTAATGGGTGCACCTTTCCAGCACAACATCCGGAGCTCCCTTCTGGGCAATCACATACCATGCTTTCTGTTTCTGGTCATAAAATGGAGACACGTCTTTGGCATCAGGATCTTTTATAGCATGAACGGTAAGCATCCTTTTCCGTTCGGAATCAAATGGAATTTCCTTAATCCGTGGATATGCTTGCGCTAATGGCGCAGGAAGCGCTCCTGCTTTTGCTGCAGCAACTAACAAGGCGCCTTCGGTGGGATCTCCCACCATGCGTATCGTTTTTTTACCTTCATCATCATAATCAGTCTCCAGGATGGCATCATTGTTTAATGCCCCAATCCATAAAGCTGTTAAGATGCCGGGGTATTCTTTCGCCAGATTTACTTCTTTTGCATCTCTTAAGAATTTCCCTTCCAGTGAATATCCTGTACCGGTGATGTCCAGAAATTCCCCATCTACAGCAACATTAGTCACTGTCATTTCGTTCTGAGTTAATGTCCCTGTCTTATCGGAACAGATAATTGTCGTTGAGCCCAGGGTTTCCACAGAGGATAGTTTTCTTATCAAGGCATTTCGGGAGACCATTTCCTGCATTCCTAAAGCCAGGGTTATGGTCACAACCGCGGGTAATCCTTCAGGTACTGCGGCAATTGCCAGACTCACAGCAATAATAAACATTTCCAGAGGTTCTGCTCCGGTGAGCAGGCCTTCCACAAAAATAACCCCGCATACCACCAGAGTTACCCAACCCAAGGTTTGCCCAAAACTGTCCAGACGTTTTTGAAGCGGCGTATCCTCATCTTCCACGGTCTGAAGCATTTTAGCAATCTGCCCAAGTTCACTTGCCATCCCGGTATTTACCACCACACCTACACCACGTCCATAGGTGACCAATGTGCCGGTAAAAGCCATGGTTTTTCGATCACCAAGAGCTGAATCTTCTTCGAGTTCCATTTCGGCATTTTTTGTGACCGCAAATGATTCGCCGGTTAGCGCGGCTTCATCTATGCGTAAATTGACTGTTTCCAGAAGCCTGATATCTGCCGGGACAAAATTCCCGGCTTCAAGGAAGACAACATCACCCGGCACAACTTCCCGGGAAGGAATCGATTTGCGGTGTCCCTCACGCAGCACATTGGCATCGGGAGAGGCCATCTTTTTTAAAGCAGCCAGGGCTTCTTCCGCCCGCCGTTCCTGCACAACACCAAGCACTGCATTAAGCAGCACTATGGTCATGATGGCAGCTGCCTCGACCCACTCACCCAGGGCTGCAGAAATACCTGAAGCCACAATCAATAAGATGACTACAAAATTGGCAAACTGGTCATAAATCATAGACCAGATGCTGACTGGCGGAGCTTCCTGCAACTCATTTTTACCGTAGGTTTCCTGGCGTTTTTCTGCTTCCCCTTCAGAAAGACCTTGATCCCGGTTTACAGTCAGATGTCCGGTGACATCCTCCCTACTGAGCATATGCCAGGGATAATCAATCTGATTGGAAATACTGCCTGATTGTTCTTGATCTTTATTCACAAAATCTCCCCATTGAATAATTATGTGCTGTATAAAATGTCAGCTGCAAGGTTTATTCTCCAGCTGTTTCCTCTTCGGTTGGTTTTAATCCTCCCGGTACTTCTACAAAGAAATACCAGCCTGTAATAGTCTCTAACCGGTCAGATGGTTCAAATATTGGACCAATTCGGACCCCTTTTACGTTTGATGAGACCCCATAGGTATAAACCGGATAATAAAGGGGAAGCGCTGGAATCTGATCAGAAAATCTGACCTGGAAATTTTTATACAAACGTCCTCTATCCACTATATCCAGGATAATTCGAGCTTGTTCCAAATACTCGCTCGCCTGGCGGTCATTCCACATCGAATAATTTTGACCCCCGGTGGTTTGAGTTTGGTGCCAGAAAGGATATGGATCCGGATCTGTCATACTAGTCAAATTTAGATCAACCAGGGCAGCTTCATAATCCCGTTTCTCGAGTCGATCAGTGATCAATTCTTCATAGGGGAGTGCTTCCAGAATGACATTAAACCCCAAAGCTGTCCAATTTTCCTGGATTGCCTGAGCAATCAGAGTATGATGTTCATCATCAGGGAAAACCAGCGTGAGGGCTAAACGGGCTCCATCTTCATTAGTTCTTGTGGTACCTCCTTCCCCAGGATATGAATACCCCAGATCGCGGATCTTCTCAACAGCTTCTTCCGGGTTATATTCATACCGGGAGAGACCTTCCAAATAAGCCCAGGTTTTCGGGAATATGGGTCCATCTGCAATGATAGCTTGACCTTGATTGACGTAATCAACCAAATACTGCCGGTTTATCCCCTGCATGAGCGCTTTTCTCATTTCAACATCCTGGAAAAACGGAACTTTCGGATTGTCCAGGTTTAATAAAACCAGGGTCATTTGAGGCAGCCGGCTTGTGTACAAGTTCAGACTCTGATCCTCAAGAGCTCCCTCCAAAATCTCAGGTGTGATTTCTCCTATTCCTTGAATCTCTCCTGCTGTGTATGCCTCCCAAACAGCCGTGTAATCCGTAAAGTAATGAAATTCGACCTGATCAAAAAACACCTCTTCGCCGTAATAATCAGGGTTTTTCTCAAGGGCGACTCCCAAGATTTGACTATCTGTCAGGATCAACCTCTCAAATTTAAAGGGGCCGGATCCAATCGGCTGGAGGTTAAACGGGGCATCAACAATTTCCTGAGCTGTAAGTCCGGTCAGGTGATGGGCAGGCAAAATGCCAAAATCAAGGTAACTCAAAAAAGGCGCAAATGCTTCCGGAAGCCTGAATTGTATTGTCCGCTCATCCAGTTCTTCTACTTCAATCTCCTGCCAGAAGGTTGCCAGATCTTCCGGAACTGGAAAATCAGGATCCTTCAGCAAATTAACTGTGAATACTACATCGGCGCTTGAGACCGGCTCACCGTCGTGCCAGAATGCATCTGTGCGCAGCGAGAAATTATATACATCTCCATTCCTGGAGATTCCCCAGGAATTAGATAAATCTGGTTGGGGAAGGCCGGTGCTGTCGAATTGAATTAAACCGCTGAATAACAAACTAGCGGGATCCTGATCTGGAGGGTTAAATACTGCCAGAAGAGGGTTCAGGCGCATCAGAGAACCTACGATCCCTTCCTTGAATATACCTCCCCCAATAGGTTCCGGGGCCTCAACCAGGACCGGTTCAGCTTGCTGACCCCACAACACAACCGCAATCACTACTAAGGCCATAACTATGATCAATATTTGCCAGCGCAGTTTTTTAATTAATTTCATGGGTTTGTCCTGCGTTATTTGATTAGTCTATTCCCCCTGCCTATAAATGTAACCGGAAAATATGGGAATCCATATTTTCCGGTAATCTTTTATCATCTGAGCTTTTCCTGAATCAAGCCAGGCAGTAACTTAACCTGTTACAATTACTGTTGCAATTGCCAATCCAAAAAACAAAAAACTGAGTCCGATAGTGACCCGAAATAAAGTCTTCTCAATACCCCGTCGGGCAGAGAAAACGCCTCCGGTATCCCCTCCGGTTAAACCGCCCAGACCCGCTCCCTTGCTCTGGAGAATCACACTGGCAACCAGGGCAATGGATGTGATAATTAAACCGATGTCCAGATATACTGACACAAAAACCTCCCAGATCAGCCGGAAAATTGGTACGAATTTCCAATTCTGCCGATCATTCTACTTAACCTTGCTTCTATTCTGATTACAAGCAGGGCGATTATACCTTCTTTACAGGGAGAACGTCAAGAAGCACCTCCTGCAGGGATAAACTACAAGGTAAATAGTTCATTATCAATATACAATAACTCCAACTAACAAAAAGGGAAATATGCCTGAAATTGCAGTAAATTTACACATGCATACTCGCTATTCCGATGGTTCCGGAAGCCATCAAGACATTGCTGATGCTGCCCTGGAAGCCGGACTGGATGCGGTAATCGTTACCGATCATAACCTATTGGTTTTGGAACACGAAGGCTATTATGCCAAAGGTGATCAAAAAGTTCTCCTGTTGGTGGGAGAGGAAATCCACGACCAGGAAAGAGTTCCTCAGAAAAACCACCTTCTGGTTTTTGGCGTTGATCAAGAACTTGCCGGCGAAGCAAAAAATCCCCAGCAATTGATAAACAAGGTTCAAAAAGCTGGTGGATTATCTTTCCTTGCCCATCCTGTAGATCCGGCAGCTCCCCTGTTCAACCAAAGTGATTACTCCTGGGAAAATTGGGATATCTCCGGGTATACTGGCATAGAGCTGTGGAATGGATTTTCTGAGTTCAAAACCCGGCTGAACAGCAAAATAGAAGCCGTGTTTTGTGCCTACCTTCCAAAGCACATAGCCAGGGGTCCAATCCCGGAAACGCTGAATATCTGGGATAGTTTAACAGCCGAGGGCCAGAAGGTTGTCGCCATCGGCGGCTCCGATGCTCATGCCATGCCTGCCAGCCTGGGACCGTTTAAACGAACCTTGTTCCCTTATCTCTTTCACTTCAAAGGGATAAATACCCACTTGATCATTCCCTCACCTCTTACAGGAAATTTGACCCCGGACAAGAAGACGATTCTAGAGGCACTCGATCAGGGTCATGCCTTTGTCGGCTACGATCTACCGCATCCAACCAGAGGGTTCCAATTTAAGGGATCGGGCGGGCACGGCTCTGCCATCATGGGAGATGAAATCTCTCTCAAAGACGGGGTTACCCTGCAGATCACTCTACCGCTAAAAGCTGAGTGTGTCTTAATAAAAGACGGTCAACCAGTGAAAACCTGGATGGATCGAGAGATATGCTCGTACACTGCCACTCAACCCGGGGTTTACCGGGCAGAAGTATACTTGCCTTATAAAGGATTGCGGCGGGGTTGGATATTCAGCAATCCCATATACATTCGTCACTAAGGAAAAATATGGACTTCAAGCTTCAAGCTCCTTTCCAGCCCATGGGCGACCAGCCCCAGGCAATAAAAAAACTCATCCAGGGAATCCAAAATGGTGAGCAGCACCAGGTTCTCCTGGGAGCTACTGGAACAGGAAAAACCTATACCATTGCAAATATTATTGAAAAAATGCAAATGCCTGCCCTGGTAATGGCCCACAATAAAACCCTGGCAGCCCAGCTGTACGCGGAGTTTAAATCCTTCTTTCCTGAAAATGCGGTGGAATACTTCGTCAGTTATTATGATTATTACCAGCCGGAAGCCTATATCCCTCATCATGATCTCTTTATTGAAAAAGAGACCGATATCAACGAGGAAATCGAACGCTTACGCCTGGCAGCGACAACAGCCTTGATGTCCAGAAAAGACGTCATCATCGTCGCCTCCGTTTCCTGTATTTATGGGCTTGGTAACCCGGAAGCATACGGAAGTGTGGTCATCGAACTAAAAATGGGGAATATCTACCGCCGTAACGCTCTGCTGCGTCAGTTAATCGAGGGGCAATATACCAGGAACGATATCGATCTCAAGCCAGGTTCATTCCGCGTTCGGGGAGATACCCTGGAAATTGCGCCCGCTTATGATGATCAATATGTCTACCGGATTTCTTTTTTTGGTGATGAGGTAGAAAGAATAACCAAAATACACCGGGTAACCGCGGAGATCCTGGAAGAAATCAAAGAGGTTAGTATTTTCCCTGCCAAACACTTTATTACTGAAGAGGAAAAGTTACGCCAGGCAATCGTGGATATTGAGGAAGAACTGGACGGGCAAATTATCTATTTTAATAAACACGGGAAACTTCTGGAAGCGCAGCGGATTGAACAGCGCTGCAAGTATGATTTGGAGATGCTGCGGGAAATCGGCTATTGCTCAGGAATCGAAAATTACTCCCGCCATCTGGATCAACGCCCTCCCCGGTCCGCTCCCTGGACAATGATGGATTACCTTCCCCAGGATTATCTTTTGATCCTGGATGAATCTCATATGACTGTTCCCCAAATACGGGGCATGTTTAATGGAGATCAATCCAGAAAAGCAACCCTGGTCGAATATGGTTTCCGGTTACCATCAGCTCTCGATAACCGGCCTCTCAAGTTCGAGGAATTTGAAGGGAAAATGGGCTATACGATTTATACGTCTGCCACCCCAGGACCTTACGAATTGGGCAAAGTAGAAAAGGTTATTGACCAGGTTATTCGGCCGACCGGGTTAATTGATCCTGAAGTTGATGTCCGCCCCATCGAAGGACAGGTAGATGACCTGATCGGTGAAATCTATCAACGCACAGAACGGAGTGAACGAGTTCTGGTTACTACGCTGACAAAACGGATGGCTGAAGATTTATCGACCTATCTGGAAGAAAGCGGAATAAAAGTGCATTACCTGCACTCAGAAATCAACACTCTGGAACGGGTCAGCATCCTGCGTGATTTAAGAATGGGTGTATTTGATGTGATTGTGGGGATTAACCTTCTCCGGGAAGGTCTTGACCTGCCGGAGGTTTCCCTGGTAGCCATCCTGGATGCGGATAAGGCTGGATTTTTACGCTCGGACACAGCTTTAATCCAAACCATCGGCCGGGCTTCCCGTCACCTGCAGGGCAAGGTTATCATGTACGCCGATAAAATCACCCCGGCCATGCAGACTGCTCTGGATGAAACTGAACGACGGAGGGAGAAGCAGACTAAACACAACCGGGAACACGGCATCCAGCCGGAAAGCATAAAAAAATCCATCACAGATATCACTGAACGAGTAAAGAAGAAGACAATTGCCGAAGCAGGAGGAGATTATCAAGCCGGGGGGGCACAAGCAATCCCCCTGCCGGAGCTCAAGAGTATCATCGAGGAATTGGAAAAACAGATGCTCGTAGCTGCAGAAAACCTGGAATTCGAAACCGCAGCAGGGTTACGGGATCGGATCTTCGAACTTCGGGAACTCCTGGCGCTTCAATCAGATCTGAAACCCTGGGAAAAGATCAACCTGCTGGCAGGAAAATAATCAGGGGAAAGAAATCCTCAATCCTTCAGGATTCCGGGAAGGTTCTTTTTAATGTAGTGAGTAAAGGTTTGGGGGAATTGGTTCAATTCATCCGCCGGGTGAAATTGCTCGCAGATCAACGTCCAATTCTCTTCATTGAAAGGGGGAAAGGTTGTATCTGCCTCCAGGGTGCATTGTACCCTGGTCAGGTAAAGATGATCAGCAATAACCAGGGCTTCGGAAAACACTTCGGCACCCCCGATCACAAACAACTCTCTCTCACCAGCATCCATTGCCATCTGGAAAGATTCCTGGAGGGACCGCGCTGTTTGGCAGCCCTCCGCCTGAAATTCAGGATCCCTGGAAAGCACAATCATTTTTCTACCTGGAAGGGGAGAGCCAATCGATTCGTACGTTCGTCTGCCCATTACCAGGTGATGTCCCATGGTAAGGGCTTTAAATCGTTTTAAGTCCGACGGTAAATGCCAGGGGATGGCTTTATTTAGTCCAATCCCGTCCCCTTCATCTGCTGCTACAATAATGGAAATTATCATACCGATACCCTGGCTTTTATATGCGGATGCGCCTGATAGTTCTCAAGAGTAAAATCGCTATAAGAAAACTCAAATATTGAATTGACATCCAGGTTCAGGATCATTTTCGGCAGCGGAAAAGGTTTTCTGCTTAACTGCAGCTTCGCTTTTTCTAAATGGTCCAGGTATAGATGGGTATCACCCAGTGTGTGTACAAAATCCCCGGGCTCCAAATCACAGACCTGGGCAACCATCAGGGTTAATAAAGCATAGGACGCGATATTAAAAGGGACGCCTAAAAACACATCCGCTGAACGTTGATAAAGCTGGCAGGATAATTTGCCTCCGGCGACATAAAACTGAAACAGCAAATGACAGGGAGGCAGTGCCATCTTCTCCAGCTCCCCGACATTCCAGGCGCTAACCAGGATCCTGCGGGAATCCGGCTGGGTTTTGATTTGCTCCACAGCACTAGAAATCTGATCAATTACCCGACCGTCAGAAGATTTCCAGGAACGCCACTGAGCCCCATATACCGGACCCAGCTCACCTGATTCGTCTGCCCAGGCATTCCAAATACTGACCCCGTTTTCCTGCAGAGACCGGATATTGGTTTCCCCTTGAAGGAACCAAAGTAATTCATAGATGATGGATTTTAAGTGGAGTTTTTTGGTAGTCAGGACTGGAAATCCATCCTGCAGATTGAACCGCATTTGATGGCCAAAAACAGACCGGGTGCCTGTACCTGTCCGGTCTCCTTTTTCTACTCCCTGATCCAGAATATGCTGCATTAAATCCAGGTATTGCTTCATAATTGCCTCATTAAAATTAAATCACGGAAACAGATGTTTCCATTAATCTCGTATAGAAGACCACCGAATGATTATGGCGGGGTTGTTCCAAAATAAATTTCGTCATAATATAAATGGGTTAAGGTTCCGGTCGTATTTGTTAAACACTGCTGAAGTCCCAAGCGAATAGAGCCCACATCTGCAGTGGTCTCGGCTAAGATCCCAAAACTTACCGCTTTCCAGATATTTGGTTCCAGGTCTACACATCCTGAAGTTTGGCTGTTGAAATGAGTTCCAGAATCATCCCTGAATTCAGCAGTAATAAACGCATCAGCGCCATCCGGGCTCATCGCCCAGACCTGGAATATGTGCCATTCTCCTTGGCTGATTTGAATTGGCTCAACGGTAAACCATCCAGGGAATCCCTGATTGGCCGGTTCTGTCGCACTTAATAACAGGGAAAACTCCCCAATTTTGGATTGCTCAGAAGTCCATTTTGCCACCACATTTGTATTTCTGGTTTCGATTTCCCAGTGGGGATCCGTACTTTCCGGGTTATTTTCAAATGAATCGTTAGCCAGAAGATTGCCAGCGACGGGAGGTAATTCCTCGGTTGGCTGAGGCACTTCTTCAGTTGAAGTGGGCAGGATTACGGGTTCGGCAGCGGCGAAAATTTTCCCTTCACAGGAAAACGGATCCCAATCCTCCATTGAAAACTTCCCCTCTTCCCAGCGCAGCAGCATGGAAATCAGGTCATCCGGGTTCCCCCGGCAGGTATCATCAAATCCTGCATCCACTTGAGCCTGCTCAATGGTTAATCGCTGTGTCTCAATGTCCTCCTCACTCATCCCTGATTCCAGTAATTGTTCAACAGCTTCTTCAGATATGGAAACTAAAATTTCGTCGGTCTTAAGGGTAAAAACACAGTTCTCTTCCTCATTTCCGACAATTTGGATTAAAAGACTGTTTAATATTTCAGTCCCCGCAAAGTCTATCTGTTGCTGAAAGTTGTAAGTGGATTTCTGGCAAGAAACAACAGCACCATTAAAACATTCCAGATCCAAACCGCAATCGAGCACCTCCGGTGAGGGCGTCAGTTCTGGTTCGGTTGGCTCTTCGGGTATTGGAGAACTCTCAACCTTTTGAGGTTCCTCTCCACTAGATTCTTGAGAAAAAAATGCTGGCAGGGTACAGGAAACACTAATAAATATAGCTGCTATTAAACAAGAGATTTTAATCCAGCGATTCATAGTTTCTCCTTTGAATGACAATACTCTCGTCTCACATCTTATGATAGCTTATCATACTTCCGGATCAGTTTCTAAACGAGATGATCTGATAAGATATAGGGCAGATAGATTAATTACCTTGAGAGTTTATGATGATTGCTAATAATGTCACCCGTCTTCTCGATAACAGGAAGATCAACTACAAGGCTTTCGAACTTCCCCGTCAAAAACTCGGCGCTGAAGGTACTGCCAGTTTGCTCAATGTGCCGCTGTCCATCATCTTTAAAAGCATTGTAGTTGAGCGGGTAACCCCGGGAAAACCCATTCTGGCTGTTGTGCCGGGTGACAAAGAAGTCAACCTGAAAGCGCTGGCAAAAGTTGTAGGTGAGAAAAAAGTAATCGCGGCCACTCAAAAGAATGCAGAAAGGCTGACAAAACTTCAAGCCGGCGGGATATCTCCGTTAGCTCTCATCAACCGTGGATTTGAAATTATTATTGACGATTCTGTCTTGGACCAGGAAACGGTCCATATATCCGGAGGTGAACTCGGAGTCAATATCCGTCTTCGTTCTCAGGACCTGGTGGACTTAACCCGGGCAGCGGCGGCAAAGATCAGCCGGGAATAAAGGTAACCCTCTCTTCAGTCTGGAATTAATCCTTCTATCCTTTAATCACAACCAGCGGTTTCAGCCGGGCAACCTTGGCGGCAATGCCGGCCCCGATGACCGTATCCACCACCAAATCGACATCTTTATAGGCCGCGGGGGCTTCTTCAGCCAATCCAGCCATAGATCCAGCCCTGATATAGATCCCATCATTATTAAGCTGTTTCCGGAGATCCTCCCCCCGGATACTTTTTTTGGCTTGTGTTCTGCTCATCACTCGCCCTGCGCCATGGCAGCATGATCCCAGAGAGCGCTCCATGGCCTCTTCAGTCCCGCGTAAAACCCAGGACGAGGTCCCCATACTTCCCGGCACCAGAACAGGTTGACCTATTTTTTTATATTCGGAGGGCAGATCGTCCGCGCCGGGACCAAATGCGCGGGTTGCGCCTTTCCTGTGAACGCAGACCTGGGTTGATTTTCCCCCAATTTGGTGGGTCTCAATTTTTCCTATATTATGAGCAACATCATAAACCTGGAACAGATGCCAGTCGCTCACCTTACCCGCCAGAACGCTTTCGAATGCTTCCCGGGCGTAATGACTGAGGACCTGTCGATTGGCAAAAGCATAATTGGCTGCACAGCCCATCGCGGATAAATAGGCTTCCCCCTCCGGAGACTCCAGCGGCGCGCAGACTAGAGCCCGGTCAGGCAGCTCAATCCCATAACGGTGAACAGCGCCTTGCAAGGATTTTACATAATCTGAACAGACCTGGTGCCCCAACCCTCTCGAGCCGCAGTGGATTTGAAGCGCCAGATCCCCCTCTCTCAACCCCATCACCTGGGCTGCCTGGTGATCATAAATTTCCGCCACCAGGTCAATCTCAATGAAGTGATTGCCGGCACCCAACGACCCAACCTGGTTTGTTCCTCTTTTCAACGCCCGGGGACTTAAATAATGAGGGTCTGCACCCTGAATGCGGCCGCCTTCTTCCGTTCTTCGTAAATCCTGATCGGAAGCATATCCCTTTTTTTTCGCCCAGCGGGATCCATCCCGGCAAACATCCTCTACCTCCCTGGTACTTAATCGGAAATGCCCGCTTTTGCCGACTCCGCTGGGACAAAATTGGTTCAGAGCAGTTGCCAGTTCATCCAGGTATGGTTTTATTTCCTGATAGGATAATCTGCTTCCAAGCAATCGAACGCCGCAGTTTATGTCATACCCAATTCCACCCGGAGATATAACGCCCTGGGGATATTTTGTTGCTGCTACACCGCCGATAGGAAATCCATACCCCTGGTGCATATCAGGCATAACCATCACGCTGCCAACCAATCCGGGTAAAGAGCAGGCATTGACCGCCTGCTCAAGAGATTTGTCACGGGTAACGCCCTTCAGCAACTCCTCGGACGCAAATATCCGCACCGGAACCTGCATATCAGCCCGGTAGGATTGAGGAATTTCCCACTCATAGGAATTGATTCTTTTTAGTTCATTAATGGAAACCATGCCAGACTGCCTTTAAAGAAGGGGCTCAGATATCAAAGACAATATTCACCTCATAACCATCCGCTGTGGTTCTTATATTCAGATTATGATAAGTGACGGCTTTGATATCTCTCTGGTAGGACTTAATCTGGGCCCCTGTTAACCTTGCCTTGAGAGTATATTCGCTGGAAACGGAGAGTTCTTGAATCTCATACACCATATAATCTTCGGTAAGCCTGTATAGAAGTTCTTCCAGGAAAAGGATTAACAAACCTTCATAATCCATGGCCTCGAGGGAAAT
>Ga0255372_10163_pt1 | contig 13162 bp, 10 predicted proteins | sample ANMaggSeSYBR01E8_FD_182092 | JGI IMG/M metagenome (GOLD analysis project Ga0255372, IMG submission 182092) | Sediment cell enrichment communities from methane seep in Santa Monica Basin, California, United Staets - ANME aggregate JGI... | ecosystem: Environmental > Aquatic > Marine > Cold seeps >...
GCATGAGTAATTTGTTTTCCAAGGGCAAAAATATGACTAAAATATCACATTTATATGACGCTATTATTAAATACAAAAAACCAGAGGATCAATGTACTATCAATGTGATAATGGGGGTGAAATAAAGTGAGCGAAAAATATGAAATTCAGATAATTAGGATTCTGTATTATCTTGCTGGAGGATTCTTCGCCTTATTCGGTGGGATATTAGTTATACTTACAATATCAGACGTAGGCGGAGAAATGATTGTACTGGGAACAGATATAACGGGAACAAAAACAGCAATTATAATAGGAATCGGAGTAGGGATTGTAATATTAATCTTAGCGTATATCTTCTGGAAAGCAGGTTCTGAGATTGGTAAGGAAACCTCCAAAGGCTGGAAAATGGTAATGGCTATAGAAGGGTTTTTCCTTATTTCAGGAATGGTTACAGTTGATCCATTTATGGTTATACCTAGTGCAGTGATAATGTACTATCTTTGGGTTACCAGAAGAATTTTTGGCATAACAAAAGATCAGAAGATAGTACGGATGTCACGGCCAGACGAACGGAAAGCACGGAAAATATGTGGTTTTATAGCTAACTTCATGGCAATGCCTGGGTATGGACAAGTTATAGTCGGACGAACTCGATTAGGTGTAAAGTTATACTTAGGTTTTATAGTGAGTCTGATTTGTATGGTTATGGTGTCAGCTATAATGATTGGCATTTTTAGTTCAGTGAAACTAATGTTAATATCAGGCATAGGATTCTTCGTATTGTTTTTTGTAATATACTTCTATGCATTATATGACATTATTGTTGGAGATGTAGTAGCATTTGAAGGATCAACATTGGAAACTGAGGATTTAATTGATAGCCATGTATGATTGATTAAGGTTAGTGTATAGGGATTTGGAGACCTTTAACTTAGCACTCCTTTGCTTATAAAATTCGAGACCATTACATTACATGTTGGTATTATCAAACTAGTGTCAAGTCAACATTAAAGTGTCTGATTATAAGGTGTATTGATAGCGTATTTGGATACATTATAGGTTTGACTTGACACTAGCCGCAGATGCTAGATTGTTCAAGAGATTTTGTAATTTCTATTACACCGTCCCAATTCTTTCATGACTATTAAAAACAATTAAACGATAATTACAGGCTCAAGCCCCCGATAGGATGCCCTGGACAGAGTGAAGCGACGTCCAGGGTTGTTGACTGCGAGATATAGATTTATGTTCGGTGAGATTGAGAAAACCAACAAGACTACAAGTAAAACTAAAAATTCGGCGCAAATTGTAGAATTAAATTGTTATGTACTCTATTAGTGAAAAAAAATAATTAAAAAAAATCGCTTATTTTTCTATATAATAACAAAAGTTAATACATATGCAATAATAAGAATGGTTGAAATCATGACCCCAAGAGGAATGAGCGTCCAAGAAGCATATAGATTGTATAGAGATGGTAATTTTTTAGTTAATAGAAAGTATCAAAGAAAACTTGTATGGACTGAAATTGAAAAAATTGCTTTAATAGATACTATTTTAAGAGGATTTCCAATTCCATTAATACTCCTAGCAGAACGTCCTCACATTCATGGACATGGGAGATATGAAATCTTAGATGGTGTCCAAAGATTAAACGCAATATTTAGTTTCATTGAAAACTCCTTTCCTATGGATGGTAAGTATTTTGATATTCAAGAGTTTGCAAGGGCCAAACAATTAGCAGAACAAGGCATTTTTAGAATGGAAGATAGTGCTAATAAACTTGATGAAAGTCAATGTGCTAATATTTTAGATTATCAATTAGCTGTGACTATTTTTCAAGCTTTCGATGATGAACAAATTACTGAAATATTTGGCCGAATTAATTCAAGTGGAAGACAATTAAGTAATCAAGAAAGACGCCAAGCTGGTGTTGTTAATCCTTTCGGCGAGTTAGTACGAAAAATATCAACAGAATTAAGAGGAGATGCATCTAAGGATATTTTACTTCTTAGTGAAATGCCTGAAATTAGTATTGAATCATCTCGAGCAAGACAAAGTTATGGTCTTACAGCGGATGATATTTTTTGGGTTAGACAAGGGATTTTATGGAACTCGCAACTTAGGGCTGGACATGATGAAGAAATTCTTGCAGACACACTTGTGTCAATTCTACTAAATGAGCCATTTGCTAGAAGTAAAGAAAAACTTGATGAATTATATACAATAGATAGTGAACTTAATAGAAAAGTGGAAACTGCTTTGATTTCATATCCACCAGACAAAGTATATGATGAAATAAAACAAGTTTTTTCAATTATAAAAGAAACAATCGAAACGATTGATTCTGGACCAAATGCTTTACGTAATATTGTAGCACCAAGGAGTACAAACCCAATAAAAGCTTCATTTTATTCAATATTTATGGCCTTCTTTAATTTGTTAGTTCAGGAAAATAAGTCACCAATTGATTCAAAAGGGATAATTGAAGCTTTGAAGAACCATCAATCTGAGATGATATCAAGTGGTCATTATACAAAATCTGAAGATCGTGAGAGAAATATTGACAAAACAGTTGGTTTGATTCAAAGGTATTTTGCCTATAAAGAACCACCAGCCTTAAAGCATGGTCCTGGACTGGCACTCGATTTTGAAAATTCGCTTCGGAGGTCTCGTATCGAGACTCCTCGCTATGAATTCAAACAAGGATTATTGTCATTGGTTGATAATCCAATATTAAATAGTGAATTACTTAATCGAATAGTAAATACAATATGCGCTATAGCTAATTTAGGCCCAAACTCAGAAGGTTTCATTTATTTGGGTGTTGCAGATGTTGAAAGTGATGCTGAACGTATAAAAACTATTTATGGAACTGAATATTTGTCAATTAGTGATCATTATGTTGTTGGGATAGACAGAGAAGTTCAAAAAATGAAAATGACAATTGAGCGTTATCTAGAGAAAATTGTCAACCATATTCGAAATTCTGAATTACCAGAACCGCTTAAGACACAAGTATTGACACAAATAGATACTGTAACATATAAAAATTATACAATAGTCAGAATAAAGGTTCCTACTCAATCCCAAATGTCTTTTGTTGGAGATGAGGCGTATACACGAGAGGGAAACCAAACAATCAAAATTGAAGGGAAGAAAATTGTTGCGGTAAATTCTTTATTTGCATAATTTACATTAAATCCAGTATTTTTTCTTGATTTTGGATTGAAAAAGAAATTCACATGTCCCTTTTAGGTACCTTAACTCCGCTGAAATAGGGCATAGCATTAATACATTTTCTAATATGTCCTCTCTTGAATGCGTAAATATCAATGCATATTGTCATACATATTCCCAATATACCGAATATGTCGTTTGTGGTTAAAATGTAGCAATTTCAACATTTGTTTATTGGCACAGTGTTATTAGCGTGTGTTTTTTAATTGTATTTATACGTTTTGGGCTTAATTGTGTGAGACCTATGCCCTAAAGTTTCGGATTTAAGGTTAGGTAGTCATGAGCATCAAAATAATATGACATAATCGTATCAAAATCTTGCGGCTTATTTGGGAATTAGAATAATAATCATTTTAATGTAAAATAATTACAGAGCATTACTGGATGCCCCGGACAAAGCGTAGTAGCGTCCGAGGTCGTTGACCACGAAATATCCAACCTCATGCTCGCGTAGCAACAGGAGCCCTTCTCACTTCAATCTGCGTGCCCGCTAAACAACAAAACCTTAACCTATACCTGCCCTTATCAAAAATTCTTTTTCAAGTTTTAAGCGAGTCTCTTTGAATAATTCCCTGATCCTGGTTTCATCGCACAATAGTTCATTTTCACTGCATTCCCCTTCTGCTTTGCATTTCAATGCCAGCTCAAGGGCCTTTTTTTCAAGATTAGGCAGGGTTTTTTCAAGTGTTTTTTTCATCCATTTCTCATCTTTAATTATTATTCCGGCAAACATAGAGGGCAGGACATTACTCTCGATTGATTCAAGCCTTTTCCTTGCAGAGATCATTGCCATAAACCAATATATCAGTTTATCAGATAAAAATCTTAACATTACCTGCTGGAAGTGACTGTCACAAATAAGCTCAGGGAAGCTCCGGTTGAGGATGTAGACGGTGTGAAAATTGGGTATGAGAAGGACTAAATGTCAATCCCACTTAAATATTTGTAGAACAGACTCGAAAATAAAGGTGCTTGACTGGTAGCGATTTGATTTTAATCTGACAAAAACGAAGCATAAACCAAAAGGAATAATTTATCACTAATTCTGAGTACATAGTACTGATGACGGAAGAGCCCACAGAATGGGCAGAGAAGTACCGCCCAAAAAACCTTACCGAAATAGCAGGCCATCGTACCATTATCAATGACCTCGTCAGTTGGGCCAACAAATGGGAAACGGGAGTTCCAAAGGACAAGGCACTGATATTCTACGGCAAGCCCGGAGTTGGCAAGACCTCAGCCGCTTATGCCCTGGCCTACCAGATGGAATGGGACGTAATAGAGCTGAACGCCAGCGACCAAAGGACTGCAGGCATCATCCAGAAAGTTGCAGGTTCTGCCAGCCGGATGGGTACCTTTGACGGCACATCAGGACGGCGGCTCATCATACTGGACGAAGCAGACAACCTGCACGGCAACTATGACCGAGGCGGTGCCAGGGCCATCATCAATGTGGTCAAAGGTACATCCCAGCCAGTTATACTCATCGCAAATGAATTTTATCAAATGGACCCGGCACTGCGGCTGGCCTGCAAACCAGTCCAGTTCAGGACAATAAACAGCACTACTATTGTTTCCGCACTAAAGGCAATATGCAAAAATGAAGGCATAATGGTGGGCATCGGGGTCATAGATACTATTGCTGACAATGCCAACGGCGACCTGCGCAGTGCTATCAATGACCTGCAGGCCATGTCCATAGGTAAGCACGAACTGGAAGTAGATGATATTATCACAGCACCCAGGGATGTAAAGGAAACAGTGTTCAAGTTAATGGATCATGTATTCAAAGCCGCAGATATGAGATCTGCCCAGCAGGCTGCCTGGCAGGTGGACGAGAGCCCTGATAACCTGATAAACTGGATCGACGAGAACCTTCCCATCGGATACAAGGATGCGCATGATATGGCTGCCGGTTATTTCCAGCTTGCCAGGGCCGACCTATTCCTGGGCAGGGTGCGCCGCAGGCAGAACTATGGCCTCTGGCGTTATGCCAGCCTGTTAATGACCGGGGGTGTATCGGCTGTCAGGACCCACAGCCATTCGGGCTATAACAAATACCAGGCCCCACAGTTCTGGAAAAAACTGGGACAGACCAGAGCAAAGCGCAACATAAGGGACTCGCTTTCCGGGAAGATCGGGGGAATATGTCATGTATCAGGTGCCTATGCCAGGACTGACCTGATATGGTTCTTCAAACATTTAATGAAAAGCAAAGTTCATTCGGTAGGACTGGCTGCTGAACTGAAACTCAATCCCGATGAGATCGCATTCCTGATGGATACTAAACCCACTACAAAGAAAGTGGGCAAGATATACGATGAGGCACAGCAATTGATCAAGGATGAGATCGAGCATGATATTGAAGTGTTTGGTGGATTTGGCCAGGAAAAAACAGACAAAATGCATGTAAACCGTTTATTGGAATTTAATGAAACTGAAGGAATAGAAGGAACTGGTGGAACAGAAGCAATAGATGAAACTGATGTTAGCCACACAGATGTCGATAATGCAGACTCTGTTGCAACAGAGAAAAAGAACCAGAGTTCTTTATTTGATTTTTGAGGTTTACAGATGAGAGGAAAACTTATCACACTTGAAGGGATTGACGGTTCAGGAAAGTCCACTATCCTAAAACGATTACATCATCATTTCCAGGATAACCCTGATGTGGTTTTTACCAGGGAACCTACTAATGGCTGGATAGGGGAAGCAGTATACCGTGCAATAAAATCCGAGACAGACCCGCTGGCAGAACTATTCCTGTTCATTGCAGACCATGCCCACCACCTGAGCACTACTATAAAACCGGCACTAAAAGATAACAAGATCGTGATCTCGGACCGGTATTCGGACAGCAGGTATGCGTATCAGGGGGCCACCCTGAACGGAACTGTAGACCATCCCCTGGAATGGGTGATGGGACTCCATAAAGGCTGGACTGTAGTACCAGACCTTACTATTCTGCTGGATGTCAATCCCGCAACTGCCATTACAAGGGTGGGTAATCGCGATCATCAGACCAAGTTCGAAAAAACAGCATTTCTTAAACAGGTTCGCAGCAATTATCTCGAACTGGTTGAAAAGGAACCGGATCGGTTCCTGGTAGTGGATGCAGGGTTGCCCATTGGAGAAGTAGAAGATATTGTGCTGTCTGCCATTACCAATCAGTTATGACGTAATTGTTCTAAGTGCGATAAAAACAAGACCGGAATAAGATAATTAAAATTAGACCAGAATAGCATAATTGGTGGTGGTGGGCTGACACCCTTTCTCAAGGAGTCCCTTATGGAACCTCTCTTGATTTATTTACCCCACACAATTGCAGTGCAATTGTGCCAACGTTGCTTTCAATGAAGGATCACCGATCATCCGGTTTAAGAGATCTTAGTGGATCCCATGCCTTTCACAACATTGATGACCGACCAACACCACGTATTACATTCATGTGCTGACTGACCACCCGGTCCTTCACTACCAGCCCACCTGACTCCAGTGTCGTCAGTATTCTCACTGATACACTCAACTGGAGTAATTAACTATGTTATCCTGAAAATTAATATATTTTTTGGTAACAGAATTGGTAACAATCAAGGTATCCTGGTAAATGTGACATAGCCTGAATGTCCTCCATTAGTCATCGGTTAAAGAGTTTGACTGGCTCGATATGTATTGTTTTTCAAAGAACCAATGATTTTTTATGATTAACTAATTTAATTTTAATTGAACACAGATTACACGGATTTTACGGATTTTCAAGGATTTATTTTCGTATCCGCGCGCATCCGTGTCATCCGTACAATCCATGTTCTATAACAATATTACTCTTAACCGATGACACATAGAATGTCCTCAAGGTATCCTGGAAAATGTGACATAGCCCGAATGTCCCACCCTGGTCGTAGACGGACGCGTCCCTCTTTCGCTAAAGGATATTTCACGCTGGGTACATTCAAAGGTGACCACCTCTTCAAGTTCAATCATATTGATGGCCTGGCGCACATCCTTTGCCTGTTCCATAAAAGGTGAGAACACCACGCAAAAACCACCAGGTTTCAACACTTCAGGCACAAACGGTACAACTTCGGATGCATGGTGCAGATCAAGAGTGACCACATCAAAGGTCTCATCAATTGAATGGATCTCCTGTGATATATCCCCACATCGCACTTCCACATTATCAAGACCTGCAAGTGCGATATTAGACCTGGCCACATCCGGGAAATCCTGCCTGATCTCATAAGATAGCACCCTTTTTGCTATAAGTCCGAGATAAATAGCAAGTATGCCAGAGCCAGTACCTGCATCCAGTACAGTGTCTTGTTTATTCAGGCCAGTATGGGACATGATCATCCCAATGTCCTTTGGATTTACAGGCGCTCCGGTTCTTTTTAACTTTTTGAAAAAATCAGGTGCCCTTGGCCGACGTGTCTTTAATTCAAATCCCAGGTGTGATGCAATAGAATCCCCATACTCCATCTCAAGCAATCGGTCCAGCTTGAACACGCCCACTTCCGTATGCAGGTCCCCGTTACCTGCCGTTACAAAATAGTTCTTACCGCTGCCTTTTAAAAGTACCGGGTCCCCTGGTTTCAAAGTAAACCACGCACCAGTGGAACGATCTGGGTAATATGTTCGATCACTGCATCCGATTCGAGGCACAATCTTTCAGGTCTTGCATTTCGCTGCTGGACCGTAAGCACAGCAAAATCGGCTTCCCTGAATGCCATTATGTCATTAATAGCATCTCCTACCATAACAACCTTTTCATATGATAGTTTCAGTTCCCTGATGATCCTGCATTTACGCTGTGGAGTTGAAAGCCCGAAGGTATGCTCCTTCCTGACACCGATACTTCTTGCCACCATTTCAACATCCTCCTGCTTATCACCTGATGCAATAAATATGTCCACACCTAACGCTTCAAGCTGGGATACCACATCCCTTGCTTCAGGATAAGGGCATCCACCGGTACTCAATGTATATGGGATACAATTTCGGGCCATATCGACCATCAGGCCCACGCCTAAATATTGCTTATTATCACACCGATCCCATACTGCTTCCAGCACTTCCTGGAGGTCAGATACCAGTGCTAAGGAATCAGAACTGATGATGGAGTGTGCCTTATCAATACTCAATGATCGATTGCTGCAACCAATATCGATCTTAATCTGTAATTCCTCAATGCATCGATGTACCGGATAACTCCCGTCCATCTGCATCAACTGTTCTGGCTCAATGTGCAGAATAATAATGGCAAAATCCGGATTAGTTCCTGCAAGGTCAGTTGTCACAATATCATAATAAATGGAACCGCTCCTGAGGTCCTTTGCTGCCCTGTACATGTGCAGGAGTGTGCCTGCACTGTCAAAGACCACTGCTGTTTTTGCCATATTCAGGTCTATTTGGAATTATTCTTAATTATCTTTTCTGACCAGAAGGGACTGCCCCGTCATTTGGGGCGGCACATCCAGATGCAACAGTTCCAGTATGGTGGGTGCGATATCTGCGAACATACCATCTTGCAGATCCACATCCATATCTGATACAAATACCAGTGGCACCCGGTTAGTGGTGTGGGTAGTATGCGGGCTCTTATCTTTGTAATAGATCATTTGTTCACTATTGCCGTGATCTGACGTGATAATGGCAATGCCGCCCATATCAATTATTGCAGTTACCACCCTGCCCAGGCATTCATCCACAACCTCTACGGCCTTTATAGCAGCATCCATAACGCCGGTGTGCCCGACCATATCCGGATTTGCATAGTTCAGTATGATCACATCGTAATCGCCTGATACGATCTTTTCCACAACAGCATCTGTGACCTCATAAGCACTCATCTCAGGTTTCAGGTCATAGGTTGCCACATCTGGAGAATGTATGAGTATCCTGTCCTCTCCTTTGCAGGGTTTTTCCACACCACCGTTAAAGAAGAACGTCACATGGGCATATTTTTCAGTCTCAGCAATATGAAGCTGTTTTTTTCCATTTTTTGACAGGTATTCCGCCAGTGTGTTGTCAATGTGTGCAGGCGGGAAGGCTATTTGAAGATCAAATGTCTCATCATATTGGGTCATGCAGACGAAATGGATATTCAATTCTTTCTGTCGTTCAAACCCTGAAAAATCCTGCATTGTCAAGGCCCTGGTAAGTTCCCTTGCCCTGTCAGGCCTGAAATTAAAAAAGATCACGGCATCATTATCCTGTATGATAGCAGTTGGACGGTTCCCATCCAGTATAACGGTGGGTTTGACAAATTCGTCATTTTCTCCTCTCCCGTAGGCAGCCCTTAACGCACTTCCTGCATCGGGTGATGTCAGGCCTTTACCGAGTACCAGGGCATCATAAGCAAGCTGTACTCGCTCCCACCTGTTGTCCCGGTCCATTCCATAATAGCGACCGCCAATCGTGGCAATTTTTCCTGTGCCAAGTGTTCGCATCAGATCTTCGGTCCGGGTGATATATTCTCCTGCACAGCGCGGCGGGACATCCCGGCCGTCAAGGAATGCATGGATAAAAACCTGTTCAAGTCCTGCATTCTTTGCCATCTTCAGCAGGCCAGACAAGTGCTCGATGTGACTATGCACTCCCCCATCCGAGAGCAACCCCATCAAATGAAGTGATGAGCCATTTGTCAGTACATGTTCAACTGCATCGGTCAGTACCTTATTAGAAAAGAAATCGCCATCCTTGATCGATTTATCTATTCTTGTAATATCCTGGTATACCACGCGACCACTACCCAGATTCAGGTGACCGACTTCACTATTTCCCATCTGGCCAGGGGGAAGGCCAACTGCCTTGCCTGAAGCTTCCAGTGTGGAATGGGGATATTTTTCCATCAGGTAGTCCATCACCGATGTATCAGCATTGGCTATTGCATTTCCTTCAATCCCAGGGTTTATACCCCAGCCATCAAGTATGATAAGAATGAGCGGTTTAGGGATGTTCATTTTCATATCTTCTTTTTGAACGTTTAGGAAAATATATACTTTCCTTTAGGCTTAAAAAATGCGAACGAAGTGAGGATTTTCTTGACCATACATATCCTAAATAATTGTGCTATATAGAGGCTGTCCAGCAATTCAAAAAGTAATTGTTAGACTGCCTCTATAATCCATCAGCAAATCAGAATCTGCATCGTGCAACCTTTGCTGATCCGGATATTACACATTCCATATCTTATATCTTAGTTATTTCCTCTTCAAAAGAAACGCCACTGACAGGAGTCCTGCAACTGTAAATATTGCTTCGAATCCCGGTAATCCACCTTCGTCTTCCGGTAACCCAGCTTCGTCTTCCGGTAATCCACCTTCGTCTTTCTCGTCTGTTACCTCCAGTCCCTCTCCACCGGCTATTCCGGTTTCGTTGGTGATTTCCAGATCCAGGGTATATTCTCCGTAATCATCATCATATGGAGTGATCCCAATGTAGATATCACCACTATAGGTTATTTCCTGGGTTGTTTTAGCAATCGCACCCGGATTAGATGGATACTCTGCTGCAATTTCTATCCTATCTTCATCGTAAAGTGTAAACTCTCTCATCCTGTCGCTTGGCGGGGTCACTTTAACGGTTAGCGTTGTTCCCGCTTCAACAGTCATCCTGTAGAGATCTTTAGTGTCCGTTCCATGCGATCCGGATAGATAACCGTTATGAGTTCCCTCTGTTATCTCCATAGCCGTTTCAAACGTGTCTCCTGCATCTGTTTGACTTCCTACATCGAAATTATCATCGATCATGATAACGTATTCTACACCTGCCACGGTATCAAGAACCATGCCGCCACCAACGCTCAGGTAATATGTATAAGAACTCTCCTGTGAACCGGGCAGCCATAGATGACTTCTGGATTCAGCCGCACCAACCACATTCTTCAAAGGATTATCATATTCCGGAAGCAGTATTGCCCTATCTATGTCAAACAATTTAGCATTGCTGATTATAGTTCGATTTTCCACTACCGGATTAATAACTTTGATTGTAAGCAACTGTCCGGCATTAACTTTTTGTGTAAGTTTAAAGTATTCCGGTGCATCAACCGGAATGTCATGATCTGTCACATAACTTCCCAGATCTATCTCAATTGCGTCATCAAAACCATTACCGCCATCTGGCAGTATCTGCTGTGCGCTTACTATTCCTGCGGTTCCAATAATAACTAGTCCTATCAGGATGAACATTTCCAATTTTTTCATGTTACCAACTCTTTATTTATTCTGCAATTGAAATAAAAGTCAACTAAATTAATGTAAAATCTGCAATGTGTTTTTTTCTGCTAATCTATAAATAAATTGCTATTTTTCAATATTCGCTAATAATTAATATTACTCATGCAACTACTCCTACTCCTACTCCTACTCCTACAACTACTCCTATTTTCGTCGTTGGGTAGATGAAGGGGTCTCTCTCCCCGCACGCCAGTTCATTCACGGGCTTTATTTGCTTCCACTATGGCCCTTCTACCTTCATCCTGGTTTTTGTCCATGAAACACCTGGAAGCACAGGCCAGCAGTTTCTCTTTAGTAGGAGACATATTAGAACGCTCATACGATTCAAGACCCCGGTTGGTCCAACCCTCTTCAAAACATCTGTCACCACACAGAGTAAGCAACTCATCAGTCGGCGTCTTATTTACTTTTTCATAGGCCTCCAGCCCGGGATATAACTTACCTTCTTCAAAACACTTGTTGCCACAACTGAGCAGTTCCTTTTCCGGCACTTCCTCACCTGCCGCCTTAAAGGCATCCAGGCCCTTGTTAAGCTCTCCTTCCAGCAGGCATTTGCGGCCCGCCTCAATGAGGCTGTCTTTCGGGAGTGGTACTCCTAGGAATTTGATTGCATTAATAGCTGAATATATCTGCCCTTCCTCAAGATATTTATCGATCCAGCCAAAGAGCATATCGTCAGGCAGCTCGACACCTGCAGCTTTTGAACCTTCTACAGCTTTCGAAAGCCATCCCTGATCAAGATACTGGAAAATATAACTATTGATCTCCTCTTCAGAAAGTTGGGCCCCCATCTCCTTAGAGAGATCTATAGCCTCAGCCATCCGGCCTTTTTCAAGGATGTTTTTAAGGTAAGCGGTTAGTTTTTCATCATTCATTTTATCGTTTATAGTCTAATTGACTGACATTTAAGTGTTGTTGTCTGGTTGTGAGATGTTCTGTAACCTGGAAAACCCAAAACTTAGTCGGGAACATTCCTGTTGTGTCACATGCTTTCATTTTTTAGGACAAACTGCCGCCACCTGACCAGCAGTATCGGGCTGATAATCCCTAATAAGGTCATCTGAATGCCTGTTTGCTTTTTTAAGTATATCTGCAATCTGATGTGCATCTTTCGTATGTATCATTAAATGGTTGATTGATGGATGTGGATTAAAACGAATCCGGATGTGGTAAACTGATTTTGAACCAATGTACATGATATATCCATAACCAAAACAAAAAACAACCCATATGAGACTTGGAGTAAGGTCTTTCATTGGTTCTCCTGCAAATGTCTGCGAAAGAAGGGTGAAAAGCCAAAATATTCCTACTGTTAATAAGCCCCAGTACACTAATCTGTATAGTTTATTTTTTTGTACCTGTACTGTGTTTATTGAATCTAAAGTATGGGTTGTTGAACCAAGTATCCGTTGGAATATAGTACTGACCCTGATATACTTACTATTAATTTCAACGCTTGATCTCGATATGATTAACTGTGTTAACACAACAGAGAACATTATTAATTCAATTCCATATTTATGAAAAAAGGAATCATGTCCGGCTATATGATAAAGAACAAAAACAGTGAAAGCAAAGAGTAATCCAATATTAACCTCTTTTCTTAACCCAGCGACATAAGTATTTTTCAAAAGTATAGGCAATAATGTGGGTGGATTTGTATCATTATATGTTAGTGAAGAGGATGATCCTAAATTATT
>Ga0255372_10106_pt2 | contig 13073 bp, 10 predicted proteins | sample ANMaggSeSYBR01E8_FD_182092 | JGI IMG/M metagenome (GOLD analysis project Ga0255372, IMG submission 182092) | Sediment cell enrichment communities from methane seep in Santa Monica Basin, California, United Staets - ANME aggregate JGI... | ecosystem: Environmental > Aquatic > Marine > Cold seeps >...
TACCCGTGCCGAAGTGGTGGAACCTGGTAGACACGCTATCTTGAGGGGGTAGTGGGCTACGCCCGTGCGGGTTCAAGTCCCGCCTTCGGCACCATATTTAACACAATTTAAACGAGCTTGAATTATTCAAGCTCGTTTTTTATTGCTTTTTTAGCGCCTCAATCTTTATCACTTTTTTATCACCCTGTTTGTCCATTATACGAAGGCATTTAGAAATGTCAAAAAACTACCGATATGATTAGTTGACTTATATCTATTTATTACTTGATCAAAATATTTTGGGTGGAGTAAAGCTTTTGGGTTGCTTTTTGTATAGGTCAAATTTTTATTTTTATCATTAAGCATTCTTCTCAAATATCTTAATGCAAATTGAGATCTATTCCAATTTCTAGGAGAATATGATGGCAAAAGCTCTGGATCTTCTTCAAGAACATTAAATATTTTTTTATATTCTATGAGCGTAGAATTTTTCGGATTTTTAGGACCCACTTTTTTATTTCCCAAAGCCCAGGTTTCTAAACAAAAATGCTGAATAATAATTTTTATTTCGGCAGAGCAAACTTTATCTTTTGGCTCGTCACCAAAATCTATGGGAAACTTCTGGTTCAGGTAGCCTGCCAAGTACATGATATAAAGCTATTTCTGTACATCTGAAGGTCTTAAATCCATAAGATTTTCTGGTAGTGACTTTTACCTTGTTGTTTAAACCCTCTACGATTCCAGCTGATATGACCTTTTTTGCTCTAAACCAGTTAAGAATCAGTTCCCTGTGCTTCCGTATGCTCCGGGCCTGTTTCTTCATAGGTTCGATTTTAGACCTCATTACCCTGGTACACCACCTGTCAAGGAATTTACCTGCCCAAGCTGGTGATGTATAACTCCATAAACCATCCAGATCCTCTTTTAGAAGATAAGCCCTGACACTTTTGAGGTTGTATTGCAGAAGATCCTTTAATTTTATTTCCTGTGTTTCTGTTAGGTTCTCCTTGCGTTTCAGCAGGCACCAACGAGATTTTTTCAGAACTGGTTCATATCCGTCATTATTCATTTTACGGTATTCTTCCGCCCTGACTTGATCTATGGCTTTGTTAATATTTGACACTACGTGGAACCGGTCTAAAACATGAATAGCCTGGGAAGCCTTCTTTTTAATGACTTTCAGATATGGTTTCCACATATCTGAGCAAATATAGCTCAATCCCTTGCTGCGATCTTTTCCTAAAAACCGGAAAAATCTGAGCAGTGTTTTGACTGTTCTATCTTTACCAATCCATAAAAGACGGACATTCTCAGAGTTTATCTGGTATACCAGTGTCAGATATTTATGACCTTTATGCCAAAGGACTTCATCAACACCTATTGATTCAATCCCTGACAGATCACGATGCTCAAGACCCCAATCAACTATATATCCAACAGCCCTGAACACCTTGCCCCAGCTGGTTCTGAAATTTATTGCTACATCTTTCCATGACAATTTCTTTGACCAGTGAGCAAGAAACTGCATATAAATTTTGGTCTGGTGCTGCTTCCCTGAAGCCCATGGAACAGATTCTACATGGATTCCGCATTCAGGGCACTCAACTCTGCGCATGTAATATACAAAGAATACCAGAAAACCCCAAAATGGGACAAACTCAAACCGTCTGGCTTTTTTCCCAGTATCATAACAGGGTGCAGGCCTATTGCATATTGAGCAGATTACAGATGAGTTCTTTCTTGGTTTAATTGTAACCTCAATAACATCCTCACCCTGAAAATCTGAAAAATAGGCATCTGCATAAACAAAAGACTTGAACTTATGGCATTTATTAAGGATAGTTTTAATCAGCATCTATTGTCTTTCTTTTGGATTGTATTTTGTTTCGCAAAACATAAATATCAATCCCGGACAATAGATGCTACTCAATTTTTAATCATATTCACCCACAGATTCTGGTGACGAGCCTAATTTTATTATGATAACAATGCAGATTACTAGAACTATACTACTTATCCCACTAATACCAAAGCATGATTTGTGAGATTTATTTTTTCTATACTCCTCAAGAACGCCTTTTAATTTAGGCACAGGAAATGATATCAAGTGAGGAATCCCAAGGAAAATTATGGATATTAAAATTTCAATCGTTATTCTTATGAAGTAGTTCATTCGCCGATCACGGAAAATATTTCAAAACCAATCAAGATCAGGATTCTTAACGGATAAGCTCAGCGGTTGCCCTGGCAACCCGCTGAAGCGATAGGTTGGGTGCCGGTTCATGCTCCAAGTGTAGCCACCCAGTCACCAACCAAATGGGTGATGGCAATTACAATAATGGCTATCAGAACATGTTCGCCTACGATCTTCCACGCTCGTTCACCCTTTGCTTTTGCCATTAAGTAGCTCAGAACCGAAAGGATAGCTAATCCCCACACAAGGGAAACGATGATGGCCGTTAAAAGAGGCAAAAGTAGAACAGGCACCACGAACGTTAAGGAGAAGACAAATTTTGTCATGAACGTTGCGATAGTGGCACCCCAGATTTGCCTTGTCGTGTGAACGTTTTCTGATTCCTCTGAGACATGAATGCCAAGAGCATCCGAGAAGGCGTCGGCGATGGCGATAGTAAAAATACCTCCGAGAACGACCATTTTTGACCCTGTTCCAGAGTGTAGGCCCACCATCAGCCCAAGGGTGGTAATGACGGCCGATGTGAGTCCGAACGAAATCCCAGTGCGTAATGAATCTTTCATATGTGTGTCCTCATCTTAGCACCCAACGAATAATCAGCCGGAGCGTAAGCGATCGGCTGGATTGACTGGTTAAATGTTTCCTTGATTGATTTATCATAATTTTCAGCTTTGTGCTAAATCCACCGTCTTACTTTTCCCGAATAATTTAAGTATTCTTCTCCATATTTTTGTGACAGATAGCGCTCTTCTGGTTTCACGGCTTTAAATAAAAAGAGGATATACAGAATCGGTACTGTGAAGAATAGCCAAAGCGAGAACGTCAAAACAGCAATTCCAAATAATAGAAGTAGCAGCGAAAGGTACAGTGGATTACGAGAAAAACGATAGGCCCCTTCTTTTACTATTTTATTTGTCGATTTTGAGGTATTGAATGTAGTCTTATTCTTGATTAGCACAAAAAACGCACTCACTGCAAGATAGCCGGATGCAAGCATTAATATGCCGCCGGCAATGACTCGAAGGACAGGTGAAAGATTAATGAGATGGATGGGGACTAAATATTCCATCAAAAGACCACATCCTAAACATACAAAGAAAAATACTGGAGGTGGTATCCTGATGGCCGATGAATCCGTGAATTTCTTTTCCATATTAACCTAATTGAACATTTAACGAATTAATCAGCGGCCCGCCCCTTGGGTCCGCTGAATTTACATGTTGGGCCTCAATTTGATTAAAGTTATTTTCGTTACGCCGGCTCAAGCATTACTCTCCTCTTAGGGCCGCGACTTAATCAATGATCGATTAATTTTAAAATTTGTTTGGATGTGTATTCGCCTACATCTGCGAGTCCGGATACCGGCATAAATTGATTTGCGTTATTTGAATACAGGCATCTTACAGAAGCAGGGAAATCATCATCTGCTTCATAGAAAATATAGCATAATGCAATTTTAGGCAGCGGGTAAAGAATAAAGGCAAAATCGCCCCCTGCTTCAGAAGGCCCCTTTTCCCCATTAAATGTTTTGACAATACTTTGCTTCTCTTTCTTAATTGCTGCAACATGAGGACCGAGCAATTTACTAGTAGGCATTGCTGAAGCTGCTACATGGGACATGCTGTCGGGAAACTCCTTGAAGGATTTTAGGGGTAAGAGAACACAATTTTCTGAATTTGCATTTAAGGCGTAAACAGAAATTATTAGACCAAAAACTGAGGAGTGTTTTTCCTCTCCAAGAATAATTCTTTTCGGATCTATCACACATTTTTCACCAAATGCATCAAAATGAAATTGCTCTCCTACCTGTTCTCCTGGAAGATTCTCTGAAAAATCTATCGGCAGATTACCGTATAGTCGCTCAAGATTGTCTTGAACAATCTTTCCATAATTGTCTGACATTTACTGCCTCCTTTATATTCACCGTTTGTTAAGGGGTCAGGTCTGTATGGAAAACATGAGTGCAAAACCAGCAATGCCATCTCCAGCGACCAACATGGTCGCCATAGCGGGTATTGTAGTGACAAAAAGGAAAATGGAAATCCAGGTTTCTCTCACTAAGTGATTTACAGCAGAACCATCTGCAGGATTGATTCCCAAGTAAAGAGCCAACACAAGAAGCACCATTCCTATAATCATAGAGATATTTGTTATCGCACTGCCAAAGATAAACATGAAGCTTTTTTTGTCATATCATTGAGAACCTGAACGGTCCGCATAACCGCCTGGAAAAAGCTGCAGAACGAAGCGGCATAGTTTTTTCCAGTCCGAGTTGATGCGGTTATACCTTTTTGGGTAAAATCAAAATAGTTTTCTTAAATTATTTTGTTTGGTTTAGCTTATTTTTTTGGAATGTATAGCTTTCATAAAATGAGGGGAACAAGAGTATCCCCTCATTTTACTGTCTAAAGACTACCTTTACAAAGATCTTAGGAAAGCAATCAGATCCGCTTTTTCTTGATTTTCCAAGTGAAGTTGTTGAATAAAATTGAAATACTCCACTGTATCCTCAAGGGTGAAACATCTTCCGTCGTGCATATATGGGGGGGAATCCTTGATACCTCTCAGAGGGAAAGTTTTAATTGGACCGTCATGGGCCATCATCATTCCATTTGCCAATTCCTGCTTATAAAAACGCTCAGCCTTGAGATTATGCATACTGTTGTCGGTGTAGTAGGGGGCAGGATGGCATGAGGCACATCGGGCTTTGCCGTTGAAAAGCGCCTCGCCGTTCAGTTCGCTATGGTTAGCCTTGGTCTGGTCAAGTTCGCCGTAAATGTCGAGCTTAGAGGCCGGAGGAAAATCCAATATTGCCAGGAATTCCGCCATGGCATGCACTTGGGAGCCCCTTTCAAGAACGTTAACCCCTTTTTTGGCAGCCATACAGATGTCTCCATCGAAATAGGCAGCGCGCTGCTCGAATTCGGTGAAGTCTTCTACCGTTTTAATTGCACGCTGAGAACCGAAGAGCCTTTGGATGTTTACTCCCCGAAGGGTCGGAGTTTCAATACGGTGTCGGAATTCCTGTGGCCGAATGTCTCCGACAAGATGGTTAGCCCCGTTGGTATGGCCATTGGCATGACAATCGAAACAGGTTACACCCAGACTGGGCCTGTCGGTACGGCGGTCTTCCGTCGCATTGAATTGCTGTTGGGGAAACTGGGTCACCAGAAGGCGCAGGCCCTCAAGCTGTTTGGGATTCAGAATACCGTTAAAAATTTCATAGTAATTATCAATAGTAATGAGCCGGCCCTTTGCTATATCACCAAGGTCGGGGCGGGTGGTCAGGAAAATTGCCGGGACCGGATCCGGAAGGATATGCTCGGGCAGGTCGAAATCCAGGTCAAAGCGAATCAGTCGGGGCAAAAGTTTTGTGATCATCTCCGGGAAAAGCATGCCTCCCTCTGCGTGGTCAGAAAAAGGCAAGGGTTTGTAAGGAAACACCCCTTTCTCTTTTATCTGTCCGGGTGTCATTTTATCAAGCTCATTCCAGGTGATGCCTTCAAGTTTCGCTGTAGGTCCTACCGGGAGGGGTTTTCCTCCTGACATGAGGGTTTTATCAGTTGTCTTTTTTGAAAGGTCATACCGGGAGTTTAACAATTCTTTTTGCAGTTTGGCACGCTCGCTTTTCACGGCCATGCGTGCGGCTTTGATTTGGTCGAAGGTCTGTGTCTGGTTCGTCGGCCCATAGCTGGAAATGACTTTAGCCTGCTGTGCAGAAACTATCGTAAAGGTCATCCCCAAGAGCAACATAATGCAGATTATGGTCCACTTAATGAACAGATTATTTTTCTTCTTCATTTCACAATCCTCCATTTTTACTAATTGGTATATTTATACATCCTTTCCCATGAGATTTTTTTATCGCATCACCTCCTTAAATTTTAGGTTTATGGTATAACGAGGCTGTCGAAAAACCAGTTTGAAATACGAATTTAGTGACAGCAGAGTAAAATGTTAATGGAACTTGGAATATTCACGAAGATACTATTGCTCTAATTACATGCCAGTGGCGAAAATAAGTGCTTCTATCATAGCGAATAGGGCCTTTGTAGAGGATATATCTCAATATCTCCTATCATCCTTACGCCATGGCATAGCTTTTTCCAAAATTGGAGATCTTTTCAATGTTGTGAACAAGGCAATATAACATCCATTGGAGGTTGACCTTGATATGCCCCCGTAAGGTAAATCTGTCCATTCTCTTGCACGTGCGTATATTCCCAAAGACCGGTTCTACGATGCCCATTCTTTTACTATAAATGCGGCGCCCATCTTCTGTGTCTATCTTCCGCTTCATTTCATCTGTAAGGCTGCCAGGACGTTTCCCATAAAAAACATGAACCTGTCGTGATACCGTATTGGGATTGCGCAAGCATTTGGAACGTAATTGGCAATCACGGCAGGCCGTTTTCGGTGCCTGGTAGGCAATCGCCTTGTATCCTTCTGCTGTTTGGAAGTTACGATTCCTGACATATAGCCCGTGCCCTGCAGGACAAATTAGTTTTCCTGTGCGGTCATCCAGATGGAAGTCTTCTACGCTGAACCAGCGCTTCTTCGATTTATATTTTTCATGGCGTTTGTCCACTGATCGACGGTGACGACCAGCATCTGCAAACCGAACATCCCTCTTCCGGAATTGAGGGTCCGGAACATAAGCATCAACCTCATGCTCTTTACATGCCTCAAGATTCTTTACGCTGTAGTACCCGGTGTCAGCGCTGATCTCCCTGTCCTTTAAAGGTTCCTTCCAGCCAATGGCCTCCAGTTTATCCTTGGCCCCACCCCAACATCGATTCCATGCTTGAGCTGTCTTCCCCTTTTCCAAAAGCCTCGCCATACAACACTATCTGATGCTTTTCATCAACCATGGCGTTAGCATTATACCCCTGTACCACTCCATGTGATGTGGCCATTTTTGCTGATTCGTTATCTGTCACGTTACTCTGGATCTCTTTGCCTCTTGCCCCTATCTTCGGCTCATTCTCCGAAAGAAACTTATCTATTCGATCCGCTTTCTGCTTAAGTCTTTTAATTCTTAACTCTCTTCGTTTCTTGTCCGTTCCCTTCTTTTTGCCTGCCCGTTTATCTGCTGAACGGTGTTCACAAACCGCCTCCTTCACTTTCCGTTCCAGTGCTTCCTGTTTTTTCTTCAAATCCTCAAATTTACCACTCCATTCCTTTGCTGCATTCGAGGAAAGCTTTAATCCATCCAAACTGAAATGAGTCCCACCCAGCAAATCCTCTTCATCGCAAATTAGCAGTACTTTCGTGAATAACGGCTCTATTTCTTTATCTAATGATGATACAAAGGCTGCAATCGTACTGTGATCCGGTTTCTGGCCACAGGAAAGAGCCATAAAGGTAATATTTTCCTTGCAGGCCCGCTCCAATGATCGTGATGAGATCAAACCTCGTGAATAACCAAAGAGCACAATCTTTATCAGCACCTTCGGGTCTATAGCCTTTCGGCCCGTTTCATCGTTGCGATAACGATCATCAAACATACTCAAGTCAAGGAGTTCTTCAACAACATGATGTATCGCATATTCCAACGTGCCGGGTACCAGCTGTTCTTCTAATGAGACCGGAACCATCATTAACTGATCGTAGTCATAATGCTTATAGCGCGCCATCTGTGGTTCTCCTCATCGCAATTAGTTTCTACTACACGTTCAATTTACCACAAATGACTTTTTATTTCAATTGTAAACAAGTACTTGTTATGCTTTTTCGACAGGCTCAACGTTTGGATTAACTTGACGCGCGGCTTTTTGCGAGGTCAATGTTAAATGATTTGTTATGCATTTTTTTGTCCACCATAAGGTATGGGTTTCTAACGACTATCACCTCTTCTTTTTACGTTCCCTAAGCACGAAGGAGACGTAAGATCCAAGAAAGAAGACGAGTAGAAAAAGATGTAGTATGAGGGAGCCGTGAGGCTTCCCCCTATCTCTATGGCGGAAGCTGTCACATGCCTTCCAGAAGTTCTTTCAGCCATTTAACTGCTTCCGGGAAGTCCTTTGTGTCTAAAATGAATTCCTGCCCTCTGGCGACTGAGTTAAGTCTTGTGCCGCTTTTAGTTCGTTTCCATCGAGTTAAGTTAGAATGATACGTTAAGGGGCAATTACCATCTCGAGGATAAAACCATTGTGGCAATTCCCATTGACTTGGTGTTGCATCGTCTGGGGCAGTCAGTGCCAAACGTTCTGAATATTTCTGAAATACTCCGGCCCCAGCCTGCTTTGATAAAGACAATCCGGGTAGTGTTAGATACCTGGATGCAATATACAGACTGTTGTTCCTATCAGAACTGCGATGGAAATGAGGGTGATACTCAGCCCACCTATAATCTGATCGGCTACAACTATCAATTGTAAAAATTTTGGCAATTTGGAGCCAACCCCAAAAAATGTGGCGCAGCGGTGCTCTTTTATCCCACACGATTTTCCCAGCGTCATTCATTACATTACGGAACAAACCAAAAAACAAAAAAACATCTCCGGCCTGCACACTATTGTTTCTGAGGTGCCCTTGTGCTGCACCTGTTTGTCCGAAAATTGGTCTCCAATCAGGATGGCGAGAAAGGCTTTTATGATTGATATCAGGGTCCAGATGCGCAAAGTGTGAGACGGGAATACGCCCATTTGTCAAATCAGAAACGAGCGAACCAAGATTATATTCCTGCCAGTGAATATCCCCATAACGTATTGATGACTTTTTGTCAGGAATCGGAAAGGATACAATTCGACCATCTGGAAATATCGGGCTTGGATTTTTGCCGGAGGAAGAGTCAAAACCTTTTCTGCTAAAGATAATTTTCATGATTCAGTCGTCTTCCATGTATCATCGTTACTCGGCCAAGAGGTTGGAGGTGCATTAATTCCGACCTTTTGATGCTCGATGAAAATAGGGGTCTCCGATTGACCTTTAATCAATTCAAACTTCAAGGCTTCAACATTTTGTTACTTTCTATCTCTTTATCATCTGATATTTTAATCGTCTATCAACACTGCTGATTGTTCATCAAGGGTCAACCGGAGACTTGACCCCTTTACGTTGAACAGTTATGCCAAAGTTACTTTTTTTGGCTTTTACCATCTTATCGAATGGTACGCTCAACATGGCAGCGATCACAATAATAATAATCTGTACCAACCATGCCTGCCACATCCAGTATCCTTTTCGCCAAAATGTATAATATCTTTTGTTTGACCGTTCAGAAACATAGGCACCTGCAGTAGCGTGGGCACGCAGTATATCCCAAAATCCGTTTCCAGCATCTTGATCCTTTAGGATGTCTCGAACCACCAGAGTAATCATGTCTTTGTTCCCCAAGCCTTCAGGAATATTTTTATCCTTCTCTTTCAGAAGTGCTTTATAATTGGGCCTACACCATCTTTCGGCATCAAGATAGGTGTAGTAATATCCATTTCCTATGATCAGTAAAGCGGCAAACAGGGCCACAATAAAGGCCAGGGGGAAATGATAGAAGCGGCATAGGCGGAAGCCCAAAGTCCACAATGCCCACAGGGGTATTGCTATTAATAAAGCATTGAAACCAGCATCACCACCAGCAAAAAAAATCCCATCACATAAAACTGGGCCTGAAACCCATGCCACTACCAGGATATAAGGCAGCAAAACAAGCATTCTCAGCAAATCTATAGAATGGATTGGATCAAAAATAACCTTAGCCCTGGTATAAGATTGTTTCTTCTGTTTAGTACTTTCTTCAGAAAATTCAAGATGTGCAAGATCAAACAGTTCTTTCTTCAACTGTTCACTGGCTTTCACTAAGGTAAAAGTGGGAGAAAACAACTCAGTTAATATTCTTCGTATATCTCCGACACAAGACTTCATTCGGGAATTTTTCAGCATCTTGCCTAAAACATCAAGCTTGTCAGGGGGGAGCAAAGGTGGCTGTTTATTCCCTCGATAATTCTTCCGTTTTTCACCGGCTACATAATTTCGAAAGCGATACAATAATATGCTTAGGAAACTCAATAATAATTTTCCCTCAGAAGCCGTCAAAGTATTACTATGTAGCAAGGTAAGTATTGCTGAAAAACCTTCACTAAAATCATATTTACCTTCCCTGAAAAAATCGCCAATAATATCCTTATTCTGGCTGGTGGTTCCCATTTGCCTGGCCTGCAAATAGTCTATAATTGCTGGAATGCTAAGCTCACAATCAAGGATAGCTGACTCCTCCAGGGATAATGATGTTTTATGGGCCTGATCCCGCCGTATTCTGGCTTCAGGGTCACGAATTATCCAAATGGTGCCGCATTCTGAACAAAATACAACTGTTCTGTTATAAATACCAGGAACCCACGCTCCAGGAGTTATGGATGGATGTTTTTTTAGTGGAATCAGAGGACGAGGAAGAGTGCTCAATTGCTCTGGGAATAGCACGGATATTTCTCTTGCCACCAGTACCGCGCAGGCAGGACATCCTTCTGTTAATTCATTATTTGTCATCTGCTTTTCTTGAAGTGTGCTGAATCGTTACTCTCATAATTTTATTTTGGCGCATAACGTGCTGATCAGCGGTTGTGAAAGCAATCCGCTGAATTACCCGATTAGACTGCGATTTTAACCTCCTCCAATAGTCTCTTAACGTTACTAATCCATTTCCTTTAGCAGTTCCACCACAATTCTATAAGCTGCACCGACAGCTGGAAAGCAGACCGTCTGAGGTGTGTCAGAGCTCATTAATTTCTTTAGACCCTCATCTGATGTAAGGTCTAGCCCTGTCAACTCACGGCAGGTTATACTTCCTACCTCCGCCTCGAAACGACTACGAAAATCTCGTGCCACCGTTAAATTTTGGAGTGCTTCTTCCATTGTATCTTTCTGACCCAGCTTGAGACCGATAGCCATCACAGCACCAACAACAGCACCGCATACAGATCCTGTATTACCGATACCGCCAGCGAAAGCACTAGCTATCTGTGGATTTATATTATTCTCCTTCTCTATCTCAAATTCCTGACACACGGCCAAGAGTACAGCCACTGATCATGCATTGCCTTGTGCCATAATCCGCATAGCTCGGTTTTGCTCCATGATTTCCCTTCTCCTTTCCTCATTTCTTCATATTGCCATAAGAAGATATGAAGAATAAATACGCTGTGATTCTTAATATTTTATAGTCTAACGTTTTGCGTGAGCAGCGGCCCTAATGAGTGCCAATCTTGCACGGCTCATACGTAAAACCGCAATCTACACGCCGTGTGCTCCACGCATTTGTTAGCAATCAGCTCAACATCTCCGAGTCAAGGGGTCACCGTTTGACCGTTGATAAAAAACAATAAAAGTCAAACGGAGACTTGACCCTTTCTTTGAAAATTAACGCTTAACATTCCCAAAATAGGTGTTTTCAGGCCTAAATAAGGGTGTTTTTACGTTTGTTCTTTAATGGTTTTAGATAGTTAACGTGGCCTGACCCCATCTCCACAATATTGGGGGGGATTAGTTTCAAATAATTTTGTCAATAAGATTTTTTTTCATTATTTTTTGGGATCAAGGGAAAAAGTCTGAACAGACCCTGATTTACCTTTTACTTTTATTACAGGCATGGGTTGAAAAGTAAACTCATTTTCAAGTTCCTCTGCAACCTTCGAACTGACAAGAATATCTGTGCCGAATTCCTTGTTCAGGTCCTGGATACGAGAGGCCAGATTAACCGTATCACCGATCAGGGAATAGGCAGACCGATCCGAACTGCCGATATTTGCAGCCAGGACCTTTCCGGTATGGATGCCGATACCATGGCTCAGGGTTGCATGTCCTTGTTGGAAATGGATCTTATTTATTTCTTCAAGGCGCTTTCGCATGGCAAGGGCTGCCTGTACTGCGGAATTTACATGGCCTGGATCGTAAATCGGCGCTCCAAAGACCGCTTCTATCTCATCTCCGATGAACTGAAGGATCAGTCCGCCATGCTCCTTGATGGTTTCCGACATTGCATTTAAATAGTCGTTGAGCAGATGGATCAATTCTTTTGGGGGAGTCATCTCCACCAGGGGGGTGAAATTACGAAGATCTGCAAACAGGATGGTTGCCTCTTTGAGTTCACCGTCGAGGGGGATACTGCCGTTTAAAATTTCATCCCTGACCTTGGAATCAACATACCGACCGAATGTGTCCTTAATCAGTTCCCTCTCCCTTAACCCTTCTGTCATGGCATTAAGGGCCTCTCCGGCAAACCCGATCTCATCATTGGTGTAAACGATGGCCTTTGCATTTAGATCCCCTTTTTTTACTCGGCTCATGGCACGGATGATTTCAGCAACAGGCTTTTTAAGATTATGCCCGACCAGTATGGCAATCAGAATGGCCATCACCATAAACACAATGCTCTCTGCAGCAATAGTTGTCTGGATTCTGTTTGCCAGTATGAGTGGGGTTATTTTACCATTGATCTGCATGTCCCTGAACTGATGGATGGTCAGGTGGATAAAGGCGAGAGGAACGATTGACACCGAAAAAATAAGGGCCGCCAGCCTGATTTGCAAATTGATGGATTGTGTCCCTTTAACTTTTGAAAGGCCACCATCAGGGAAAAACAAAGGGACCAAATTGTGCTGGGACACATGCTCCACCCAGAAAAAGGCAATCATTATAGTGATAAGCCCGCAGGCAATTCCCATACTCAATCCTCCGGGAGAACCCACAAAAGCGAACATGATTGACCCGAGGCCCCAGATGAAAATATCCATGACCACTACCATGTAAGGTTCATTGAGCAGCCTTCGCCTGGCAGAATCCAGCAATCCGGGATCAGGGTCAGCATTATCGGCAAATTGCCTTATACATCTTCGGATGGGTCTTTCATACGAGATGGTAATGATGGAAATAATTACCATGCAGATAATTCCATAGGCAATATCCA
>Ga0255372_10165_pt1 | contig 13005 bp, 7 predicted proteins | sample ANMaggSeSYBR01E8_FD_182092 | JGI IMG/M metagenome (GOLD analysis project Ga0255372, IMG submission 182092) | Sediment cell enrichment communities from methane seep in Santa Monica Basin, California, United Staets - ANME aggregate JGI... | ecosystem: Environmental > Aquatic > Marine > Cold seeps >...
TTTCTGCCACAGGTAGTAAAAAGTGCCAGGGTTATGAAAAAGGGTGTTGCTGCCTTACAACCATACATCGAAGCGGAAAAAGCGGCCGGAGGAAAACCGGTCAGTGCAGGCAAGGTATTGCTGGCTACCGTAAAAGGGGATGTTCATGATATTGGGAAAAATATTGTCGGCATTGTTATGGCGTGTAACAATCTCGAAATCATTGACCTGGGTGTGATGACACCGGCTGAAAAAATCCTTCAGGTGGCAAAAACCGAAAAGGTTGATATTATCGGATTGAGTGGGCTGATCACGCCGTCACTGGAGGAGATGGTCCATGTAGCGAAAGAAATGGAGCGGCTGGGGTTCAGTGTTCCTTTACTTATCGGAGGTGCCACCACATCTGAAATTCATACAGCGGTCAAAATTGAACCTAATTATTCCGGCCCTGTTATCTATGTTGAAGACGCTTCACGGAGTGTAGGAGTTGTAACTAACCTGATTTCACCTCAAAAAAAGAATGATTATGTCGCTACCGTCAGGGAAAAATATCAAAATATCAGAAAAACATATGAAGATGGCAAAAAGAAACATCAATATATCAGTTTAACACAAGCCAGGCAAAATAGGCTTAAAACTAATTGGGAGCAAGTCCCTGTTATAAAGCCTTCATTCATAGGAAATAAATCGTTTATAAATTATCCGGTAAAAAAAATCAGGGAGTATATCGACTGGACTTTCTTTTTTCATGCATGGAAATTGACAGGCAGATACCCGGCTATTTTTGATGACCCGGTTAAGGGTAATGAGGCACGAAAAATATACAATGATGCCCAGGCAGTTCTTGATGAAATCATTAACCAAAATTTACTGCAGGCAAACGGGATTATTGGATTTTATCCGGCCAATGCCATTGAAGATGATATCGATGTATTTAGTGATGAAAAAAGAAGTAAAACAGTTGCACGGTTTCATTTTCTCAGGAACCAACAGGTAAAAGAAAAAAACATCCCCAACTTGTCTCTTTCAGATTTTATTGCACCTGTGGATTCCGGAAAAATAGATTATATCGGAGGATTTGCTGTTACAACAGGCATAGGGCTTGATGAAGCTGTTCAGCAACTTGAAAAACAACATGATGATTATTCCATCATCATGCTAAAAATTCTGGCCGATCGCCTTGCTGAAGCCTTTGCTGAATTACTACATGAAAAGGTCAGGAAAGAATACTGGGGGTATGCCAGGGATGAAAACCTTGATCTGAAAAATCTCCTGAAAGAAACCTATCAGGGTATCCGTCCGGCACCGGGTTATCCGGCATGCCCCGATCACGTTGAAAAACGTACCCTGTTTGATCTGCTGGATGTTGAAAAAAATACAGGGATCAAACTAACTGAAAGCTATATGATGGTTCCTGCAGCATCTGTTAGTGGCCACTATTTTACAAACCCAATGTCAAAATATTTTAATGTCGGGAAAATTTCTAAAGACCAGATAATTAACTATGCTGAAAGGAAAAATATAACCATTGCATCAGCAGAAAAATGGTTACGATCAAATTTAAAATATTAATTATGAAGGTTCACGATTGCTTAAAAAAAACAGATAAACTAGTTTTTAGTTTTGAGATCATTCCACCAGCAAGGGGTAGTAGGTTAACTGATATCACGGATATTGTGGAACAATTACAGCCTTTCAATCCGCCATTTATTGATGTAACCAGCCACCCGGCTGAAGCTATTTACGAAGAGCTCAATGATGGGGCTATCAAGAGAAGGATCAGACGCAAAAGGCCGGGAACCATTGGTATTTCGGGAGTTATTCAAAACAGGTATAATATTGACACGGTAGCTCATCTTCTTTGCAGGGGTTTCACAAAAGAAGAGACAGAGGATGCGTTGATTGAATTAAACTACCTCGGCATTAAAAACATTTTTGCGCTCAGGGGTGATGAAACAAACTACAAAAAAAACTTCGGTAAAGATAAAACGGTCAACGAACATGCCTCCGACCTTGTTAAGCAGGTAGACAACCTGCGAAAAGGCATTTACCTCGAAGACATTCTGAATTCCAGCCCGATCGATTTCTGTATTGGTGTTTCCGGCTATCCTGAAAAGCATTTTGAAGCCCCAAACCTGAAAACAGATATCATGTATCTGAAGAAAAAGGTAGAGGCCGGGGCTGATTATATTGTTACGCAGATGTTTTTTGATAATCATCATTTCTTTCAATATGTTAAATTATGTAGAGAAGCCGGGATTAAGGTTCCGATTATTCCCGGGATAAAAATCCTGAATAATGTGAGCCAGCTAACCAGTATCCCAAGAAAATTTCATGTTAACTTCCCCGATGAACTTGTTGACAGGTTAATGAAAGATCCCGGCAAAGCAAGGGAGATTGGTATCGACTGGAGTATCAAACAATCAAAAGACCTTATCGGCAACGGCTTTAATCACCTTCATTATTTTGTAATGAATGATGCAGATGCTATCATTCAGGTTGTGGAGGGAATATCACAGGTATAAACCCCGGATTCCGAGTAAGTCTTTGGCTCATGTTTTAGTAGTGTAAATTTTTCAAAAATGAATAAATTAAATTTTTCTGTTACAATTTCCCTTTTCCTGCTATTATCATCCTTAAATGGCCAGGAAGTGCCCCTGTTTGGGGAGCGGATCGACATGGGAGAAGTTGAGTGCTTTGAACTCATTGAAGCTTCCGGGATTGTTGAGAGCAGGCAAAACCCTCATGTATTATGGTCGCATAACGACAGGAACCATCACAACAGATTGTTTGCAATGAATAAGCGTGGAAAACATCTCGGTATCTTTTGGATTGATGGCATTCAGAATCGGGATTGGGAAGATATCGCTATTGGACCTGGCCCTGAAGAGGGGAAGAATTATATTTATATTGGTGATGTTGGAGATAATAATTCAGAATATGATCTAAAATATATATACCGTATTATTGAACCGAATGTAGATTATCTTCAGGAACCGGTTGAAGAGACCATCGCCGAAGTTGAAACAATTACATTCCAGTATCCCGATGGCAAACGTGATGCAGAAACGATATTGTTAGATCCTCTCACAAAGGACTTGTATGTAGTCTCAAAAAGAGAATTTGAAGATATACGCGTTTACAGGGCTCCATTTCCACAGTCAACAACTGAGGTTATAACACTTGATCACGTTACAACCCTGAATTTGTGGCAGGTGGTTTCAGGAGATATCAGCTCATCCGGACTGGAAATATTGCTTAAAACTTATACTGACGTCTATTACTGGAGCAGGCAACCGGATCAGGATCTGTGGGAGGCATTTAATAATGATCCTGTTTTATTGCCTTATGTCCAGGAAATGCAGGGGGAGGCGATTGGCTGGGCATTCGAAGATCAGGGTTATTATACGCTGAGCGAAGAACATATTGGCATCCCTGTTCACCTTTATTTCTATCCCCGAAATGTACTTTCAACACTGGTTATCAATGAAATCATGCCTGACCCTGTGATGGTTGAAGATGAAATGGGTGAATGGTTTGAGATCTGTAATCACACTAGCGAAACTATCGATATGGATGGGTGGAGCATCAGAGGGTCGGATGAAGAGTAACAAATTATTTCCCAATCCATGCTGATTGATCCGGGAGATTTCCTTGTGTTCGGCAATAATTCAGATACTCAAACCAATGGGGGAGTTCAGGTTGATTGGCAGTACAGCAATATTATCCTGGATAATTTTGAAGACAAATTATTGATCATATCGCCTTCCGGAACTACTATCGATAGTGTTTCTTATGAAACCGGTTCTTCATTTCCGTATCTTCAGGGAGCTTCTATGGCATTGCTAAATCCTAACATGGATAATAATTTAGGACTGAACTGGGTAAGCTGGACAACACCCTATGGTGATGGAGATTTTGGAACCCCGGGCACTCCCAACCTTGTGGAGGTTCAGTCTGTTACAATCAGAGACATCCAATTCACCACTGACTCGTCAGGTATTTCACCTTTAAAGGATCAACGGGTGAGTATCACCGGTGTTTTATCCAGGGAGCCATTCGGTTCATTCTACCAGGATAATTTTTTTATTCAGGATGATACGGGCATGTACTCAGGTATCATGGTTAAATACATAACACAGGTTGAAATTGACGATAGCATAAAACTCACAGGTACGGTGGCAGATGGTCATGGAGGTGTTACCACTCTCATCGACATTTCGGATTTTGAGATCTATGGAAAGGCTGTTGATAAAATTGAGCCTGTAATAGTAAATACAGGACAAATTGCAAATAACGGTGAAGATGCCGAGGCATACGAGAGTGTTCTGATAAAAACATCAGGTGTCTGCAACAATGATAACCTGGGATGGCATGAGTGGTCTGTTGATGACGGGAGCGGGACAGCAAGAATATATCATCCTTATATTAACGATTTCGTACCCATTCAGGGTAAAAAATATGAAATAACCGGGATTCAATATTTCAGGAACAATAATTTTAAGATGCGGATTATCAACAGGTATGACATTGTTGAAGACCTTCATGTTGAAAATGACACAACAATTATCCAGGCAAAATTTGAGCTGCATCAGAACCTCCCCAATCCATTTTATTTATCAACCACTATTTCATTTAATCTCTCCAAACATACAAGTGTTAAATTGACTATCTATAGCGCTAATGGAGAAATTGTTGATGTAGTGATCAACCAAAAATTAAGACCAGGTAACCATTCATTTGTATGGGATACAAAAAATATTCCTTCCGGGGTATATTTTTATACGCTGAGAGTTGGAGAGCACCAGGAGACAAGAAAATGTGTGAAGTTGATGTAAAGAAAAAATTCCACACAAGCTAGCATATACTACCCCAGGTCCAGAATAAGACTCGGTCCTTTCGGGATCAATATTAATTCACGCCTTGTACGGCGGTGTGTGGAAACGGGCTCCACTGCATAGCTTATTCGGGCAGGTATCTGAAAAAAAATCAACAATTTCTTTGTTTATAAATCCAGTAACGCAGATAGTTGTCGGTTAATAAGCCGGTCCCAGATCAAGCTGGCAAAAACAATCAGTGTTGGATTTATAAGCAGATCCCAGATCAAGTCTGGGATGACGCGTCAACGTGAGAAAGTGGGGAGATGGAGGAGGTTTTTGCTTTGCAAAAACCTCCTCCATCTCCTAAAAAAAACAAACAACGTCATCCTGGACTTGATCCAGGATCTCCCTGAACTTCACACGCAGCACTTTTCAAAATTCAAATATTCAACTCTAAGAGGGTTGACTTTTTGTTTTCACACAGCCTCTGAAAGGCGGAGCTATTTAAATTCTAACAATCAACAATTTATGCATAATTCAGAATAAATTTTCAATTCACTTCGTTCTTGAAAATTTATTTTTGTTGATTTTCCTGAAAAAATATTGTATCTTTGAGCAAGAAATTATTAAATTTAATAGTAACAAAACCAGCAAACAGCAAAACATTATCCCCTTTCCTATGTACAGCTGATTCATTTGGCGTTTCTAACAAATGAACAACAGCAAGTTTTTATTATCATAGATTCGAAAAATAATTTTAATCTCCAAAAAATTTAATGCTATGAAAAAATTAAAAATTCTAATCGGGATTTTAGTAATTACATTAAGTTATCAATTCTCATTTAGCCAAAATGAGTTACAAAGTTTCGTTTTGTCAGGTACTGATCCTGAAACGATAGAGATTAATCAAACCTTTACAGCGGGACACGAAATCTTTCCGTTTGATGAAGATGTGACAACGATTTTCGGGATGGCATTAAGTGCCAATATTTCGCTAGAGAATGACAAAAGTTTAGTCAGGGTAATTCTTGTGGATAAAAATTACGAGGAACACCTGATCTATGAAGCCTATTCACTTTTGGAACCTGATTTGTCATTTTCTGTCGATGAAATTTGCGAAGAAACCTCTATCCTTAATTCAGTTAAGCCGCACTCGGTAAGAGTTGAAATTACGGATGCTACCATTACAATAAACAGTCTTACTTATGCCTCCGGAATGAAGTCAGGCACAGATGTTTCAATGGTAACAAAAGAGAAAAAGCAGGCTCAAAACATCAAAAAAATAATTGAAATTAATAAAAACCTGAAGGCGAAAGGATTAAGCTGGGTTGCCGGGCCAACCACTGTTTCAGAGATGACCTATGCCGAAAGAAAAAAACTATACGGACAAAGCACCTTCCCTTTAGGATTTGAATATTATTTTGGTGGAGTAATTAAAACCGGGGCCTCATCCTCAACGCGGGAAACCAGCCTAATGGTTGACAGTTGGGACTGGAGAGAGAGACACGGACAAAACTGGGTAACCCCTGTTACCGATCAAAGTTCTTGTGGTTCCTGCTGGGCTTTTGCTGCTACCGGTGCTACTGAGGCGTTGGTTAATCTTTATTTTAATCAACTCCTGAACCTGGATTTAGCCGAGCAGGATGTTTTATCATGCAGTGGTGCAGGCGATTGCGGTGGAGGTTATCCATCCATAGCTTTAAATTATATTACCAATACTGGAGTAGTTGATGAAGGAACATTCCCATATACAGCCACCGACCAACCATGCTCAAATAAAGGGGAAAATCCAAACGAACTAATTAAAATTGGTGGAAAGATTGACTTTGGTTCTGCTTCTTTCCCAAAAACAGAAGATGATTTAAAAAAGACGATCATTGAGAGAGGCCCAATCAGTGGAGGCCTTTACGACTGGAGTCATGCGATGGTGTTGCCCGGATATCAGGTAGTAGAGGAAGGGGATATATTTTACTACAGAGATTTAAACAAGAATAGATATTGGAAAACAGTAGGAGCAGGAGATCCCCTGATTGGAACAACAGTATGGATATTTAAAAACAGTTGGGGTGCTGGTTGGGGCGATAATGGATATATTTATGTGGAAACAAATATTTCAAATTTTGGCTGGACACATGCCCTTTTAACACCTGTTACAAGTGAAATACAAAACTATACTGTAGTTTGCGAGGATAGTGATGAGGACGGATATTATTGGTGGGGATTGGGCGAAAAACCAGCTGGTTGCGGCGGCCCTGATGAGGCCGATGGTAATGATTCAGATCCAACTTTAGGGCCTTTGGATGAATATGGTTATTGTACATTACTGAACGTTTCTCCAGTTGCTGATTTTACAGCCGATAATACTACCATATATAAGGGTGAAACTGTAACTTTTACAGACCAATCATCTAACAATCCCACTTCATGGTCGTGGTCATTCCCAGGTGGAGACCCTTCTACCAGCACACAGCAGAACCCGATTGTTACTTACACAATAGTCGGAACTCATGATGTTACCCTTACAGTTACTAACGGTACAGGGTCAGATATTCTAACCAAGACGACTTACATTGAGGTGCTGGTTATTGTGACACCAGTTGCAGAGTTCTCAGGAGATCCTACTAGTGTTATGGAAGGAGAAACAGTAACTTTTACCGATCAGTCGACTAATAATCCCACTTCCTGGGCCTGGTCATTCCCTGGTGGAGATCCTGAAAACAGTACATCACAAAACCCTGTTGTTACTTATCCTGCAACCGGCACTTATAATGTTAGTCTTACTGCTACAAATAGTGCAGGTTCTAATACCCTCACCGAAACAGCTTATATAAACGTTACCGAATTTGTTATAAGCTATTGTACATCCTCTGGTGGCAATTCTTCACTTGAGTGGATTCAAACAGTTGCTCTGGGTACTTTTACAAATAACTCAGGCTCAAATGGTGGGTATGGCGACTTTACTGATCCTGCAATCTCAGTTGAAAGCGGGCAGACTTACACCATCACATTGACACCCGGCTTTTCAAATAGGACAAGAAAGGAATTCTGGCGGGTTTGGATTGACTATAACATGAATGGTGACTTTACGGATGCCGGAGAACTGGTTTTTTCCAAAGACCGACAGAAAGTTACAGTAAGTGGGAGCATCAGCATACCTTCGGGTTTGACTGGCGAAACCAGGATGCGCGTCTCTATGAAGTACAATGCAGCACCCACATCTTGTGAAAATTTTTCGTATGGAGAAGTGGAAGATTACACGTTACTTTTTGGAACGCCCATTCCGCAACCACCAGTTGCAAATTTTTCAGGAACACCCACAACAGTAAGTGTTGGAAACAGTGTTCAGTTTACTGATTTGTCTGCCAATAACCCTACTTCATGGTCATGGACATTCGGAGAAGGTTCTACAAGCACGAACCAAAACCCATCTTTTACTTACAATATTGAAGGTACTTATACAGTAAGTTTGACAGCCACAAATAATGAAGGCTCTGACACCAAAACTTTTGTTGATTACATTACAGTTGTTGCTGGTGGTACATATTGTGCATCAACAAGCCAAAGCAATGCACTAGACTGGATTTCACAAGTTAACATTGGTTCATTTTCAAATGCTTCAGGAGCTTCTCTTTACTCATTCTTCACTAACGAGACAATTGGCTTAACTCCCGGTTCATCCAATAGTGTCACACTTACTCCATCTTTTACAGGTAAAGATCAACGTGAGTTCTGGAGAATCTGGATTGACTACAATGGCAATGGTGATTTTAGCGATACAGGTGAACAGGTATTCGTAGCAAACAACAAAAAATCAGCTGTTACAGGAACAATTATTGTTCCTTCTGATGCATCAGGTCAAACAAGAATGCGGGTTACCATGAGAAATGGTAGCTCACCTTCGTCCTGCGGAACATTCTCTAACGGAGAGGTTGAGGATTACACGGTGAACTTCGGCAGCGGATCTTCCGGTTTGGCTATAGGAAATGATTTTGATTTGAATATTTTTCCGAACCCAGCCAGCAATGTACTGAACATTCACGTAATCAGTAACAACGAAACTGTTAACATTAAAATTTACAATTCACTTGGCAGAATTATTGATGACTTTAATGTTGAAAGCAGAGATACACAAATTGATTTGAGCAATTATTCGAAAGGCATATACTACATTGGCGCTGACAATGGCATGCAGAATATGTTGAAGAAGTTTGTGAAGAATTAATCAATTTTCCATTGAAATATTCAGAGGCTGTAACAAAAGTCCTTTTATTAGGTTCACACAGATTCCACTGATTTTCACTGAAAATACAAGTACCATATATACAGGTAATTAGTATTTTGATAAATCTGTGAAAATCTGTGAAATCTGTGTGAACTTCTTCTTTTGAGAAAGCCTCTTGCTTTTAGCAGGCTTTTCCGAGCTAAATAAGCAGTAAAGGTTTTGAGAATGAAAGATCTTTAAATAATCGTAACATCTTGCCGGATACTGTTAAAAAAATAACGCCTTCCGTAAAACAAAAATTCCTGCCCCAGTATTTTACTTTTTACTATCTTCATCGTATCAATTATAAGTTTACAAACTTTGCCGATGCAACTTGAAAGTAATATTATTTTAGATAAAGCAAGAAAAGGAGATAAGAAAGCCTTTGGCAGTCTCGTCATACAGCATCAGCAATATGCTTTCAACCTTGCATTTAGAATAGTGTGCAATGAAGATGATGCAAGAGATGTTGTTCAGGAGAGTTTTATCAAAATATGGAAAAACATGAAACTATATAATCCCAATATGAAATTCACAACCTGGATGTATAAAATTGTAACAAATACAGCCATTGACCAACTGCGTACCATAAAAAAGGCAGGTTTGGTGAACATTGATGATTTTCATGAGAAGCTTGAAAACATATACGCTGATAATCCTGAAACACAACTGAATAATAGAGAAACAGGACGACTGATAAGAATGATATCTGATACACTTTCTGAAAAACAAAAGCTTGTATTTGTATTAAAAGATTTACAAGGGCTGAGCTCGTACGAAGTCAGCGCAGTGCTGGATTTGCCTTCAACTTCTATAAAAAGTAATCTGTATCATGCCAGAAAAACGATTAAAAAAGAATTGCTTAAAATTTTATCGTACGAAAGGAGTAATCGATGAATTGTGAATTGATAAAAAAGAAAATTGACCAATTGGTCTTTGAGAAAAACAAACTGACTCGTTCAGAAGTATCCGGTCATATCGAGTCTTGTAATTCTTGCAAAGAATATTATAGGGAAAGCATGGCGGCAAATAGAATTATTGGAGTAATGCAAAAAGAGCCCTGTTTGCATGATCCTGCCGGTCTAACTAATAATATATTAACAGTTATTGATGAAGTTGAGCAAACTCCGAAATCAACAAAAATCAATAACAATGGTAAAATAATACGGTTAATAAGAAGAACCCTGGCAGCCGCCTCGGTTAGCCTGATGATAATTTTTGGTATTGAGCAATATATTATATTTGATAAGATTATAAAATTGGAAGATGCTGCTTCTAATATATCTAATGACCCTGGTAACATAAGTATACGAAACTTAGTTCATTTTAACACCGGTAACCAGATTGAATTCTACAAACAATTAACAACCGATAAGCCCAATAACCAAAATCACATTAAACTTAGAACCAGAATTATGGTGGCAAGAATATCATCAATAACTATAAGCGAAATGGATAATTTCAGAGTTAGTCAATTACGTAAAGCTATTGCTGCAATGAATGGCAATTAGATGTTCAAATTAAAAATCGAAATCATGAAAACAAAACACATTCTATTGGGTTTATTCATCACAATTATTGTTTTTAGTAGTTGTAGAGAAATAAATATTAGCACCATCGTTAATAAAGATGGTTCGTTTACCAGAATTATTACTATTACAGGTGATTCAGCACAAGTTTTCAAACCCGATTTGCCTTATCCGGTGGATCATACATGGGAAAAGGAATTTAAGAAAGACACAACGGGCAGTGAAGATTGTGTATTGACATATACCAAATTTTTTAATAACAGCACTCTTCTTAATCAGGAGTTTAACGTAGATACAAGTTGGAGAAAAAAATTAAACCGAAATATTAATGTAGAGAGAAAATTGGGGTTTTTCTACTCGTATGTTGTTTATAAAGAAACTATTGGCGCAGCAAATCCTTTTAACTTACTTGATTACAAGGATTACATCAGTAAAGAGGATATGCTTTGGTTAACTGGAAAAAAACTGGCTTCAACTAGTAGTGATTCATCTAAAATTAAACAAGCTGAAGATACGGCAGTAGAATATTTAGAAGAAGTTATAACTGCTGAGATTGTTGCTGTGTTGAAAAAGAGTATAGAGCAACTAAATAGCCCGGTTATTGATCCTGATCAGGTTGATAACTATAGAGATAGTATCGCATTAAAAGTTAATGGCTGGGATTTTAATTCCTCAACTGAGTTTGTCGATTATCTTGCTGAATGGACTAATAATAGCAATATTTATAAACTAAAAACGGTCAATAGTACCCTATTTGAAAACCTGGATGATAACATGCTATTTGTGATATGTGTTTTCGAAATGGAAGACTATAAAGTGACGGTGGAATTACCGGGAATTATTACTGAAACCAACTCACTTTCAACGAAAGGTAACCAGGTACTCTGGAATGTGAATGCCTCATCAATTCTTTTTGAAGACTATGATTTGATTGTAGAATCGCGGGTTGTCAATAGTTGGATGTTTGTAATTGCAGGTGTAATTCTGTTATTGTTTATTGTTGTGGCTATATTCAAACTCGGGAAATAGTTGATGTCCTGATAGCACATCAGAAATTATATTTAATCTTAGTATAAATCATCGAGTTATCGTCATAACGGCCAAACATACCCCTTTCATCGCCAACGAAAATATTTGAACCCAGTAATATTGAGAAACTGTCGCTAAAATCATAAGTGACTTTAGGCCTTATCAACGCATCTCCATAATTAAGGCCGACATATGAAAACAGTTCCAGATGCAACGTTTCGCGCATTGCATCATAACGGGCAAGGAAAGTCATGGTGTTGCCAAATTCTTCTTCAACAATAAAATCGTTATAATCCATAATGTACTTCTGAATGAACTGAGCACTCAGTTTCAGATGGCCAATACCATAATCAAGCCCAACAACATAGTGCAAATAATCAGTTTGTATGAGAGCCCCTTCTGCAGTCGGGTCGGCAGTCTGGAAATATTTCCCATTGTAATAAGCGGCTTCACCACGCACAACAAAACTCTTGATCGTTGATGTAAATGAACCTCCGGCAACATACAAGCGGTGATGCTCAGGAGTGATCAATAATCCTGTAAGCACTGGATTGCCCATTGAATCTATTTCAAATTGCTTTTCAGTATACATACCCGGTGTGGCATCCCAGGTATAAGCTCCCATTAAATCAAAGTCGATGGCAGAAGAAGACAATGAATATTTTAAATAAACTTCGCTGTTTTCAAGGCTGGGGTTAATTTTTTCTTTTGAATAATCGAAAGTTGGTGGAGCTGGAAATTCCGGAGGTTTATACCATATCGAACCTGGCCCGGGAAACTCATTACCTGCATAAACCGGTTTCCAGATTGCTTCGAAGGTACTGTTTCCAAAATAAAAATCAATTTTAGCGGCATAAACGCCAATCCTGATCTCGTCAAAGTCGGGCAGCAGGAACTCGTTAAGATTAAGCGGTGAAACAATATCGGTAATAAAAACACCATCGGCTTTGCCCCACACAATTTGCTGCTTACCAACCCGGATGTCAAAATTGTCGAAATAGAGGTCGAGATAAATTTCGCGCAACTGAAAATCAAGGCTATCAATACCATAAAGATAAAACATGGGATTGGCTTTAAAGGCCACTCCATCGCCCATTTTTTCAAAATTCAGATTAAGCGTATTTTGCAACATGTTAAAGTCGCCATTATTATACTGAACCCCTGTATAATTTCTCACAAAACCGTTTATGTCAACATTTTGAGACTTCACAGCTATAGATAGACTGATGGTGATTAGTATTATTGTTATTCTTTTCATTTGATAATGCTTTAATACGATAATGTGATAATGCGATAATGTAATATTGTAACATTATAGCATTGTATCATTGTAATTCGGATATCAAATATCGGATATCGTTATTCGGATATCATTTTTTTTATATTC
>Ga0255372_10169_pt1 | contig 12733 bp, 9 predicted proteins | sample ANMaggSeSYBR01E8_FD_182092 | JGI IMG/M metagenome (GOLD analysis project Ga0255372, IMG submission 182092) | Sediment cell enrichment communities from methane seep in Santa Monica Basin, California, United Staets - ANME aggregate JGI... | ecosystem: Environmental > Aquatic > Marine > Cold seeps >...
ATATAGCAGAGAACCGCGTGGGTTAAGAACCCACCCTACAAGACTCGAATGTTGGTTGGAACCAATAGAAGTATGTGATTATTGAAACACCTCTGGGAAATACAGAAAGGTGGCACCGGGTAAAACAGCATGGGCTGAAGCCCATCCTACGGGACTAACGGGGAAATTCAATTGTGAGCACTATAGAACAAACAGTAGTCGTAATCCTCGCGGCGGGTAAGGGTACGCGTATGGGCCGTGAGGATATGGCAAAGGTGTGTTTCGAGATCGACGGTGTTCCGGCGATCAACCGCATTATCGAAGCCTTCAAGAAAAAACGGTTCGAGAGGTTCCTCGTAATAGTAGGTTCGATGGCCCAGCAGGTAATGAAAACGGTTGGGAAAATTGACAAACAAGTAATGTTTGTCTATCAGTCGCCACAACTGGGAACCGGACACGCGGGTCGAATGGCCGCCGACGCCCTGCAAACAATGGGACACACCGGGCCGATACTGCTGACTATGGGAGATAAATATGTCGAGCCGGCAGCGGTTGAAATGCTGGTCGAAGGATTTATTAAACAACAAGCGGACCTTGCACTACTGACTATCCCACGAACACGAACAAGCGAGATTTCAAGTGGTCGAGTAATGATCGACAAATCCGGCCAGGCAATAGGGATCGTCGAAAGTATCGATCTCGCCCGGCAGCAAATCGTCGATGACCTGCGGAAGCTGATGGGCAAACGACAATCCATTAATCCAATTGTAATTATCGATACGATAAAAAAACATATCTCCAGGCCGGGTAAAATAGCTGTCGCAGTTCCGGAATTACTGAAACTTGCCCGTAAAAAAAGCAATATAAGCCGGAAAGAACTGAACGGCATACTAAATCTGGGAAAATATAATCTGACGGTCGAAGGCGAACAATACACCAGCAGTCAAATCGACAAGCTATGTCGGCAATTTAATCCGAGTTTATATCTGTTCAAATCCCCGGTATTCTACCGCGGGATGGCTATGCTGGATAATAATAACGCCCAGGGCGAATATTATATGACAGATGCGGTTCGGCATCTCGGCAGCGTTAAAGATGAAACAGGTCATCGCGAACTTCGAATCAGGACGGTGGCAGCGAAGAATGCCGACATAATCCAGGGGTTCAACTCGCCGGACGAACTGTTGACCATCCAGGATTATGTGAGGCGACGCAAAAAAGAACAGGATGTGTCAACCGGCGAGGGTGTTCAATGCCAACTAAAGAAAAACCAATATTGCAGTGTGAACGAATGGATACGCAAGATCGACACAGACGGGCCGAAATTACAAAAATGGCTGCGGGAAAACTACGGCCGACACGACGATCTACATAACGAGAAACGCAAAGAACTACTGAAAGTCCTTAAATGCTACGGCAGACAGTTCAACTTCGACGATAAGGTTCTGATTGTCCGCGCTCCGGGCCGAATTAACCTGATGGGCCGTCATGTGGATCACCGAGGTGGATTCAATAATTTTCTTGCGCTGCACCGTGAAACAATCGCAGTAGCCGGGCTGCGAAACGACGATAACGTAATAGCTGTCAATACCAATCCAAAACTTTTCAAGCCACAGAAATTCAATATTTCCGAACTGATCGGCCGATTCGCCTGGACCGACTGGCTGAATTATGTCAATAGCGACTGGGTACGCAGTATGCTGCGCTCCAGCGCCGGCGAATGGGGTAACTATCTCAAGGCGGCCATGCTGCGGGTGCAGCACAAATATCAGGATTTGAAGATATGCGGGATGAATACGGCTATCTACGGTAGTGTGCCGATGGCGGCAGGGCTAAGCAGTAGCTCGACGCTGGTGGTGGCTGCGCTGCGAGGAGCGATAGCATTGAACAATCTGGAATTAACCAGCCATCAGTTTGTCGATTTGTGCGGTGAAGGAGAATGGTTCGTCGGCTCGCGAGGCGGAGCAGGCGATCATGCCGCGATCACGCTGGGCCAAAGAGGAAAAATAGCACAGGTCGGGTATCTTCCCTTCAGAGTAGAAAAGATTGTCGATGCCCCGGCTGGCTATCAGGTAATGATAGCTGACAGTCATATCAAAGCCCCAAAAAGCGCCGCCGCCAAACAACAGTTTAACTCGCGAATCGCAAGTTATAATTTAGGGTTGGCGCTGCTGCAACAGAGGTGCCCGGAAACAGCCCATCAAATCGAATACGTTCGAGACCTGAATCCGGAACGGTTAGGCGGCGGAACAAGTGATATATACCGGTTGCTGCTGAAAGTGCCGGAGACGATGACACGAAAAGATTTTGAGAATACGCTATCCTCTGAATATCAGCAATTAGTGGAAACTAATTTTTCTTCGCATGACGATCCGGGTCTATACGAGGTACGCGGCGTGTTGCTGTTCGGGGCGGCAGAATGCCTGCGAAGTAAAATGGCTATCGATTACCTGAAGCAAGGTGATATGGCCCGGTTCGGCGAACTGATGAAAGTCAGCCATGACGGCGACCGAGTTTCCAGAATCGGATCAAATGGTGAGTATGTAGCCTGGCAGGTAGATGGCAGCGAAGCGGCTCTGCATAAATTGATAAGCGACCTTGCCAGCGAAGACCCGCACCGGGTACTAAGGGCACAATTGTATATGCAGCCCGGCAGCTATGCATGCAGTACCAAAGAAATCGACCAAATGGTTGATGTCGCCTGTGCTGTGCCGGGTGTGGCGGGGGCGCAAATAGCCGGGGCAGGGCTGGGCGGCTGTATTATGATCCTTGTGCAAAAGGACGCGGTTAAGGCCGTCCGGAAAGCACTTGCCAAAGAATACTATCGGCCCAGAGAGCTTACGCCCGCAATCGTGAACTGTATAATGGTTGAAGGGGCCAGGTTGGCGGAGTTCTGATAGAAAAGCAGAGAAGTTGATTAGTTGTGAGTTGTGAGAAAGAAGGAAGAAAAGAAGAATCCAGAATTCAGAGGAAAGAACAGAAAAAATGAAAAAGACATTGGTTTTGGTAATTGTGGCGGGGGTGTTATTGTCTCTGACAGGGGCGGCAATGGCAGAATCCGTTACAGTGGAGAACTTCAGCTTTGAGTTGCCGGGTAACATAAAACATATATGCTGGGACGGCGAAAAACCGGATTCAACAGATGTTCCAAACTGGACCGACGGCGATGTGACAGCTTCCAATTCCGGCGTGGAGACTGCTGCGGAAAATGGATGGGTTATTACGGATGGCCAATGGTGTGGTTTCCTGATGAACTCCGATTCCTCGGTTTATAATCTGACCGACCATACAATTTCGGCAGACGAAGTATTTACCTTGATGCTGGATACCGGGACAGATGACGCGGGCGGCGTGGATTTTAAGATGATTTTGTACTACGACGACGGCGGCACACGCGTTCAGGCAACAACACAAACCGTACTCATTCCGCAGAGTGTTCCTGCTTCAACCGACATATATGAATATTCCCTGTCATTTTCCGCTAATGGAATTCCCGGGTCAATCGGTCACAAAATCGGGATCGAGCTTGATAATGTTGACGGGGACTCATCGTGGATGAGTATGGACAATGTACGTCTGACAGTCAGGGAGGTCGGCAGTGGTGATAATTATTATGTCGATGCGGCCGGCGGCAACGACGGTTGGAACGGTAATTATCCGAACTACGAAGGCGGAACAAACGGACCGTGGCAGACGATAGCCAAAGTCAATGGAGAAAACTTTATTCCTGGAGATACGATATCGTTCAAGTGCGGAGAAGTCTGGCACGAGCAGTTGACTGTTCCCAATTCCGGCGTTGAGGGAAATACAATCACGTTTAACAGCTATGGAACCGGAGATAAACCGCTGATAAATGTTTCGGAAACAATAACTAACTGGAGTATTTATAGCGGAAATATATATGTTGCGTCGGTTTCCTTCGGTGTTCATCAGGTATTTCTGAATGATGCGCACATGATGCTCGCCCACCATCCGAATGATTCTTTTCTCCAGACACTCGGTGCATCGGAACAACCCACAGACAATATCTATATCGTCTATGACGATGATCACGGCCTGACCAGTGAGCAGTTGATCGGCGCTGATATGAACATCAGGGTCAGACAGTGGGATATTGAAGTTTTCAATATTCTTGATTATGCCCCGGCCACCTGTAAATTTACCATGACCAGGGGAACGTGGTCTTCCTATGGTGCCGATTACTTCCTGGCCAACAAGCTCTGGATGCTGGATAGTCCGGGCGAATGGTATTATGAGAGCGGCAGTCTCTACGTCTGGATGCCGGATGATTCGAATCCCTCAACCCATAAAGTGGAAGCCACGAGGTATTGGTATGGGGTCAACGCAGAGGAAAAAGAACATATCGCAATCGACGGATTTGAGATACGAAACGCCGGTTTTGCCGGGGTGGGATTGTTCAACACAAATAAATTCAGTCTCACCAATCTAAATGTTATCAATATCGGGTCGATGAAATACTATGATCCGTGGGAAACTGTCGGTACAGGTATATACGTGTACAATAACTCCGGCATGAGCGATACCTCCGGAGACATTATCGGTAATACGATCCGAAACACCATCCATAACGGTTTGCGGAGCAGGTGGATATCCAATATGGTTATCGCCGACAACATCGTTGAGAATGTCGGCCTGATAGGCGCCGATCAGTATTTTCCGTCGGCGGGGACCGGTATCCAGACGTCAGGCGGGAATATTACCCTTCGAGAGAACAGAGTGAACGATGTTTCCTGTATGGGGATTTCCTTCGGCGGCGGCAGCGGCTGTCTGGTTGAAAAAAATTGTGTAAATAATTCATGCGCTTATCTGGACGATTGTGGTGGTATTTATACGGCCGGCTCCGAAAGCGGCGAAAACGAAATAAGTCGGAATATTGTTACAAATATCGGCAACCACAATACCAATACAAAGGGCATATACCTCGATCACGACAGTATAGGATTTCTGGTATCAGACAATACGGTGTCTGTTGCGCAGATAGGACTGAACAACCACGATTCCAACAACAATACTTTTACGAATAATACCGTATATGATTGCAAGTGGTCTGTGTATATGCAGGAGGACACAAATATGCCCTCCCATATCTTCGATAACATATTCGAAAACAACATATATTTTTCTAAAATCGACGAAGCTATTGTAGCAATGGCGGATTTCAGGGAACCATTCACTTTCGAAAACTTTGCCGATCACGATTATAACACCTATTCAAGCAGGTACCCAGGCAAGGTGGTCAGTGAAAAAGGCTATAATATTACAGAGGGCAATTATCCGTTGAAATATTACAGCCTGGCTGAATGGCAGGACGGTCGCGGTCAGGATTTGCATTCCAGATTTGTTGCTCAATCGACAACCATAGACCCTTGTGAATATTCCATGATATTGATAAATACCGATCCGACTTCGCGGCAGTTTTCTTACGATGATTACGCGATTCCCGGAAAGGAATACGTCGATCTGAACGGCGACATGATAACCTGGCCGGTAACATTGGATGGTTATTCTTCGAAGATAATCACTCAGGCAACCTGCGAAAACCAGGGTTATCACTGTTGTCCTTCCTGTTTTACCGGCCATTATCCGGAATACGATTGCGACTGCGCCGGACTGATGTGCTGCAAATCGTGCGTACCTCTGCTGACACTGCCGCAGGGCGGCTGGAGCCTCTTGTTGGTTGACAGCGAGGAGATGGGGGAGGTTGACAGGCCTGCGACCAATTCGTTCGACGGCGATCCGGATACCTTCTGGCATACCGAATGGTCCTTAACCGACCCTGACCCCTGCCATCCGCATGAGATACGAATTGATCTGATGGATTCTTATGAACTGGGTGGATTTCGCTATCTGCCTCGGCAGGATGATAATGAAAACGGCATGATAGACGGATACGAGTTTTATGTCAGTACCAGCGGTACCGATTGGGGAGAGCTTACGCCGGTAGCGAGTGGGAATTTCGCGGCGGATAAAACGGAGAAGACGGTACTGTTCAATATTACGCAGGGCCAATATGTTCGCCTGGTTGCGCTGTCGGAAGTGAACGGTAATCCGTGGACGACGATGGCGGAACTAAATGTGTTATATTACAGTCCGGGTGAGTTGACGGACCTGAATGATGATGGGACGGTCAATCTTGAGGACTTTGCCGTACTGGCCTGCTGCTGGGACGATGAAGATGCCTGTTCTTCGCCGGGTTGGTGTGGAGGTGCCGATTTTAATATGAGCGGGACAGTTGATATGTCGGACCTTACATACTTCGCCGAGAATTGGCTACGATAGTGAATATCGGAGGCTGGTTGGTAGGAAATATCAGGAAGTCGCAAGAAAGGACAGAAAAGATGAACAAGACATTAGTTTTTGCGATTGTGGCGGGGATGTTGTTGTCTCTAACAGGGGCGGTAATAGCAGAGTCCCATAGCTGGTATTTCAGCCAATCCGGGAATGACAGCACTGGCGATGGTTCAATAGGCAATCCGTGGAAGAGTTTATCAAAAGCGCAAAATGAAATAAATAATGCCGATGCGGATGAGATAGTTAATTTATTTTTCAAGCGAGGGGATACGTGGAGTTTCGACAGTATCGTCAGAACAATTGTTCATGGCCTATGGATTGGAAGTGATGATCCTACGGTTAATATAGATTCCTATGGTTCGGGTGCTAAACCCATATTTGATGGCGGGGTTACAGATTTTAGTACAGCCCCCGTCCATGATACTGTTAATGGGCCGTTGCGTTGGAGTGCTGTTTTTAGATTTGAAAAAGATAATTGTAGTGTTAAAAACGTAGAAATAACAAATGTCTATGGTAATGTGATAAACCTGCATAATGCAAATACATTTACATTAGGGTATTCCGATATTAATAATTTCGGCCAAAGCGGTATTTTGGATGGCGAAGCATGTGCTTGTGGTGTCATTGTGGAACATAATACATTCCATACGGGGCAGCAATTATGGCGATATGGTTTAAGACCTTCGGGATGGGGAGCTGCTATTAGTCTGCAGGATGAAAGTGCCGTTTGTAATGATAATTTAATTCGACATAATTTAGTTTATGATATTTTCGGTGAAGGGATTATTAGTCTTGGTGGAATTGTCGAATACAACGTTGTAGGAAATACCTATTCTACCGCTATTTATCAAAACGGAAAAGATGGCGGCGTCGCAGAAGATATCATTTTTCGATATAATTTAGTTGTGATGAGTGGAAGCAGCGATTATCAACCTCCTTATCCAATACCATCTATTCATGACGGCAGGGCAGCGCATAACGGAATAGGAGTTGTTGATGAAAATATGGGCGGCGATAACACCAGCGCAGATATTGAGATTTATGGGAATATTGTTATTAATAGAAAATATGGAATTTATGTTAAAAATCCGGCAGATCCCGGAAATCCCATTAAATCAATAAAAATATATAATAATTTGGTAATTGACTGTAGCTCGGGTAATTATATTATTTCCCAACCAGAAGAAGTTACTAATGGTTATATATACAACAACTCATCAATTCTATATGACAGAACTGAAGCAATTCATGGCGGATATGGATCAAGGCTCCCTCACGCGAACTGGACAATAGATAATAATCACTTCTGGACAACCGGAGGCTCTCCGACGGTAGATGATGGTTGGGATGACAATTATGTTATTACTGACCCTAAGTTACCGGGGGAACCGTCAGTAGATTGGGATGGCCAGACAGGACCCACATACTTTAGTGATATTGACTTTAACACTCATCTCTATCCGTCAGTTGATTCTGCGCTTGTCGGTGCCGGTAAAACACTTGACGATGGTTTTGATAATAAATTACTGACTAAAGGAACTAAATGGTCCGATTCACCTGGAATAACCGCGCAATTAGCGGAACAGAGCGTCGGAGACTGGGATATCGGAGCGTCTAAATACAGTGTAGTTCCAAATGCGGATATAAATAACGATGGCAAGGTCAACATCGAAGATTTTGCTGTTATGGCGGTCTGGTGGGATGATGACGATGGTTGTGTGTGGCCGGGTTGGTGCGGAGGTGCCGATTTCAATATGAATGGGACAGTTGATATGTTTGACCTTGGCTATTTCACGGAGAACTGGCTGCGATAGGCGTGGTGAGAAAGACAGCATGGGCTGGAGCCTATTCTGTGGGACCGGATGCCTGTTTCCGAAGACATGACAATTAAGTGAAGAGTTATCGTGTTGGGATACGTTTCAATAAAAGTAACAGTTTGGGAGATGTTTAAATGAAAGTAACAGTTGTAGGTGTAGGGTATGTCGGCCTGGTGGCTGCGGCGTGTCTGGCGGAAGGCGGCAATCATGTCGTCTGTGTCGATACGGACAAGAAAAAGATCGCTGGTCTCAAAAAAGGGATTATTCCCATCTATGAGCCTGGACTGACTGAACTTGTAAAGCATAACGAGGCGGCGGGACGGCTGAGTTTTACCACCGAACTGAAACAAGGCGTCGAACATGCGCTTGTAATACTGTTGGCGGTAGGGACGCCATCGGCGTCGGATGGGTCGGCGGATATATCGGCAGTGCTTGACGCGGCAGGGGCGATTGCCGAAATGATGGACGATTACCGGATAATCGTAACCAAAAGTACCGTCCCTGTGGGTACACATAAAAAGGTTTCCGAAGTGGTGGCAGCCAAAACGGAACAGCCATTCGACTATGTCAGCAATCCGGAATTTCTCAAGGAAGGCTCGTCCGTAGATGACTTTATGAAGCCGGACAGAGTAATAATCGGCACGACCAATCCCGCGGTACGAGAGATAATGAAACATCTCTACGGCCCGTTTATGCGTAAAAGCAGTCGAATTATCTTTATGGACCCGGCCTCGGCAGAGATGACTAAGTACGCGGCAAACGTTATGCTGGCGACCCGCATTTCGTTTATGAACGAGATTTCCGCCATGTGTGATCGGTTCGGCGCAGATGTGGAACTGATCCGCGTCGGACTGGGCAGCGATTCGCGAATCGGCAACGCGTTTTTGTTCCCCGGCGTCGGTTACGGAGGCAGTTGTTTTCCCAAGGACGTCAGAGCACTGATATTTATGGGGCGGCAGCAGGATTGTCCGATGACAATCGCGCAAGCGGCCGAGCAGGCGAATTATACCCAGCAGGATCGCTTCGCCAAAAAAATACTGGACCACTTCGGCGACAAAGCCAAGTCAACCACGCTGGCTGTCTGGGGGTTGGCCTTCAAGGCGAAAACAGATGACATTCGCGAGTCGCCGGCGATCTGCTGTATAGAAAAATTTATCGAGGCAGGTATAAAAATAAAGGCATACGACCCGGAAGCTATGCCGGCTGCTATGGAAAAGCTCGACGGAAAAATTGAAACCGTAACCAATAGCTACGATGTGCTTGACGATGCAGACGCATTAGTGATATTTACCGACTGGCAGGAGTTTCGCACACCCGATTTCGAGACGATTGCTCAAAAACTGAATAAGCCGGTTGTCTTCGACGGCCGTAATTTGTATGAACCAAACTATATGAAAAAACTGGGGATCGAATATCATAGTATCGGCAGGAGTTGTTAGTGAGAAAACAGAAAACAGAAGAGAAAGAAGAGATTGAACAGAAGATAGCGAAGGAAGCCAAGAAGAAGATAGAAGAAATGAACATCGAATAAGATTGCCAGTTAGTCGAGTGCTTTTATTAGGATTTATATGGTATGAAAATATTGGTTACAGGAGCGGCGGGGTTTATCGGTTCGCATTTATGCGAGAGACTTCTAACCGATGGCGCTGAAGTTGTCGGACTGGACAACTTCGACGAGTTCTATAGTCCCGCAATCAAACGAAGTAATATTGCTGAGTGTCTGGAACACAAGTCGTTTTCGTTAATCGAAGGTGATATTCGGGACGTCGAATGCGTTGCCGGGGTTCTGTCCCGGAACAATATAAATACGATTGTTCATCTCGCCGCTCGGGCGGGAGTAAGGCCGTCGATTGAACAACCGCTTTTATATCAGGATGTAAATATAAACGGGACAATGGTGTTACTGGAGGCGGCGAAAGAATACGGGATAAGGAAATTTATCTTCGCGTCCAGCTCAAGCGTCTATGGCAATAATAAAAAGGTGCCGTTCTCCGAGACGGATAACGTTGATTATCCCATATCACCCTACGCCGCCACAAAAAAGGCGGGTGAACTGATCTGTCATACCTATCACCATCTATACGATATGGACATAATGTGTCTGCGGTTTTTTACCGTCTATGGTCCCCGTCAGCGGCCGGACCTGGCGATACATAAGTTCGCCCGGTTGATCGAGGCAGGCGAACCGATACCAGTTTTTGGCGACGGCTCGATGAGGCGTGATTTTACCTATATCGACGATATAATCCAGGGCGTTATGGGAGCCATCGAGCACTGCGAAGGATACGAGATATACAACTTAGGCGAATCGCGGCCGGTCCGGCTGGATGAGCTTATCGGCGAGATAGAAAAGGCGCTGGGTAAAAAAGCAATTATCAATCGTCAGCCCGTGCAGCCGGGTGATGTTGTCCAGACATACGCCGACGTCGCCAAGGCCAAAGCAAAACTGGGCTATAATCCACAAACAGATATTTCCGAGGGGTTGAATAAGTTCGTGGCATGGCTGAGAAGTCGGTCTGGAATGAATCATGGTTGAAGAACAGGTGAACAAAATGGTGAATGATATCCAGGAAGTGATAATCGCGAATTGTGGGTTGGTTTGCTCCAAATGCGGGATGTATATCAAGGGCAAATGCAAGGGCTGCTTCGGCGGCAAACCGATGTATAAAAACTGCCCCATTAAAAAATGCAACGAGGACAATAGCTATAGCACTTGCGCCGACTGCAAAGAGTTCGCTGAATTGAAAAAATGCAAAAAGTTGCATAACATAATTTCCAGATTCTTCGGTTTCATTTTCAGGACGAACAGAATAGTAAACCTTAATCGTATTCGAGAAGTCGGCCTGGAAATATTCAAGGCCGAGAACAAGTGATCACCAAAGCAAGTTAACAAAAGGCCTCACAATGAAACACAATGGAGTTATTCAGCGGAAGTTCGCTCTGCTTGATAAATATCTACTGCAATTGCAAAGCAGTTTGAAAGATGTTGGCTTTGAGACATTTCGTGATGACTGGGTTCAGCAGCGAATGACAGAACGGGCCTTACAGGTGATGGTGGAGATTGTGATCGATACTGCCGAGCGTATTATAGCTGTCCAAAACGCCGGGCCGGCAGCCAGCGCAACCGAGGCCATAGAAAAACTTGTAGAATTGGACGTATTAAAGTCCGCTAAGCCCTATATTAACATGGTTCGGTTCCGGAATCTAATAGTACACCAATACGAAGAAATCGATCCCGAAATTCTTTATAATCTCGCCAGGAATCAACTCGAAGATTTTCGGCAGTTTCGTAACGAGATTGATCAGTCATGAAATTTGATATAAATAAATTGTCTGAATTGCTCAGGGAGCAGTGTCCGGAGGTTCGGTTCGCGTTTCTCCACGGCTCCGCCAAAGAGGGAAGCGTAAAAGAAGGCAGCGATATAGATATCGCGTTGTTTGTCGAGGATAAGCCAACGCTGGAGTTGTATAAAAAGGTCAGCGATTGTGTTCACAACGTTGCGCCCGGCGCCGAATGTGATACGGGGATATTAAACCATGCAGAGCCGATATATCGCTTCGAGGCATTAAAAGGTAAATTGCTGTTTTGCAGGGAGCAGGAAGAATATCTGCGATTTTTTTCTCTTACATGCCGTGAGTACGAAAGTCAGATAGCAGATTATGAACGACAACATAAGTATCGTTTGGAACATGTAGCGAAAGGAATAAATTAATGGCAAAAAAGGTACTGAAAGCAAAAAAGTATGCACCTATGGTCGGTATCGTAGGGCTGGGATATGTCGGGCTGCCACTGGCGAGAGAGTTCTGCCGGGGTGGGGCCGATGTGATTGGTTTCGATGTAAATTCGAAATCAGTCCAGAAGCTCAACAAGGGTTCCAGCCCACTCAAGCATATCCCACATAGCGAAGTTCGTGAGATGGTACAATCGGGTCGGTTTCACGCGACCTGTTCAATGGAGCAACTCTCGAAACCGGATGCGCTTCTGATATGTGTGCCAACGCCGCTGACGGAAAACCGTGAGCCGGATATGACATACGTGGAAGAAACCTGTAAAACTATCGCTCGTTATCTGCGCAAAGAACAGTTGGTAGTATTGGAAAGTACCACGTATCCGGGAACAACACGCGAGGTGATGCAGCCAATTCTGGAAAGTTCAGGCCTGAAAGCCGGCAGGGACTTTTACCTCGCCTACTCGCCCGAACGAGAAGACCCCGGCAATGTAAGTTATCAAACAGGTACGATCCCCAAGGTAGTAGGCGGCTATAACAAAGAGTCTCTTGATATGGCCCTTGAAATTTACCGTTTCGGTATTGATACACTTGTGCCGGTCGATTCCTGCGAAGTGGCTGAGGCGTGTAAGATTCTGGAAAATATGTACCGTAGTGTCAATATCGCTATGGTGAATGAACTGAAAATGCTGTTCGACCGTATGGGCCTTGATGTGTGGGAAGTTATCAGGGCGGCCAGTACCAAGCCGTTCGGCTATCAGCCGTTTTATCCGGGACCCGGCCTGGGCGGCCACTGCATACCAATCGATCCGTTCTATCTGACGTGGAAGGCACGGCAATACGGTATGCCGACGCGTTTTATCGAGTTGGCAGGCGAGATCAATACCAATATGCCGC
>Ga0255372_10171_pt1 | contig 12673 bp, 10 predicted proteins | sample ANMaggSeSYBR01E8_FD_182092 | JGI IMG/M metagenome (GOLD analysis project Ga0255372, IMG submission 182092) | Sediment cell enrichment communities from methane seep in Santa Monica Basin, California, United Staets - ANME aggregate JGI... | ecosystem: Environmental > Aquatic > Marine > Cold seeps >...
TTATTTCATCCGGTCTCATCTCATAAAAAGATTTCATTTAAACCAAGCTCCTAAGAAAAATTACTCCATAAATATAGTTCTATTGATCAATGATCAATATATTGCATTGTATTTAAAAAACTCACTACAACTTTAGCATTATCTTTTAATAACTTCCGAATTTTCCTGCTTCTATATAAGCCTTTATATTTTCCATTGGAGTATCGTACTCCAAGAAATCAGAAGGCTGGAGAATAAACTTTCCCCCGGGTTTTCCTGCCTTAAGTGCCTCTTTTACTTTCTCCCTGATGATGCCGGGTGACCCATCTTTTATCACATTTACCTGGTCAATACTACCAATTATTACATACTCACCTTTTGACAGCTCCTTTGCTTTTAAAAGATCGCCATCTCCAAGAAGTGGCGGAGGAGAAAAAGATTCAATAATATCTGCACCAAGTTCAATATAGGATTCCACAAGATTCATGATCTCTCCGCAATTATGATAAAGGACTTTTTTGCCTCTTTCATGAATAAAATCTATTAGTTTTTTTTCATATGGAAGCACATATTTGTCAAATGTCTTTACTCCTAAAAAACCTCCTGCAGTATTGCCTCCCATACCTAATAAATCTAGATCTGTAGATGTGATTGTTTCGATAAATGGTTTTATTCTATTAAAGCTATAATCCATCAATTTTTTGTAAAAATCATTATCTATAAGGTAGAGCATATAAAGGGTCTCAAGATCTATAAGCTTTGAAGCATGATTAAAAAGCCCTCCTGGTGTCCACATTGATACTATTCCATCATCTCGCAGATAATTTTTTACTTTTAATACTATATTATTCAAATACTCTGGATAATCACTATTCATTGATGGTTCATATTTTTTAAGTATATTTAAATCTTCAATCGTTTTAACCGGTTTTTTTGTACATGCATAGTGAAGGGTTCCCTTGATAAATTCTGAGATGGTAAATTCCTGATAAAGTTCTCCTTCTGGAGTAACGACCTTCGAAGCTGTGACTTTACTTTTACCCCTTGTAGATACCTTGCTTTCCACTTTCCAATCCTTGGTGGTAGTTTCTGTATTAAAACCCCCAACTATCAACCATAAAGGAATACATCCACCCCATATCCTCATGTGTATATCAGTTCCAAGTTCCCTCTGCAGATCGATTACTTTAAATTTATTGCCAATATAATCTTTTATATCAAGATCCGGATATACCTGTGAAAGAAAATGTCCTTCATCATGGATAAATAATGTAACTGGAACATTGCCAGGTATATCTCCGTTTAATACTTTTAATATTCTTTCTCTGGAGGTCATATTTTATTCCTATTCTGTTCTGATAATATTTATTTTTCCTGTGAGAACTTTAAATAATTCTTATCTTTATATCCTATTCCTTCTTCTATGTTATTAAGCTGCCTATTAATTAAGGACTTGATATATTCAAAATTACTGTTTTTCTCTTCAATTGAAAGATTCACCAGCTTATCCAGTATAGAGCCTCCCCTGCTGTCTGTAACAGCAGCGCTTTCTGAAAAGGTATTAAAATATCCTGAATAACCGATATAGCCGACAAGTACTATTCCCTTCCCTCCAGAATTTGCTATTGTAGCAGGTATATAGTATTTATCATAAAGGTCCATTCTTTCATCAGGGGACCAGGAAGGATTGTCCCATCCTATCTCATGATGTGATATCCCCAGAAACAGTCCAATATCTTTTGAAGTGATCTTCTTAACATATTCGGGTCTTAGCTCTTTGGGACTAAGGTGTCCGTTTATGGCTCTCAGTCCCTTAATAGCCAATACATCATCCATAAATGGACCCCAGTCTCCACAGCAGTGAAAGTATAGTCCGCCAAATGCTTCAGATATTTTCTCCAGTGACGGTATGCCGAATTCTCTGTAAAGTTCTGGAGTCATAAGCACAGCCTGGTCATCTGATACGGCAATACCGTCATTTGAATTTACCAGCGGGAAGGTATGCACGGGATACGCGCTGTTCTTTATAATATCATGCTGGGCAGAATAAAACTCTATAAATGAGTCGGTCAGGAGATCCATCAAGTAATGTACTTCTTTTTTATTTGTATAACATGCCATAAGGAAATCATCTGTTTTCCAGATTAGGGATGCTATATCAAGAGGAGTCTGAGGATCAGTATTCCCCAAAGGGATGATCCCTCCTGTCTTATCCTGCCAGTAATTTAAAGTTTCAAATACTCTCTGATATACGGGATTATCAAGACCCGGTTTTTTTAAATTATATACCTCCTCGGGGTTCGCTATAATCGGAGTCGCAACAGCAGGGTCATTGTCTTTAGGGTATTTTACTTTACAGCCGAATGCTTCAGCCATTATGGTGACCCCTTCAAAAGGATCAAGATAAGGGACATAATCTGTATCGTGTTCCATAGAAAGGACACATTTCACCAATGAGGCAATAAGATTTTTATATATATCTTCATATAGTTCATGTTTGGGATAGAAACTTGTCTGAGTTATCTGCCATATTGGTACCCTGTCTACTTCCCTGCAATGAAGGGCTCTCGTGCAGCGGTCAAGTGAATCTTTTATTTGGGATTGTTTATTACTATAAAGTTTTTGGTATCTATTTAAAAGAAAATTCAGGTCCTCTTTAATTATCAAATTACTCTCCTTTTTCACTTATAATTTATATATTTAAGTTTATTAAAAATAAACTCTTCCAAGAGTTCTTATGTAACTGATAAATATCTCTTATATTCTCTATTGGGGCACATAGGCAATATGCATGCCAGAGATTTAAAAACAGTAGTATTAAATATCAATTAATTCCTATAAACTAACAATATCCCAATTCATCATCTTTCCAAATTCTATTACATTCTCTGAGCCAGACCCGTATACAAGAACTGAATGATGTATTCCTCCCCATCTACTAAAATTCGCCAGGAAATCTTCCAGGTGTATATCGGGTTTAAACCAGCCATGGATCACATCTTCAAATCTATCTTCTGAATTTACAGGAAGCATCTCTCCGTCTGAAACAATTAATCTGAATTTATCACTATCTATCGGTGAAAGAGAGCAGAGAACCGCCTTACCTGCTTTTAATCTTCCAACTACTGTAATAGGATTATACCCCTTACTAAATAACCATGGCTTTTCAATTATTTTTGGTTTTCCTTCAATAAGGTCTGTATTCACTTCACCTGCATGGCTTAAAAATATCGCGTCATTCTGCCAGTCAGGACAAAACATTTCTGTAAATGTAGAATCGGGAAATGATGACATCAGGCTGGCTGTAAAGGATGCAGTAAGGATGTCTCCCTCGCCTGCATATCCTATTCCCCGGGAAAGGGCTTTACTTATTTCTAAAAATGGGATGAATGGTAATCTAATATCCCTGGAAAAGTAAAAAGCATTAGCTACAAATGCATTAAGCTTATTACTTTCTCTCCACTTTCTAATGGCAAGACCAGTTCTTATTGAATTTCGGTACAGATCAGGCGATGAAATCTTAACTTTATGTTTGTCCATATTATGTTTGATTTCCTCATCAACATCCTTATCATTAATATCTTTTTCAATTCCTAAAATATCACTTGCTTCGGCCTGGATTATTTTAAAATTGTATTTTTTCTCCAGAAGTTTATCAGGCACTTTGAAATCATCCATCCCTTCAAGGGAACCCCCTATTCTTCCTACCCTTATATTGAGGAAGGTTTTTACCATTCTAGCCTGGATGACTCTGAGATATATCCTTTCAAAAATATCTGATCTTTCCCAGTGACCAGCTTCGATGAAAAAATTCTTGCTATTTCTAGTCAAGATATTGCAGAGGTCCTGAACGCCGTGAATACCATGATTGTATAGGATGCGTGCTGGATCATGTCCGGGTCCAAAATAGTGATCAGGTGTAGTATTCAGGATTATAATAGGAAGACTGGTTTCCGAAAGTGCTTCTGCTGCCTCTCCGGAAAGTGAATAGGCTAGATGGAGGGTTATAATAGCATCTACTGATTCCTTTTCAAAAAGCTCTACTGCTTTTTTAAAATCTGCTTTCACTTTTACAATAGGAGTTTTGATTACCTTAAATAATGCTTCAAGCTTCTTAGAAATATCCGAAGTAAAGACTTCACAATTCTTTTTCATCTGAGGAACATTCTCATCGAATAGCTGCATGTATGTAGGTAAAAAACCTATTTTATATTTTTCTTCTTTACTCATAGATTTATACTTTCATCAATATCCTATTTATCCATAAAATCATTATCTATTTCTATTGCTTTGCCTTCATTGATAGACCTGAGTACAGATTCAGAAGCGATCAAAGTCTTAGCTCCGTCTACCGCATTAGGACTGGGCTCAATATCATTTACTATGCAATCTTCAAAATATTTCATATACCTTATTACTGTTTCGGTGTGGCCGTAAATATCAAGTCCTCTCTCAGCAGGAAAATCTATATCAACCATAGATTCCTTTTTTGCTTTATCAAGTACCGCTTTTAGAATTCCACCCTTATTATCTGTATGTGTTGCGAATCCACTTCCCCTGTTTCCAAAAACACTTATTTTCATCATCGGTTCAGGAGATTCTACTACTCCAATAAGAAGTAGGACCCGTGCAATTGCTCCACTGTCAAATTTCATATTTATTATGAAATTATCCATTCCAGCATAATCAGATACCTTTCCCTGATTTCCAAATGCATGTATTTCATTTATATCACCTAGATACCATCTTACCGCATCTATTGGATGACACCCGGCTCCCACGATCCAGTTCTTCTCAAGTCTCCATGGAGTAAGCCTGTACATCTCCCTCATGTCATGGATGTAGTGAGATTCAACAAAGATGTATTTTCCAAGACTCCCATCATCAAACATCTGCTTTAGCGCCACGGTCTGGGGCTCAAAACGGAGAGTCTGGCCGACAAGTATTTTCAGTTTTTTCTTTGCAGCCAGTCTTGCAATGTCTATGGCATCTTCTGACTTTTCGGTAATAGGTTTGGTAATGACCACATGTTTTCCGGCATATAGGGCCGCTCTGCAGTGTTCGTAGTGCATCTTATCGGGTGAGTAGACACCGATTATATCTACATCTTCTCTAGCGATTAGCTCATTATAGTCATTGGTATAGTAATCTATCCCCCACCTGTCCAGTATTCTCCGTGCCTTCTCTTTAGGTCTTGCACTACATACCCCTCTGACTTCAAACCTGGATTCTTTTACTTCATTAAGCTTAAAGCTGGATATACCCATTCCTATGCCGATTATCCCAATTCCAATATCTTTTTTCATCTCATTTACCCTTTCAAAGCACCTGCAGTAAGACCTTTTACAATACTTCTTTGTGCAAATATAAAGACTACAAGAACAGGTAGACTTACCAGGATGAGATCTGCAAATACAAGGTTCCATGCAGTGTAGAACTGACCTTTAAAGAAGAAGAGGCTAAGTATCATAGTATACTTCTTTGTGTCTCCTGCCAGTATATACATAGGGAAAAGAAAGTCATTCCAGATCTTTAATACAGTATATATAAAAGCAGTTGCAATAGCTGGTTTCATTAAGGGAAGTACCACTCTTAAAAATACTCCCATAGGAGATGCTCCGTCAATCACTGCAGCTTCTTCGATCTCCCTGGGTACCGTAGCCATAAAGCCTGTAAGAATAAATATAGGAAGGGGGCTAAAGGTTGCAATATAATAAAGTATCATCCCCTGATATGTGCCTAGAAGCCCCATATACTTTAACATTAATGTAGATACTATAAGAGAAGGAGGTGTAATTATTCCCAGAAGAAACAGGAAAAACCATGTCCTTACACCTTTTTCCCTTCTTCTTCCAAAAACAAAAGCAGCCATTGTGCTGACCACTATAATCAGAAGGGATGATGCACCTGTAATAAGAAGGCTATTAAAGAAAGATCTTACAAGCTTCCCTTTTACAATAACGGTCTCATAATTTTCCACAATCTGCCATTTGGTCGGAAGAGAAAGGCTTGGAATCGTAGATTCTTCTTGGGTTTTAAAAGAATTTATCGCCATATCCCAGAAAGGTATTATAATAAGAAGGGATACTACTGCAATAATTATATATTTTGAAACTTGTACTGTTCTATTTCTTCTCATGCTTCCACCACCCTTTTAGACATCTGAAGATAGATCGGAAATGCAATTGCAGATATGAAGATAATCATAAAGATATTCATAGATGAAGCATATCCTAAAAGTCCCTGACCATATGTCTCATATATCCAGGTATTGAAAACTTCTGTAGCTTTTCCGGGGCCCCCTTTAGTCATAACCATTATCATGTCAAAAACTTTTAAACTTCCAATTATAGATATAATAATATTAACAGTGAGACCTGGTATGATAAGCGGTATGATTATTCTTCGTATCATACCAAAATATCCGAGCCCATCTATTCTTGCTGCTTCTATTATCTGCTCAGGGATTGAATTCATAGCAGCAATATATATCATCATTGTAAAACCAGTCCACATCCATGCATTTGCACCAGCAACAACAAAGATGGTAAAATCTACACTTCCTAGCCATACAAAAGTCACATCCCCAGGAACTAATGATGATAATAAACTGTTTAAAACACCTTTTGGATGAAGTATCGTCTGGAATAGGTATCCCCATACTACAATAGCAATAACTGCTGGAGCAAAAAATAATGCCCTGAAAAAATTATTGAGCTTGCTTGCTTTTTCTAAAGCAAGGGCTAAAAAGAATGCTATTACATTCTGTAAGACTACTGCAGTAATTGTAAATAATATTGTAGTTTTAGTAACCCTAAAAATATCTCCATACTCAATCAACTTTTTAAAATTTTCCAATCCAGTAAAATTAAAACCTGACTGGTAAGTATTCCAATCAGTAAATGCTGTCCCAAAATTTATTATTATTGGAAAGAGAAAGAATATAGAATAAACAACAATTGCGGGAATAGCAAAATACATTGGATGAATCTTATCTACCGTATCATGTATCTTTTTTCTTTTAAACATATTGTAAACCTTTTTTTAATATATTAGCATATCACCTCGAAAAGATTCTAATATCCTGCTCTCGTGAGTCTATTCCTTGTAATCTCTTCTTCATCTATTTCTGTCTGATCCTTTTTACTTATAGTCCACTCATACTGATCTGGATCAAGATCCCTTTCTTTAAATCCTTCAAAATCTGCGCTATAACGATGAGCCTGAAATACTAGTTTTGCTGCGGTCCAACCGAAAATATCCGGCCTCGGAATAACAAATGGAGAGATATATTTCCATGCTACTTCCTTTTCAGGGGTTATTTCATAAAATGTGCCTGTTCTTGATTCACAAATAAAATAGTTACCATTAGGAAGCTTTTCAGTGCTCCCACAAAAATTTGTAAACATTATATGGGTGGGATCGGTATATTCCCAGACTATCTCTGATTTTAAGGGATCTATTTCAAGGACCCTTGAGGTACAAAAACTTGCTATCTCATCCGGGGTATCGTGACCTCTTGGTACACGATGTACCCCATTATCAAATAGAGTTATATTTCCATTTGGAAGAACGTCCACATCATGCTGATGTCCAAGATCCAGTTCAGGACCTATTTCCCATACAATGTCTCCGGTTTGTTTTGATATCCTCATAACTTTATTCATCTCTCTTACAGAGATAACAGGATCTCCGTTGGGAAAGACATCTACTGAATTAGTATAACCATATGATAACCTGTTACAGAGTCCGCATTCCTGGTGGCGTTCAAAATCAAAATGCTCCCAGTTGCTCCATTCCCATACTACTTTCTTCTCCCTTGTTATTTCTTGGATTTGTATTCCCATCATCGATCCATCAGGTAGCTCTGTATCTGGAGCTCCACCTTTTATCCTCTTCTGAATATCAGGAGGCAGAGTCTCGAAACGAAGTACCATTATATTTCCATTATCCATTATTTTAAAATCATGGTGAAGTCTTGGGTCATCATATCTCCATACTTCATTCCCATTCCAGTCGACTTCTATAAGATATGAAGCACAACCTCCTAATTCTTTTAAGGCTTCGTCTCCTCTACCAAGCCACATTAGATTACCCTTTTTGTTTAGATAATAGTTTACACCAGGAGGATCTTTCATCTCCCAGAAGTGGCATACATTACCTTCCATATCGATCAGCCATGCAATATTACCAAACTGTGGAGCAAACAATGTATACCCTTTATAAGTTTTTGATTCTTTATTGATTAAAACATCCTGAGATAAGGATCTAATATAGTTTGCCATTAATACGATCTCCTTTTCATTTTTTATTGCTCTTTTTATATTCCAAAATATCTTTTAGTGATCTATTTTCTGTTAATTTTTATTTATAAAATCCAGTTATTAGATTTATTCATTACTCTTAAAAACCAATCCAAGCTTTCAGTAATCTATCTTCCTACATATACCCAAGTTTCCTTAATCTATCCATAGCCTCTTCCTTATCCTGACGTCTGCCAGCTCTCTCCACTGTATTCTCAAGATCCTGTTCCCATGCCGGGATATCACTCATTTTTAGAGATGTAGTAGCGGCACCCAGGGAACGGTAGCCATCTTTGTACAGGCTGCAGTAAGGAATATCAAAGTTTAAGGTAGTATCCCATATATCTCTTTCAGTAAAGTGCAAGATTGGCTGTATCCTTGTATGTTCCGGAGTATACTCATCACCTGGTCTTGGTACAAAGTATTCATCCTTGTCCCTTGCTATCTGCTCGTCCCAGCGTATTCCCATAAACATACCCTTTATATCATTAGTCTTACAAAAGTCATTAAATACTACTGTCTTCATCAGGTGATTGCCTATCCAGCTTTCAGCTTCAAATGGGAATTTATCTCCCGGGTAATCCAGTCTTTCTTTTATCTCTTTTTGATTGGCTTCTGTAAGATCAGCTACAGTAACATCTGCTCCAAGAACACCTTTTGCTGCATCTATTACATCTTTGTTTGAGCACCATACCAGATCAAGGTTCCATTTCTTAGAGTATTCTTCTAAGATAGAGTGAATCTCAGGGAAGGCATCTCCTTCATCTATTGTCATAGCCTTTGGTATATCTATACCATCTTCATCACATACTTGCTTGATTATCCACAGTGTAAGTGTTGAATCTTTTCCACCTGTCCAGGTAATAGCAAGGTTTTTGTTATCAAACTTAGAGAATGCTTCACGTACTATCTCCTTTGACTTGTCGATCTTTGCCTGCAATTCTTTCTTTCTCTCTTCAGTTACCATTTGTCTTTTTCCCCTTTCATTATATTTTTTATTTTAAATTTATCTCTAGTCTATTGAGTAGGCTCCAAATCTTTTATTTATTCCTGGCCATAAAATTAATCAGTTTATTCTTCTTATCTTCAGTTAATTTGGTAGATATATTTTTTAGGTCCAGGGGATCATCACTGGTATCATATGCTTCCCATGATGATCCATCTTCTTTAAATATAGCCTTGATACCGTCTTCAATTATGTAGTAGATAGGCCTGTCTGTATCTTTTTCCTTATGGCCGATCTTGCCCATGGCTTCACCGTATAGTGTATAAGGTTTAATAGAATCAAATGGATACAGGGATTTGCCTTTAAATGATTTGGCTGGCCCTACTCCAAACATAGAGCATATAGTAGGAGGAATATCTATTAGTGATACAGGAGTATCTATGGTATTAGAGCTAAAGGATTTATCGTATATAAGGAAGGGTACATTAATCAGTTCAGAATACATCTTACCATCATGGGAGAGACCTTTATGTTCAGAAAACTCATCCCCATGGTCCGATGTTATTATAATAGTGGAATTATCTAAGAGATCATGGGAATCAAATATACTAAATAGCTCTTTTAGATAATCATCTGTCTCTGCTACCTTTGCCATATAGAGCTTCTTTAGAATGTCTACCTGTTTGGGATTAGATATATCTCTTTTTAGAAGCACATCCTTAAACATGGCAAACATCTCATCTTTTGAAAGATTGATAGATGGGTCTATCTTAGATAGATAATCATCCTCTGCTATATAGGGTTCATGCACATCCATGTAATGCACCCATAGAAATAGTGGTTTAGAGAATGAGAAATTAGTAATAAATCCTTTGACCTTACTGTTTATCTCTGCCCCACGTATAAAGGGATACATATCAGAGACATCGTCGGTCATTGAATCATAGAATATCTCCCATCCTTTATTGTAGCCAAAGAAGTAGGATAGATACGCATTTGAATGAAATCCTGCAGTGAAGATTCCCTGATCTTTTAATGGTTCTGATATTAGTGTCTTGTCTTTGTTTAACTTCTTTTCTTTGCCGTACTCAAGATAATACTCTGAGGTTAAGATGCCCTGAAAGGAGCTTTGCGTATATGGGCCTGTGGCATAGGAGTTGGAGAAGATCAACATATTGTCAGATAAGCTATCTATAAAAGGAGTTAAACCCTCTTTTGAGCCGTAGGCTCCAAGCATATCAGCTCTTAAGGTGTCTATTGTTATTAGTATTATGTTTTTCATTTAATTGTTTCCTTATTTAATTCTTATTTATTTACTATCCATTTTTTTATCTTTGCCTTATCTATTTCTATTTTTTATCTTGTTGTTCTTGTAGTAGTCGATCAATATATCTGATACTTCTTTTCTTGTTATATAGTCCGGTGGGTACTGGCCATTTGATAGCATCTCTCTTAACTTGGTACCAGATATCATTTTATGATCCTCGTCTGGATGGGGACAGGTCTTAAAGGAGGCCATCCCACCACAGGACTCACAGTAGAAAGTCCAGTCCATCTTTGTGGGTTTTATGAGTAGATCATTATCTGTAAGTGAATCAAATATCTCCTGGGCTTCAAATGGGCCGTAGAAATCTCCTACTCCTGCATGGTCCCTGCCTATTACTATATGGGTACATCCATAGTTCTGCCTTATGATGGCATGAAGTATTGCCTCTTTTGGCCCAGCGTATCTCATTTCCATTGGATATACCTTTAGGACTACCCTGTCTTTAGGATAGTAGTTATCCAGCAGTACCTGATAGCATTTCATCCTCACTTCTGCCGGTATATCTCCTTCCTTTAGTTTTCCTACAATGGGATGGATAAACAGACCATCTGCAGTTTCAAGCACTACCTTTGTTAAGTATTCATGTGAACGGTGGATGGGGTTACGGGTCTGGAAAGCTACTATAGTCTTCCAGCCTCTACTGGAAAAGATATTCCTTACCTCGGAGGGTCTTGCGTATTCGGCAAAGGCATCGGGATATCCGCCTTCAGTAAAGACTTTTACTTTGCCACCTATGTGGTAGCTGCTTACATCCTTCAGTTTGGCTGCACCGGGATGGGAGGGGTCATCCGTTCCGAATGCAGCTTTAGCTTCGATATCTTTATCATAGGGGAAGATGTCCTCTATTTTAAGCTGGCCTGCTATCTCATCACTATAAGGAGATACCAATGCTATGGTATCTCCTATTCTGTAGTCATTAGCACTGTCTGCAGTTATCGTTACGGGAAGCGGCCACAGTGTGCCACTGGTAAGTCTTTTGTTATTTAAAACACTTTCGTAATCAGAGGAGTTCATAAAGCCTTCTAAGGGGCTAAAGGCTCCAATGCCTAACATGATGAGGTCTGAGAACTCTAGTGTTGATAATTTTAGTTTGAGTAGAGTCTTGGACTCCTCTATTAGTTTGGTCCTGTCTTCAGAGTCATCTACCATTAGGTTTATAAGGTGTCCGCCGTGTGGAGGGGTGAGAGTTGTTTTTCTATTTTTACTAAATTTCTTATTCATCTTTTAGTTTTCATTATTTATTAAATAATTTAATATTTAATGCTTAATTTTTTTATTATTTAAAGACCCTTTAATGGTTCTAATTTATTAAAAATGTCTATTTTTATACAAAAAAATTGCTATATCCGGGATATTATTCCCGGATATAGCTTGTTTGCTAAAGAATTAATCTTTAGTCCTGGAAAGCTTCAAGTCCTGCAGCCTTTGCACTGTCAGCAAAGTCCCTTTGCTGTTGTTCTGCAGCTTCCAGAGGTGTCAATGTTCTGGCTGTTACCTGTTGTGAGTAAGAACCTGTTCCCTTTGGACTAGCACCTAGTGTGAATACAAATGGATCTATTGCATCAAATGCCGCTTTAAGATCTGCTGCATATGGCCACATCTCATTTGTAATACCGATATAAGCGCTGGAAGTCCTTAATGATGCATAGTACTCAAAAAGGTTTTCCTCCTGTGTAAACCATTCAAGGAAAGCCATGGCACCTTCGACATTATCTGAGCCACCTGCTTCATTGATCACATAAGCATAATTTGGAAGGCTATAATATGCTCTATTGCTTCCTTCTGACATAAAAAATCCACTTAAATATTCTGCATTGGCTTCATCTGAGTATCTTGCCATAGTGTTAACTGACATCATGGTAGCAAATGCTGTTCCATCCATAAGAGCCTGGACAGCTCCATCATATGTGCCCACCAGGAAATCGTCATTGTAGAAACCATTGTCCAATAGCTCAAGCTGCCATTCAAAAGCACGGACATATGCGCTCTCTGCAAATGTGGCTTCATTATTATTTAACCGTTCCTGGATATCTGTGGTAGCAAATTCATCTGCTACGAAGTTATCAGCTTCAAAGCCATGGCCCCAGCCATCTTGTCCCATACCATAAATGGGATCAA
>Ga0255372_10172_pt1 | contig 12595 bp, 15 predicted proteins | sample ANMaggSeSYBR01E8_FD_182092 | JGI IMG/M metagenome (GOLD analysis project Ga0255372, IMG submission 182092) | Sediment cell enrichment communities from methane seep in Santa Monica Basin, California, United Staets - ANME aggregate JGI... | ecosystem: Environmental > Aquatic > Marine > Cold seeps >...
TTGTTTTTGATCGCCCTCTCAAATTCTGCGAGATCCTTTTGGACTATAAACTCTATGTTAAATCCGGAGACAAGAAACAAATTTGTAATGATCCGGCGTAACCGTGATGCAAAAATGCCAAGTTATTTTTTACCGAGCCCTTAACATGTTTGCTTTCAAGAGAGAATCCCAGTGGCTTGATAATATGTAAACTATGGTGTCAAAAATCAGTTTGACAAACTTAGCTGAAACTTCATGATAGCCTTCCACCTTCAGCCTTCAGCCTATCCACCTTCAGTTTCTGCTGAAAATAACATGCCTTTGGTGAAAATCACTGGTTTTGTTGTCGCGGTCAGGAAGATATAAATTTTAGATATTGAAAAATATTTAACATAACACTTTGTAATTAAAAATTTTTCAGCCTGCTTTTAACAAAACAACATGCGACAAAATAATATGGCACACTAGTTGCTTATTTATCATTGCAAAGCCGAAAAAAATGACCAACAAATCAAAAAACAGCTAAAAAAGGAGGTTTAAAATGATTAGAAAACTTAGACAAAAGACAGCAAGGAATGAAAAAGGTTTTACACTCATCGAGCTGATGATCGTCATCGCGATTATCGGCATCCTGGCAGCCATTGCCATTCCCAATTTTCTTTCGTATAGACAAAGGGGTTTCGATGCGCAAGCACTGACCGATGCGAAAAACTTTTATACTGCTTGCGTGGCAAACTCCACGGGTCAGACTGGTCACACCTATAACAGCACTGCTCTTCCAGATGGGTTCGATAGTAGTGATACTATCCAGGCTGGTAAGAACTTTGTTTACGTTGCTACAACAGGCGCTATTACTTGCGATGTGGCTTTTATACACGGCTCAGGCAAAATAACATATACTTTAACTAACTCAGGTGGTATCGAGGAATCCGGAGCTTAATTTTCTAATTCTATTGAGTTCTGCTGAACAAGAAAAGGGATCTTTTGAGATCCCTTTTTCTTATTGGATAAGAAGAAATGAAAATACCGACAAAATGGGTGAGAAATGATCGGCAAAAATAGTGATTTTGATTTAGATGTTTGGCGCCGTTTTCCTGATTACAAAAGATATCTTTTTGTCTTTATCGCTCTCTTTATATTTTTACTCATCATCTATGGAAACAGTTTCCACGGTGAGTGGCACTTTGACGATAAAGAAAATATTGTCAATAACATCAATGTCCATCTAAAGAGCCTGTCGTATCCTGATATCAAAAACACCTTCTATTTCAATGCTAATATGGCAAGACCTTTCTCTTACCTTAGTTTTGCCTTGAACTATTATTTTGGGGGTCTCAATGTATTTGGTTATCACCTGGTTAACATAGTAATACATTATATTTCCGCTGTATTTCTGTTTTTATTTATTTACAAAACATTGAAGCTTCCGATTCTAAGGGAACGTTATGGTGAGTATGCCTATTCCATCGCCCTTATGGCCACATTTTTATGGGCCGCAAACCCCGTGCAGGTGCTTGCTGTAAGTTATATTGTTCAGAGAATGGCAAGCATGGCCGGAATGTTTTACATAATGTCTATGTACTTCTATCTGAAGTGCAGGATTTCCGATAGCTTATGGGGAAGTGGGTCGTTCTTTGTATTATGCGTTGTTTCTGCAGCGTTAGCCTTTGGAACCAAGGAGAATGCCGCTATGCTTCCCGTCATTCTCTTTCTCTTTGACCTGTTTCTTATACAAGGTGTAAGCTTAAAGGCAATCACGAGAAGCGCAAAAGTTGTGATTATTCCATTCTTGATTCTACTTGGCCTCAGTGTGTTTTATGTGGATTTTTCATCTTTTCTTGGTGGTTATAACATCAGACCATTTACACTTGTTGAAAGACTTTTGACTGAACCCAGGGTAATTCTATTATATATATCCCTTTTGCTTTATCCGGTGGATTTTCGCTTGATGTTGCTACACGATATTGAGATATCACACACACTGTTTACTCCCTGGACCACTCTGCCGGCCATATTGCTTATATTTCTGATCGCTGGCTATGCCCTCTATATTTGCCGCAGGAGACCGCTCATTTCTTTTTGCATACTTTTCTTTTTCCTGAATCACCTGATCGAGGGTTCGGTCATACCTCTTGAGCTTGCCTTTGAACACCGAAACTACATCCCATCAATGTTATTTTTTGTACCCGCAGCCGTCTTGATGCTGAATCTGCTTAATTTCCTTTCTTATAAAAAATCTATTCAATTTGCAGTTGCTCTTGGAGCGGCATTTTTGCTGATTACTCAGGGACAGGCTGTTTTTATGCGTAATGAAACCCTGAGATCTAATCTCGCTTTGTGGGAGGATAACGTGAAAAAAGCGCCGAATCTGAGTAGGGCTCACAACAACCTTGGAGGAGAATATTTTAACAGGGGATTTAGATCAAAGGCATTTCAAGAAGTTAGTAGGGCGCTGGAACTGAACAATTATCCGAGACTTCAACAAAGGGCAGATATCGAATACAATATGGGCATGTTATACTTGTCAGAGAAGAAGGATGATAAAGCCGCTTTTCATTACAATAAGGCCATTTCTATATGTCGTCCCGGGTATGTGGCACCCTTGTATGGTATGGCAATGATAGAATTGAGGAAGGGTAATGATAAAGTTGCGCTTGACTACCTTACCAAAATACTTAGAGAAAATCCCTATCATGTTGAATCGCTCGAACTTCTAAGTTTTATTCTGTTAAAACATGGCAGGCCGGAGTCGGCATTGAGAGAATCGCAAAAAGCGCTTGATCTGAGTTCCGAAAGAACGTTCCCACTTGTTATAATGGCTGAGGCCTCTCGGAAAAAAGGGGAAAACAGCAGGGCGATTCAATACTGGAAGAAATTCATGGTCAAAAGTCCTCAAAATATCACTGCCCATCTTGCGTTGATAGATCTGTATTCTCTGAGCGGGGAGAATAGCTTGCTGACCGAAACAGTGGACCATTTGATGGGTATAAAAAAGGGCAGAAACCTTGAAGATGTTGTCCGCGAGGGAGAAAATAACAAAATGTCGGCTTACCAGCCTGATAGAAAAAAAATTCTGAAAATAATAAGGAAAAATCTTTTAAGGCAGGTTCAGGATACAAAGCTGGAAGGAATTCCCGCTGCATGATAATGAAACGGCAATGCAACATCATTACCATCTTGTTGTGCATTGCTATTTCGGGAGTCCTGATTGTTGAAATTATTCTCAACCTGACCCCACCCATATCCCGTGATGCCCTGATTCATCATCTTGCTATTCCCAAGCTTTGGCTCATTCATGGAGGACTTTACGAGATTCCGTGGGCGGATTTTTCGTATTATCCCATGAACGTTGATCTCCTTTATCTCATCCCCCTCTATTTTAATAATAATATAATTCCAAAGTTTATCCATTTTGCATTCGGTCTTGGGACCGGCCTGCTGTTGCCTGCCTTTCAACAACAGCCTATATAGACCTTGGAATGGTCTTTTTTGCAACCGCGAGCGTCCTGGCGTTTGTCAGATGGAGGGATGATGATTACATTGGTGCAAAATGGCTCATCCTGTCAGCCGTCTGCATGGGGCTTGCGGCAGGATCCAAGTATAATGACCTGATTGCATGGCTCTTTTTGAACCTGATGATAGTTTTCTATTATTCAAGAGATACGAAAAAAGAACTGCCGGCGCTGCGATATGGGGTTGCATTCTTTGCCATTGCACTTCTTGTTGTCTCTCCCTGGTTTATTAAAAACTATATCCAGACGGGAAACCCCATCTATCCGCTCTTTGACCGGCTTTTCAGATTTCTTCATCATGCTGGTGAAAAGGGGGTAAGTATAGCCCAAATAGCGGAAAGCGGATGGACATCCAATATCTTTCAGAGAAGAGAGATTGTGTTCGGCGAGAGTTTCCTGGAAACACTTTTCATTCCAATTCGAATGTTTTTCCAGGGAAAGGACGGTTCTACTCAGTATTTTGACGGCGTCCTGAACCCGATTCTAATAACTATGCTTCCTTTTGCTTTTCTGAACAGAGAGCTGAGCCGCGATAAAGTATTTTTCTTGCTCTTTTCGGTCTTTTTTCTCTTCATGGCTTACTTTCTCACGGTTACGCATAAGATACATCTTGCCGGTAGTCCCGTTCCTGGCGATTCTGAGTGTTATTGGGATAAAGAATATTGCAGAATGGACAGGCAAAAAATCCGATCTGGTTCGCCGCGCCAGTTTGATCGGCATATTTGCTGTTACGATAATCTTTATCGCTTTTAATTTCTTGTATCTAAAGAATTATTTTAATGAGATAGGACATGTACGGTACATTCTCAATCAGGAAACAAGAGACGAATTTTTAAGCCGCAATGTAGGAAGCTATCCTGCAATGAAATACATCAACGAAAACCTGCCTGGTAATGTCAAAATTTTCCTGATGTTTCTTGGCAGACGGGGCTACTATATAGACAGGCCATATTATCATCAAAGATCATTTGGCATGAATACCATAAACAACATGGTCAAAGCTTCCGCAGATAAACAGCATTTCCGGGCATATCTGCAATCCCTGGATTGCACCCTTATTCTGATGCGAACCGAGCTTGTTAATAAATATTTGCATGACAATTTTCCTGAAAAGACAATTTTCCGCTTCCTGGATATTATGAAAGAATACTGGAAGCCTGTTTATGAATCAAATAGATATGCGCTAATGGAAATAACTCAAGCTTCGTCGCACCCCTGAAACAAAACTTGCCGGACTAAACTATATTATTAATTGTGGCATTTAGTTTGATATTGGTATATGTTATGGCTGGTTACAAAAATGATAAGGGAATTTGAAATAAAAAATATACCAAGATTGCGCAGGATTTTTGGAAAATCTATAGACATTGTTGTGAGAAGAGGTCTTTATGTCTGATATTATGAAGAAAAAATGGATTGAAATGATAGAAGCCTTCTTAAGGTTGACACCTGAGGAGAGATCATCAGAGGCAGAGAAGCGCCTGGATGAGACCTTGGAGCGGATGGCACAGATGTATAGTATTTCACAGGAAGAAGCATATGAAAAGCTTATTGAAAATAGTGACAGATTGCATTGATAATTTTTCAAAGCAGGCTAATGTTATAAGGCTTGCCGCGATTATCGGCGGTGAGGCCGTTATTATGCATGGCATACCCAGAACAACAATTGATCTTGACATGCTCTTTTATTGTGGTGACGAAAAAAATAGTATTAACGAGTTAGGAAAGGCATTCGCATCATTCTTAAAGCAAGAACTTGGAAAGCAGTTTGAGATTAAATCTTTTGAAGCATCTAAAGATCCTTTTGATCCCTTAAAACATGATCTGATAATCATAACTGATCCGGAAAAACGATTCAAAAAACTTGATATATTAATTGCAAATTATCAATGGGAGCTGGAAGGCTTAAAAAGTATGAGCGCTCCCCATACAGGCCCTCTTTATCCATATCCAAAGGAATATCTGGTTGGCATGAAGCTGATGGCTGGTGGGCCGCAAGACAATGAGGATATTAGAAATCTTTTTATAGTTATGTCTGATCTAGAAAAGGAAAAAGCATGGAAATTATCTCGCTTGATAAAGCGAGATAAAAATCTCTCCAAAATATTAAAGGAAGGGCGCTGAGAACGTAAAAACCAAGAAAAGGCTACGCAAATAAATATGACAAAAGTCTCTGTGATCATCCCTGCTTACAATGAAGCTCAATCAATCGGAGATCTTATTTCAAGAATAAGAAATCTTTATCCTGATTTTGAGATCATCGTTATTGATGATGGATCAACAGATGATACAGGGGCTATTGCCAAAAATTCAGGCGCTACCGTGTACAGCCATCCCTATAATATCGGCAACGGCGCTGCCATTAAAAGCGGTATAAGAATTGCTTCCGGTAATATTCTGGTGTTCATGGATGGAGACGGTCAACACAATCCCGAAGATATAGCAAAACTGCTTGAACATTTTCCTGAATTTGACATGGTTGTAGGCGCCCGTTCGAAAGCAGATCATGCCTCCTTAGGACGTACTTTCGGCAACACAGCATATAACTGGCTCGCTTCATATGTTGCAAAGTTCCGTGTTGAAGATCTTACTTCCGGGTTTAGGGCAGTCAAGGCGGATATTGCTCATAATTTACTATATCTTCTTCCCAACTCATATTCATATCCCACAACTTTGACGCTAAGTGTTTTGAGAAACGGAAGGCCGGTAAAATATGTTCCTGTCAAGGCAAAGACACGCAAATCCGGGAAAAGCGGCATAAACATGTTCAAAGACGGCGTCCGTTTTTTTATGATTATCGTAAAAATCTGCACTCTGTATTCCCCTTTCAGAATATTTCTTCCCGTAAGTTTTCTTACATTTCTGACAGGTTTGTTTTACTACCTTTATACATTACTTTCCTGGGGGCGTTTTACCAATATGAGCGCCCTTTTGTTTACCACCTCCATAGTCATATTCATGATAGGGCTTGTTTCCGAGCAGATTTGTCAGATGAGGTTTGAAAGGAGCGAAGGGGATAAATTTATTTAGAAACCGTTTGTTCACTACGAAGCACACGAAGAACGCGAAGTAGATTTTACTATTTTCTTATTTTTTCGTGATTTTCGTGTGTTTCGTGGTATTCCATTTTTTTTGGTTCGCAAAAATTATTCTATAATTAGAATTGCTGGATTTTGCTTGCATCGTTGGCAACATACCCTTATAATAAGCATAACATGCATAAAATAGACCCCTCTTTTCAGCATATTTAAAATAAAAATGGACCATCGATTTTATCATACAATTAGGACAAGCAATTGTTCCTATTGAGGTTAAAGCAGGCAAGAGCGGATCACTCAAGTCACTCCATCAATTTGTTAATCAAAAAAACGTCCGGGTCGGTGTTCGTTTTGATTTAAACGCACCCTCATATCAGCATGTTTCGCACGCTCTCAGCCAGGGAGGAGAATCTGTGCAAGTTGAATTTGATCTTTTGTCTCTCCCTCTTTATATGATAGAGGAACTGCCCAGAATCTTTGATGACATCGTAACAAACGGCCATTTGGGGTTATGAAATCACGAATTCTATTTATTACCAGGAACTATCCGCCTAAGGTAGGCGGGCTTGAGACATACAGTTGTAACCTGATCAAAGAATTCCAAGCCCATGGATCTACCTATAAAATCACCCTTTCAAAGTCGATAAAACATCTTTTATGGTTCTTCCCCTATTCCTTTTTTAGGGCGCTCTATCTGATCCGCAAATATTCCGTTCAATTCGTCCACCTTTGCGATGGCCTTCTTGCTCCATTAGGAATTCTTCTAAAGCATCTGACTGGTGTTAAAGTAACAGTAACCATACACGGGCTGGATATTACCTATAAGAATTCCTTCTATCAGATGTTCATACCTTGGTGCATAACAAAACTCGATGGGGTCGTATGCGTCAGTCATTCAACGCGTGATGAATGTGTACGCCGCATAATTCCATGTCCCAAATGCTGCACAGTCATCCCTAACGGGATAAGGCCGGATCAGCTCTATCTCAAGCAGTCAAAAAATGAACTCCGCCGCAAGCTTGAGAATCTGATCGGCATATCCCTCAATAATAAGAAAATCCTTTTTACCATCGGCCATTTGGTAAAAAGAAAAGGCGTGGCATGGTTTGTGGAAAATGTCATGCCGCGCCTTGAAGATTCCTGCTTATACGTGGTTGCTGGTGAAGGACCTGAACGAAAAACGATTCAAAAAATAGTGGATCGCTACAACCTGCAAGACCGTGTTCTGCTTTTAGGCGAGGTATCAGACGAGGATCGAAAATTCATCTACAATGCCTCGGACATATTTATCATGCCTAACATCACCGTTACTGGTGATGTGGAGGGATTCGGGATTGTTGCTCTTGAGGCGGGAAGCTGTGGTCTTCCCGTTGTTGCAAGCAATATTCAGGGGTTACGGGATGCGGTGATTAATGGAAAGACCGGGTATTTGGTCGAGGAGGGAGGTGTGGATGGATTCGTGGGCAGGATAACGGATATGAATTTAGACAAGGCTCAAATCAGAGAGATCGTAAATTCAACATTTGATTGGGCAAAGATCTATAAGAGGTACCATGATGTTTTTGTGAAATTACGATCAAAGTAATCTATTAGGGAGGTCACATTTTTTTCGCAGCAGCCAGATGAAGCTCGGACACATCCAATATGCATAATTGACTATTAATCGAGCAAATGCGGATTTCATCGTGCCGTGCTTGATCATGTAATCCGCATGGAATAAATCCGGGTTTTCAATTATCCTTTTCGTATAGTCAATCCGCTCAAAGTTCCGAACAAGTCTCTTTAGCCCCCAGTAACTCAGGTGCTTTTCATAATAAAACTTCCCTTTGCCTGTAATTCTCATGTAGCGGTGAGCAAAGGACCGGGGCATAACGGAGAGGAAGGGTAAATTGTAGTGAGGTTCTTTCACCGTTAGCCTATTGCCTGCGGAAAAGTAGCAAACCCCGCCCGGTTTCAACACCCCATGGATTTCAGTCATCAGTCTATCAGCATCCGGCACATGTTCATAAACATGGGCGCAGATGACCACGTCAAACATGTTCTGCGGGAAATTCAAATTTATTGAATCACCTATTTCAAACACTAAATTTTCCTTGATGAAATTATCCTTTGCATATTTAATGGCAGGTGTATCAATATCGATTCCAATTACTTTGCCAAAATATTTTGAAAGATAGTTGGCGATAATTCCTGTTGAGGAGCCTATGTCTAAAACCGAAAAGGACTTAAGGTCAGAGCGAAGATAATCGCTTAAAACAGCAACCATTGTTTGCGCTTTTCTTTCTCTACTTTCACGATCAAACATTGCCTCGGGAAGTATTTTAGAAAAATTATGCTGATATTTTCTGCTTTTTAACATGGTGTCAATTTATAAATGTCGGCTTATTTTTATAGGATCAATTACCCTTCAGCCAAGCACTTCCTCGAACAGTTCCCGGTATTTATTTACCATACGGTCAATGGTAAATATCTTTTCAACTTTTGAGCGGTTGTATTCTCCCATTTCACATCTTAATTTTGGTGAATCAGCCAGAAGATTTATTTTTTCCGCAAACACGTTAACATCTCCAACAGGGCAAAGGAACCCGCCCATGCTGTCATCAATCAATTCCGGAATTGCGGAGCAATTACTCGCCACCACCGGCAGAGCACATGCCATTGCCTCTGCCACGGCCAAACCAAAACCTTCTCTTACCGACGGCATCAGCAATATATCCATTTGACGATAGAGAGCTGGCATTGCTTTAAAAGGCACACATCCGACTGATTCAAGACCTGTTATAGATGGCATTGCTTTTTTGGTCCGAAGCCCTTGGGTATAATATATTCGGACGTTCTTTTTTAGGCGTTTTGCTATCAATTGGAGCCAATGAATGCCTTTTCGGCGGGTTAAATTGCCTGAGAATAAAACCCTGATTTCCTTTGGTAATAAATCATAAGTAGATGCAGGAGTAAATTTATCAGTATCTACACCGTTGTAAATGACTCGGACGGGAAAAGTTTTTTTTAAATCCTGTTGAACCAGGCGTGCTGTGAATTGACTGACCGCAGTGATTGTGTGCGCCTTTTTTAGCGCAAGGCGAGTAAAAAGTTTAAGATCGGTTGTATAGTGGATTCTTTGAAGCCACGAGCTATAGGGTCGCATCCAGCGGTCAAGGACATAATTATGACAGGTGATTACAAGCGGGATCGATTTTTGATAAAAAAAGGCAGCATAATCCGGCGTCGTATGGATAATATCAGGAATACCCTGCCGACGGCATAAGAAAGGCAGCGCAGGTGGAAACAGTGTCCAATAGGGATTGTAACCACAAATATGGTAATTGGGAATTTTGTTGCCTAAAATCTGGTGGATGATATAGGCCCCGTTTCCGGTGGCCATGGGGCTTAGAATGTTCATTGTGTTGGTATGATGGTGTCTAAAATATGGGATAGTTCTTTCGTGCTGTTACGCCGGGTGAATTTGACCAGTTGTTCGTCAGCATTAATGCTGGATTTTTGCATAAGTTTGGTGAGTTTGCGTACTATCTTTTCTTGGCTATGGGGTGGCTCGGATATTAAAACACCCATCATATCTCCAAAAAGTTGTGTAATGATAGAGCCTTTTGGGACGAGACAAAGACAGGGTTTTTTCAAAGCCAAGTAGTCGAAAATTTTTGTTCCAAGGCCATTAATTAACCCAGTTGATAATAGCCCGTGATCACAACCGGCAAGTAATCGTAAAATGTAGCTATAGGGTTTAAGGGAGTGAATAATCACCTGCTCCAGCATGTCTAGTCTATATGCAGTGTTTCGGATAATCTCATGTTCGCTGCCAACATAAATTAAAGTGAGGTCAGGAATGTCATGCACGGCCTTTAATATCTCTTCCAACTGGTTCCCAAGGTAAATTGAAAACTGGCCGGCCACAATAATTGTTTTGCCAGAGGTAAGTGAAAGCGGTTGAACCCCCTTGAAATCATCCTCGTCGTACCCGTTATAAATAGTATGGTATTTGGAGGAATATGTCGGATGGGCTTCAATATATTCTGTCTTCAAAATTTGGGTAGCAAATGTGGCAGCAGATGTGTACTTCAAGGCAATTTTTTCTATTAGAAAATAAAATTTGTGTTGTATTCTTTTTAAAATTCTAACGGTATGCCTGGGTTGGCCGTCATAACCAAAATTCATACTCCAGGAATCACGGAAATCAAGCACAACTGGTATGCGTAACGCTTTTGTCAGCAGGGGAGTGATAATAAAGGGATGAAATGGACTTCCTACCATATAGACCGCATCTATTCTGCGCCTGTTTCTTGCGACAAACAGCAGAACAAGCAGGGGAAATAGTAATGCCATAATTGTTCTGGCGGCAGGCACTCTGAAATAGGGTAGGCGGCTTACATGCAGAGCATGCATTTCAGGCTGTAGTTCGGAAGCTATAGCCTTTCCATAATAACGCTGATCAACAGTCAGTACCCATGGGTTCCACTGAAATTCAGGCAGGAATTTGCAAAATTTCAAGGCCCGGACAACCGATACTTTTGCAAGAGGCGGGAAGTTAAAAGAGACAACAAGAACGGTCTTCATGGTTCAACTAATTTCCTTCCATTCAGTTTGTGTTTTTTTCCAAAGCAAGCATGTCTTAATAGCCGACTAGTTCGATAACATTATTCTCCCAGCCCTCTCACCGTTCCGAACCACGCCTCCTTTTCTCTCAGATATTTCAGGGATCGCAGATAGAGGTTCCACCGGTCAGACTTTATAATGCTGTTCGGATGCCAGAGAAGGGTCAGGACTCCGCCGACTTTTTCTACTGCTTCGGCAATCTGGATTATATATTGAAATGATGTATCTCCGTCGAGTCGCATCCCCTTGATTTTATTAAGCATAGCGCTGTCCTGGATGATTAAGGTCCATGATTGACAGTTCCTTTTAGATGCCAGGAATAGTAGGTCCCGAAGCGGAACCCCACATTGTCATTAAATCCCTGTGTTGAATCGTATTTGAATCCGGTCTCCGCATGAACCGCCGGGGTTACGCGTATATCGTAATGAAGATAATGCTGCCGTATGCTCACAACTTCATGGTCAAGCGCCTTTTCAAGAGCCCCCTTCTGCCTTTTCAGTTCATCCACATCATCAAAGGAACCAGGACGGATGAAGCCCGATCTCCCAGCCGCGGCTGTTTATCTCCTGAACCATTTCAGCCACACTTAGCTTTGAACGTCATAATTACCGAGCACATCTTCATACATTAAAACCAATTGAGCAACAACAGCGTCTTCGCTAAAACGATTCAAACAATCGTCACGAATGCGACCGCTGTCATAGTTGGAAAAATCGACTCTCATGCGCGCCAGCGCCTCTGCCAATGCTTCCTCGTCATTTTTCCGGACAAGGATCCCGTTTCCTGCATGCAGGATATCCTCGGGACCACCACACCGTGTCGCAATGACTGGTTTCCCCTGGGATAGCGCCTCGATAACAACCACCCCGAAGGTCTCGAATTCACTGCTGAGAACAAATGCGTGACATTGGTTCATCTCATCCAGCACCTGTGCGCGATCGAGCTTCCCGAGAAAAGTGACACGATCACCGATGCCAAGGTCACGCGCGAGTTTCTGCAGACGTTCCATCTCCGATCCATAGCCACCAATACGCAATGTGACACTTTCATCGTGGCCGAAAGCCTGCGCAAAAGCTCTAAGTAAAAGGTCCTGACGTTTTATAGGTATGAGCAGCGCAACATTCAGGAAGGTAAAAGCATCCGCCATCGGCACAGGAGACGGATGTGATGACAAGAAGCCATCGGATAAGATATTTGGAATCACACGCGCTCTCGGGAAAGTAGCCGAACAAGATGATTCAAGCGTATGTAGCAAAGCAGAACTCACTGTCACGAGAACATCAGCCGATGAGAAAACCTTTTGTGCCTTTACCAAATCACAAGAAGGGACTACTCCACGAGTAAATCCTGAGAAATGCTCCGTGACCACAAAGGGGATGTGATGTTTTTGCGAGAGGGCCATGGCAATCTCACCACCTGGTAACGCCGAGTGAGCATGGAGGATATTCGGCTTTCCAT
>Ga0255372_10173_pt1 | contig 12556 bp, 21 predicted proteins | sample ANMaggSeSYBR01E8_FD_182092 | JGI IMG/M metagenome (GOLD analysis project Ga0255372, IMG submission 182092) | Sediment cell enrichment communities from methane seep in Santa Monica Basin, California, United Staets - ANME aggregate JGI... | ecosystem: Environmental > Aquatic > Marine > Cold seeps >...
TTTGACCACACTGGAGGTGCATATTGGGACAAAAAGTTCATCCGATCGGCTTTAGATTAGGAATCAATCGGAATTGGGATTCGAGATGGTTTGCTGGGAAGGAATACAGTAGTTTTGTCATAGAAGACTACCAAATCAGGAAGTTTTTAAAAAAGAGACTTTTCCAGGCCGGTGTGGCAAAAATAGAGATTGAAAGGGCTGCTAATAAAGTCCGAATTAGGATACATACAGCGAGACCGGGTATTGTAATCGGGAAAAAAGGCATTGAGATTGAGAAACTAAAAAAGGACCTTGAAAAAGAAATCAACCGGGAAGTTATTATTGATATTCAAGAGGTGAGAAAAGCTGAGGTTGAAGCTCAACTTGTTGCTGAAAACGTGGCGTTACAGTTGGTTCGAAGGATTGCCTTCAGACGGGCGATGAAAAAGAGTGTCAGTACGGCCTTGAGGTTTGGCGCACAGGGAATCAAGATTGCGTGCAGCGGCAGACTGGGTGGGGCTGAAATGGCTCGTCGAGAATGGTATAGGGAAGGGAGAGTCCCACTCCACACCATTAGAGCCGACATAGATTATGGATTTGCAGAGGCGTTCACGACCTACGGAGTGATTGGGGTTAAAGTGATTATTTTCAAGGGTGAAATTTTGCCCGAAAAAAACAGAAACGAATAGGACTCGTTTATGCTAAGCCCAAAAAAAGTCAAGTATCGTAAGAAGCAAAAAGGCCGCACAAAAGGAAAGGCCTTTCGGGGTAGCAGTCTGGAATTCGGTGATTATGGATTGCAGGCCGTGGAGTGTGGTCATATGTCCGCACAACAAATAGAAGCGGCAAGGATTGCTGTAACAAGACACGTAAAGAGGGGTGGAAAGATCTGGATTAGGATTTTTCCGGACAAACCTGTTGGAAAAAAGCCCGCTGAAACAAGGATGGGAAAAGGCAAAGGCGCTCCTGACGGATGGGTGGCTGTGATAAAGCCCGGAAGAATCCTGTACGAAATAGAGGGCGTAGATGAGAATGTGGCGGGGGAGGCCTTTCGTTTGGCCGGGCATAAACTGCCATTTGCAACACGATTTGTAACCAGAGGGTCATAGCTGATGAAGGCAAAGCAATTGAGAGCGTTAGCTGAAGAAGAGCTCAGGGAAAAAGAAAAGGAAACGGCTCAGGAATTGTTTAATCTGAGATTCCAGAAGGCCACGGGACAATTGGGCAACACGGCTATGATTCCCAAAACAAAGAGAGATCTGGCACGGGTGAAAACTTTGCTCAAGGAATTGAAATCTTAAGGGCAAAAAAATGGTATGAGGTGGTAATGGCAGAGCGCGGATTGCGGAAAAAATTGATAGGAACCGTTCTTAAAAACGGGATGGATAAAACGGCTTTGGTTTTGGTGGAACGGTTAACCAAACATCGTACCTATAATAAATATCTCAAAAGACGCAAAAAATATATGGCCCATGATCCCCAGAACAGGTGCCAGATCGGAGACAAGGTGCGGATTGTTGAGAGCAGGCCTATCAGCAAGAGAAAAAGATGGCAGATTTCCGATATTATTCAGAAAAACAAAGCCGAAGCCTGAGTAGTGTCCATTTATAAATGAAAACGGGACTCTATATAGTGTCCGTCCGAATATAATATCTTTTCTTCACAACTCCCTGTAAATAGGGATTGAATCTGAAACGGCACTGCGCCTTTTTAGGGTTTGAAATTGGCGCCTGTCAGGGTATAGGAATAATTCATTGGAGCTTTTGAGATGATACAGGCTCAAACGAAATTAAAAGTAGCGGATAATTCCGGGGCGAAATTGCTCTCCTGCATAAAAGTTTTAGGCGGTTCCAAGAGGAGATACGCCAGTGTGGGTGATATCATTGTTGTAACGGTGAAAGAAGCAATTCCTAATTCAAAAGTCAAAAAGGGAGATGTTGTTCGAGCCGTAATTGTCAGGACGGCCAAAGAGATTCGTAGACTGGACGGGTCCTATATTAAATTTGATGATAACTCAGCCGTTTTGATTAACCAGCAAAGGGAGCCTATCGGGACCAGGATTTTTGGGCCGGTGGCAAGAGAGTTAAGGGCCAAAAACTTTATGAAAATTATTTCGTTGGCCCCGGAGGTGCTTTGATGGCATTTAAGGCGATGACAGCACTGAAAAAGTATCCTAAGATCAAAAAAAATGATAAAGTTATTGTAATTGTTGGAAAAGAGAGAGGCAAGATCGGTACGGTTTTGAAAGTTGATGCTGAAAAAGGGCGCGTGATTGTCGAAAAGGTTAATATGGTTAAGAAACATACAAAACCAAGCGGGCAGAGTGCTCAGGGAGGAATCGTCGAAAAGGAAGCGCCTCTGAATATTTCCAATGTAATGATTGTTTGTAATAAATGCACTGAGCCTACGAGAATTGGCAATCGTACACTCGAGGATGGCTCAAAGGTTCGCGCTTGCAAGAAGTGCGGCGAATCCATGGATGAGTGATGGGATTGTCGATTGACTATTGAATATTGAAGATTGACTGTTTAGAACTTAAGAAAATGAAATCCTGGTCAATTGTCTCCCGTCTTGCTCTTAATATGAGAACATCAGTGTATTGAGGAGGTTAGGTTGTCTCGGTTGAAAGATAAATACCGTGAAGAAGTAGTACCCGCTATGATTAAGGAGTTTGGGTATAAAAGCATTATGGCTGTCCCGCGGATAAAATCTGTCGTCTTAAATATGGGCGTGGGTGAAGCTATACAAAACATCAAAGTCCTTGACTCCAGCGTGGAGGAACTTTCGATGATAGCCGGTCAAAGGGCAGTTGTGACTAAAGCCAAAAAGTCCATAGCCGGATTCAAACTTCGTGAAGGGATGCCTATCGGGTGTATGGTGACGTTACGACGTGCCAGGATGTTTGATTTTCTGGATAAGGTTTTCAATGTGGCCCTTGCCCGGGTGAGGGACTTCAGAGGGCTCTCGGACAAAATCTTTGATGGTCGGGGCAACTGCACCATAGGAATTAAGGAACATATTATTTTCGCCGAGATTGACTATGACAAGATAGACAAGGTGAAAGGACTGAATATTTCCATAGTGACAACGGCAAAAACCGATGCAGAAGGTCTGTTTTTATTAAGGCATTTGGGAATGCCTTTTCGGAGTTGATTTCTGTCCGGAAACGGCTCCCGGCCAACGACCGACATAAAACACGCAATACACAACCCGGAAATCTACAGGGAGGATACTTTGGCAAGAAAGTCTCTTATTGTTAAGGCCCAGCGGAAGCAAAAATTTTCAACACGTCAATATAACAGATGCCCCATTTGTGGGCGGAGCAGGGCTTTTATTAGGAAATTTGGAATTTGCCGTATTTGTTTCAGGATGTTGGCCTCGAGAGGTGCAATTCCCGGTGTGGTCAAGTCAAGTTGGTAAAAAGAAGTAAGCGGTAGGCAGTGTGCAGCAAACAATATTTAAACCGCTTGATATCTGCTGCCTACTGCCTAGTTCTTACTGTTTAAATGTTCAATACAAAGTAATATGGAGTATAGCAAATGACTATGACTGATCCGATTGCCGATATGTTAACAAGAATCAGGAATGCCTTTCGGGCTTCACACGAATTGGTGGATGTTCCCAGTTCGAAATTGAAGATCAATTTAGCCAAGGTCCTAAAATCCGAAGGTTATATAAAGAATTTTAAGATTGTTTCCGATGGTCGGCACAGGCAAATAAGGATATTTTTGAAGTATGATGAAGAAGGGACTTCCGTCATTGGCGGTCTTAAAAGAGTAAGCAAACCAAGCTGCCGGATCTACAAAGGATATGACGAGATTCCGAAAGTGTTAAACGGGTATGGAATTAATGTCGTCTCCACATCAAAAGGCCTTATGGCAGATGGACAGGCCAGAAAAATTCGGGCTGGCGGCGAGATCCTTTGTACGGTATGGTAAGTTTTTTTTGCGATTTTAGGGAGGTTTTTCATGTCACGCATAGGCAAAAAGCCTATTTTGATACCAAAGGATGTTAAGATCAAACTTGAGGGAGATCTCCTTAAAGTGAAGGGGCCAAAGGGCGAACTGAGTCGAAAGATCCACCCCAAGGTTCAGGTGAATATAGATGGTGACAATGTCATTGTCTCGGTTGCCGATAAAACGAGAGAGAGTGCATCTCTCCATGGTCTTTTCAGAATTTTGATTGATAACATGGTGACCGGGGTCACAAAAGGTTTTGAAAGGGTCCTTGAGATCGTGGGCGTGGGTTATCGGGCCGAGTTGAAGGGCAGGACAGCCGTTTTTAACCTGGGATATTCGCATCCCATAGACTTTGAGCTTCCTGACGGTATAGACGCTAAGATAGAAAAGACAAAAATCGTTTTGAACGGGATCGACAAGGATCTTTTAGGCAAGACCGCTGCAAAGATCCGGGGTTTTAGAAAACCGGAACCATACAAGGGCAAAGGAATAAAATATGCCGACGAAATGATCCGGAGGAAGGCGGGTAAAGCAGGGGCAACAACATAAGAGAGGAAATTTTATTTTGACAAAGAGGTTGGTGGCATGGGTACCTTTAACAGGGCGGAAGCAAGGCTAAGAAGAAAGAAAAGAGTACGGAAAAAGGTTCGTGGCATCCCTGAAAAACCCCGTTTATGTGTTTTCAGGAGCTCCAGACATATTTATACCCAGATCATAGACGATTCTGCCGGGAGAACTTTGGCGACAGTCTCTTCATTGTCAAAGGATCTTGGGCCGAAGATCGGGAAAAATGGCTGTAACAAGGAAGGGGCTGCATTAGTTGGCGCGGCCTTGGCTGAACGGGCGCTTGAATTGGGGATCAAGAAGGTTGTCTTTGATCGAAACGGTTTTTTGTATCATGGTCGCGTAAAGGCCCTTTCTGCGGCCGCACGTGAGCATGGACTGGTGTTCTGAAACTGAGAGATACAGGTTATAACTCCAAACTCGCCATCCAGCGGCGAAGTGAAAAAGAGGGGAGAGATCCATTGTTTAAGGAAGCGGATGAAGATCAGTTAATCGAGAAGGTGGTTCACATCAACCGGGTGGCAAAAGTGGTTAAAGGTGGCCGGCGATTTAGCTTCAGCGCCATTGTTATTGTTGGAGACGGTAAAGGTATGGTCGGAAGTGGGCTTGGAAAGGCAAACCAGGTCCCTGACGCCATCAGGAAAGGCGTTGATAAGGCAAAAAGAGACATGGGACAGGTACATCTTTATAACGCAACCATTCCGCATGAGGTGATCGGGCAGTCGGGTGCCGGTCGTGTCCTCCTTAAACCTGCCGGACCCGGTACCGGTTTGATTGCAGGGGGAGCTGTTCGGGCAGTTTTGGAGGCAGCCGGAGTCCAGAACATACTTACAAAGTGCCTGGGTTCCCATAATCCCCACAATATAGTAAGGGCTACCATGAGCGGTCTGCGCTCATTACGGACCCCCGAAGAATTTGCCCGCCGCAGGGGCAAAACGGTTGAGGAACTGCTAACTTAATAAAATCGCTGAAACGATTTTGTAAATTGAAAGGTTTTGTAGAGTTTAGCTATGGCTGAGACAATTAAGGTAACTCTTGTTAAGAGCGGAATAGGCAAGAACAAAAAGATTCGCCAGACTTTGAGGGGCCTGGGCCTTACAAAGCTGAACAAGACAGTGGAGTTAGAGAATACGCAGGCCATAAGGGGAATGATCCAGAAGGTTTCATTCCTCGTTAGAATTGGCTGAAATTTTATGAGGATATGGCGATGAAAATTCATGAGCTTTCGCCCGCTGATGGTTCCAGAAAGACAAGGAAGAGAGTCGGAAGGGGACCGGGTTCAGGACACGGTAAGACATCCTGTCGAGGGCATAAAGGGCAGAAGTCACGTTCCGGAGGAGGCCCGCGTCCCGGATTTGAGGGAGGTCAGATGCCGCTGCAAAGGCGTTTGCCCAAGCGTGGCTTTACGAACATATTCAAGAAACGTTACAATATTATTAATATCAAGGATCTGAACCGATTTGAGCCAAACGCAAGCCTTGATGCAGAGGCATTGAAGGAGGCCGGGCTCGTCAAAAGATTCGGAGAGGGTATCAAACTCCTGGGTAATGGTGAGATTACTTTCCCGGTTTTTATGAAAGTACATAAAGTCAGCAACAGCGCTAAGGAAAAAATCGAGGCCCTTGGCGGAACGGTCGAACTTATATAGTTTAAGGCGTGATGAAGGGCTGAATTCATGATTGGCGGCTTTCAAAATATCCCCAAAATACCGGAACTTAAAAAGAAGATATTCTTTACTCTTTTTATGCTTGCCGTTTACCGGCTCGGATGTCATATCCCAACTCCAGGCATAGACGGGGCTGCTCTTTCCGCCTTTTTTAGCTCCAAACAGGGGACGCTTTTTGGCCTTTTTGACATGTTTTCAGGTGGTGCGCTGAGCCAGATGTCGGTAATGGCACTCGGTATAATGCCGTATATCAGTGCGTCCATTATTTTAGAACTTTTAACGGTCGTAATACCGTATCTTGAAAAGCTAAAAAAGGAGGGTGAGCAAGGGCGCAAGAAGATCACCCAGTATACCCGTTATGGCACGGTCGTTTTGAGTATTATCCAGGGGTTTGGAATTGCAGTTGGTCTTGAAAATATGTCCAGCCCCGGTGGGGCCATGGTCGTCCCGTTCGGAGGCTGGGGCTTCAGGCTTCTTACGGTGATCACCCTGACTGCCGGCACGGCCTTCTTGATGTGGTTAGGTGAACAGATCACTGAGCGAGGAATTGGTAACGGGATTTCACTCATCATTTTTGCCGGTATCGTGGCCCGGTTTCCTTTGGCAGTGGCTAACTCATTCAGGCTGATGGGGACAGGTGAGGTAACCCCGTTTTTTATGGCCTTGATAGTTGCCCTTATGATAGCGGTCATCGGCGCGATTGTTTTCGTTGAACGCGGACAAAGACGGATACCGGTTCAGTATGCCAAGAGGGTTGTGGGGCGTAAAATGTATGGCGGTCAAAGCACACACCTGCCTCTAAAAGTCAACACTGCCGGCGTGATTCCTCCAATTTTTGCTTCTTCCATCATAATGTTCCCCGCAACTATAGCGAATTTCTTGAATGTAAAGGAAATGCCATGGCTTCAATACGTTGTTACTTTTTTGTCGCCGGGACATGTGGTTTATAATCTGGTTTATGTTATTTTTATTTTCTTTTTCTGCTATTTTTATACGGCTGTCCATTTTAATCCGGTTGATGTGGCCGATAATATGAAAAAATATGGGGGATTTATTCCTGGAATCAGGCCGGGCAAGAATTCTGCGGAATATATTGATCGGGTTTTAACAAGGATTACATTTTTTGGTGCTCTTTATGTCTCGGCCGTTTGCGTTTTACCACAAATCTTGATCTATAAGCTGAATGTTCCATTCTATTTCGGCGGGACCGCGTTGTTGATTGTGGTTGGTGTGGCAATGGATACTACGAATCAGATTGAGTCTCATATGCTGACAAGGCACTATGAAGGTTTTATGAAGAAGGGCTTTGGAAAGGCAAGATAGCCGGGCGTGTTTTATAGGTTGAAAGTGTAAGTTGCCTGCCGGGGAAAAGGATATGGCGAAAGAAGAGGCTCTTGAAGTTGAAGGGGTTGTAATTGAAACATTGCCCAATGCCATGTTCAGAGTTGAACTGGAAAATGGTCACCGGGTTTTGGGGCACATTTCCGGTAAGATGAGGAAGCATTTTATAAAAATACTCCCTGGCGATAAAGTGAGAATAGAGTTATCTCCCTACGATTTAAGCAAGGGAAGAATCGTATATCGTTCTAATAATTGATTAATTTGATTTCAACATGGCAGCATGAAATTAAATGGAGGGGTTCTGGATCATGAAAGTGAGACCGTCCGTCAAGAAAATGTGCATTAAATGCAAAATTATAAGGCGAAAAGGGGTTGTACGCGTGATTTGCGAGAACCCTCGTCATAAGCAACGGCAAGGTTGATTTGTTGTCATTGATTTTTGAAAAATTTTTGATGATATAACAGCGAGTTAAGTAAAAGGAGTCGAAGATTGGCAAGAATTGCGGGTGTTGATCTACCAAGGGGAAAAAGAATAGAAATTGCTTTGACTTATATCTACGGCATCGGCAGGAGCTCTGCTCAGAAAATACTCACAGAGGCTGGTATTGACTGGGGCACCAAATCGGATGACCTAACCCCTGAGCAGGTTACGGGAATCAGGAAGGTTATTGACGAGAAACATAAGGTGGAAGGGGACCTCAGGCGCGATATTTCCATGAATATAAAGAGGTTAATGGATTTGGGCGCATATCGCGGGTTGAGACATAGAAGAGGCCTCCCGGTCAGAGGACAGAGAACCAGTACGAATGCCAGGACGAGAAAAGGCCCTCGCCGGTCCGTCATGTCAAAAAGAAAAAAATAGGTAATTAAATCGAGAAGCGATTTGATAATTTGAGGAAAGAGGATGGCAAAGAGCGCGAAAAAAAGAGGCAAGGGCAAGAAGGAAAAAAAGAACGTTCCAACCGGAATAGTCCATATACAGTCCAGCTTTAATAACACGATCGTGACCATCACGGATCACGCCGGGAATGTTATCGCCCAATCAAGTGCGGGCAGGGCAGGGTTTAAGGGATCGCGAAAGAGTACCCCTTTTGCGGCCCAATTAGCTGCTAAGGATGCTATCCGGCAGGCCATGGATCAGGGAATGAAATTGGCTGAAGTGAGAGTTAAAGGACCGGGTGTCGGAAGGGAAGCAGCGCTTCGCGCGCTTCAGGTGGAAGGGTTTAGCGTGAGCCTTATCAGAGATGTAACCCCAATACCACATAACGGGTGCCGCCCTCCGAAGAGACGAAGGGTTTGAGTGATAATGAATAACGAGTTTAGGAGGGGTTATTTTGGCCAGATATACCGGCTCAACGTGTAGATTATGTCGACGGGAGAACATCAAACTTTTCTTAAAGGGTGACCGTTGCTACGGTGACAAGTGTGCTTTTGAGAGAAGGGCCTATGCTCCAGGACAGCACGGTCAGAGACGAAGTCGAGGGGGGAAGTATTCAGACTACAGGGTCCAACTCAGGGAGAAGCAGAAAGTAAAGAGGATTTATGGACTCCTGGAAAAGCAGTTCAGAGGCTATTATTTTCGGGCTGAAAAACAGAAAGGTATTACCGGCACAAACCTTCTGCTTTTACTGGAATGCCGTTTGGATAATGTTGTCTACAAAATGGGCTTTGCCAATTCGAGAAATCAGGCAAGACAACTGGTCAGGCATAACCATTTTCTTGTAAACAACAGGAAGGTTAATATTCCCTCTTACCAGGTTAAACCGCAAGATGTGATTGAGGTTAAAGAAAAGAGCCGTAAAGTAACACAGATTCTGGAGGGCATGGGGACGGTTGTCCGAAGGGGTATCCCGGATTGGATTGAAATGGAAAAAGAGAAATTCAGGGGCATATTAAAGGCCCTTCCCAATCGAGAGGATCTCACGATGCCTATTCAGGAACAGCTCATCATTGAATTGTACTCAAAGTAGAGTAAGGGGAATCGATTTACTATTGAAGATTGACTATTGAGAATTATCAATCACCAATCGAAAATCGTCAATTGAACGGGGAGGCTTCTTTGGTAGATTTAAAGAGCAGAAACTGGCGCGAGTTAATTAGGCCCAAACGAATAGAGATCGATCAGGCGAAGTATACGAATTTTTATGGAAAATTCATATGTGAGCCGCTGGAAAGGGGCCTTGGGGTCACGATCGGCAATTCGTTGAGGCGAATTTTGCTTTCATCCCTCCAGGGAGCGGCAATCGTTTCAGTAAAGTTTGACGGTGTGCGTCATGAATTTTCCACCATACCCGGGGTCTTGGAAGATGTGACGGATATTATATTGAACCTGAAAGAGGTTAAGCTAAAAATTATTGATGCCGAAGAGGCCGTCATCCAACTGTCTCGAGAAGGAAAAGGAGAGGTTAAGGCTGGGGACATAAAGAGCGATGCTCTGGTTGAAATCCTGGATCCTGATCATCATATAGCGACCCTTAACAAGGAAGCCAAACTGAATATGGAGATGGTCGTTAAAACAGGAAAGGGCTATGTTCCTGCCGAAAAAAATAAATCAAAAGATCAGCCGATCGGTGTCATCCCCATGGATGCGATTTTTTCACCGATTCAAAAAGTCAACCACGTGGTAACAAACGCCAGGGTGGGACAGGTTACGGATTATGATAAGCTGACGTTAGAGGTCTGGACCGACGGCAGTGTTTTACCCGAGGACGCGGTCGCATATGCGGCCAAAATTCTCAAAGAGCAGATGACCCCTTTTATTAATTTTGAAGAGGAACCGGAGCCTGTGGAGGAAGAAGAAGAGGAAAAAGAAGAGAAAATGAACGAAAACCTCTTTAGACCGGTATCGGAGCTTGAATTGTCTGTACGTTCAGCCAATTGCCTGAAAAATGCAAATATTACTCTGATCGGTGAACTGGTTCAGAAGACGGAATCTGAAATGCTTAAGACAAAGAATTTTGGTAGGAAGTCTTTGAATGAAATTAAATCCATTCTTGAAGAAATGGATCTTTCTTTGGGGATTAAACTGGAGAATTTTCCCCCTGCCGAGGAATTTGATGAAGAAGGGGAAGAGGGAAAGGAAGCGGGTACGGATAAATGAGGCACAGGAAGGCGGGGAGTCAATTAGGGCGCAATACAAGTCACCGTAAAGCTTTGCTGAGGAACATGGCGACCTCCCTATTTAAACATGAACAAATTGTAACAACCGATGCAAAGGCGAAAGCACTGCGCCCTGTGGCCGAAAAACTGATAACATTAGCTAAACGGGGCGATCTCCATGCCAGACGCCAGGCCTTAGCCTATATTCAAGATAAAGGTGTAGCCCACAGGTTGTTTGATGAAGTGAAAGACCGGTATCTTGACAGACAGGGCGGGTACCTCAGAATTGTCAAGAAAGGAACCCGAAAAGGAGACGGGGCACCCGTTTCTATTATTCAACTTCTACCTGTTGATGAGGGTAAAAAGTCGGGCAAAAAGAAGGCGAAGAAACCAAAGGCGCCCAAGGCCGCCAAAACCCCTTCTGATGCATCGAATGATACTGCCGAGGATAAATAAAAGTGAGGGTTGCATTTTTGTTCCTTAAAGTGTACTAATCTAAATGAAACGGTTATCAATCTCAACAAACATACTTGGACTATGATGGGATACAGTCGGAACAACAAGAACCTCCTTGCCGGTTTGCTGGCAAGGAGGTTTTTTTTGCAAGGAGCTTCAGGTGAGTAAATTCGGCCATAAAGACCTGTTTGGAATGGGGCAATTGTCCGTCAGGGACATACAATTGATCCTGGATACTGCTGAATCCTTAAAAGAAATTTCTGAAAGGGATATTAAAAAGGTCCCCACCCTGAGGGGCAAGAGCGTGGTTAATTTTTTTTACGAACCAAGTACCAGGACCCGCACCTCTTTTGAAATGGCGGCAAAGAGGCTGAGTGCGGATACCGTCAGCCTATCTGTTTCAACAAGCAGCATGGTGAAAGGGGAAACGCTTATTGACACTGCCCGGAATATTCAGGCCATGAACCCTGATCTTATTGTTCTCAGGCATTCTTCAAGCGGTGCACCTCAACTTTTGGCGAGAGAGGTAAAAGCATGTGTTATAAATGCGGGTGATGGGATAAACGAGCATCCGACCCAGGCCTTGCTCGATTTGTTTACGATCAGGGAAAAAAAGGGAAAGATCGAGGGATTGAAGGTCGTCATTACAGGAGATATTTCCCACAGCCGAGTAGCCAGATCCGATATCATAGGATTAACCAAAATGGGGGCCGAGGTAACGGTTTCCGGGCCTCCCACCATGATCCCGCCAGGGATCGAAGATTTTGGCGTCCAGGTGGTTCATGACCCGGCAGAAGCGGTCAAAGAGAAAGATGTGGTTATGATGCTTCGGATCCAGTTGGAAAGACAAGGCAAGGCCCTGTTCCCGGGTCTCAGAGAATACGCCGTTTTTTTTGGGCTAAACCGGGAAGTCCTGAAACAGGCAAAAAAAGATGCGATCGTGATGCATCCCGGTCCTATAAACCGTGGCGTGGAAATAACCGATGATGTTGCAGACGGACCCCAATCGGTCATCCTTGACCAGGTGACCAACGGGGTCGCCGTGCGCATGGCGGTAATGTATCTGTTAATGGGAGGGACAAAGGAGTGATAACGTGGATTCAGTCCGGCGTGGTTGTTGACCCGGTGAGATGTGTTCAAGAAGAGCTTGATTTGATCATTGAACGGGGCAAAATTAAACAAATCCTGCCCTGGGGCGAATTTGGGGAAAAAAGTCCCCAAGTGAGGATTATCAATGCATCCGGCAGGTTGGTTGTCCCGGGTCTCATCGATATGCACGTTCATTTGAGGGAACCAGGGCATGAGTATAAAGAGACGATCGCCTCAGGAGCAAAGGCGGGGGCAAAGGGAGGTTTCACCGCATTAGCGTGTATGCCCAATACCGAGCCCTCAAATGATTGCCGGTCTGTGACGGAATTTATCTTAGAGCAGGCAAGGCGGGCAGGATTTGCAAGAATCTATCCGGTTGCTGCAATCACAAAAGGACAGAAAG
>Ga0255372_10175_pt1 | contig 12521 bp, 11 predicted proteins | sample ANMaggSeSYBR01E8_FD_182092 | JGI IMG/M metagenome (GOLD analysis project Ga0255372, IMG submission 182092) | Sediment cell enrichment communities from methane seep in Santa Monica Basin, California, United Staets - ANME aggregate JGI... | ecosystem: Environmental > Aquatic > Marine > Cold seeps >...
TTTCAGATAGAGTCAAACACCTGTGCTGCTGAGGCAGTAAATCTAATGCTTCTTCAAAGCTTTGATGGAGAGCTATCTATATTTCCAGCATATCCATGGAAAAATGGATTTTTTGAAGGACTTAGAGCTGAAGGTGGTTTTTTAGTATCCTCTAAACTAAAAGATGGGGGAATAGACTCATTATTTATTGGAAGTCTTTATGGCAATAAGTGTACGATATATTTAGATAGTAATGTAAAGAATGTAATTGTCGAAAATTTAGCTAACAATAAGGAAGTTAGTATTTCAGAGATAAAAGGTAATGATATTGGGAATAAGATTAAGTTTAGTTTTAAAACTGAACCAGATTGCGAATATGAAATAAAAGTAGGTTACAAAGTATAAAATCAAAGAGATGAAATAATAACTTACATTTACTTTAGCAAAGAAGAAATGGATATTGGATTTAAAGTAACAAGCACATATTCAAAAATATCTATAAATAAAATTACCTATGAGTAATACCATAGGTTGTAAAAAAGAAAATGGCTTAATTGTATAGGAGTTTTTTATTATACTAAAGATAAAAAAAATTATTGATCTTTCACATGGGATTTATTCAAATTCACCTCACAATCCATTTTTCCCCCCCACAGAAGTAAAGATCGCAACAGCTATTGAGAAGGATGGATGGTATTCAGAGTGGATTTCCTTTTCTCCACATGTTGGGTCTCATTCAGATGCTCCTGCCCATAGACTTTTAAGTGGAAAAACGATAGATAAAATGCCACTAGATAACTTTATAGGTCCTGCAATTATGATGGATTTAAGGCATAAAAAACCTGAAGAGGAAATACATCTAAAAGATTTAGAAAAATACGATGATAAAATTACAAATGGTAGTGTAGTGCTTTTAGTCACTGGCTGGTGCAAGAAAATATCACAGGATGATATGTATATAAAAAAATCTGTTTGGTTAGGGCCCGAGGCAGCAGAATATCTTTCTTCAAAAAAAGTGAAAGGTGTTGGAATTGACCACTTCTCTATTGGTGGTTCCAACCCTTTACATGTTATAGCTCCTCATGAAATATTAATGAAGAATAATATAGTTATATTTGAGGAGCTAAACTTTCCAGATGATGTGTTTGAAGTAAAAGGAGGATATTTTGTAGGTTTTCCATTAAAGATAAGAAATGGAAGCGGCTCACCTGTGAGAGCAGTACTTATCGAGTTATCAAAATAATTTATTTATTTAATCTTTAATTTGTATTAGGTATAAAAGTATAAAAAAATATTTAAAGGAGAGTTTAATGGAAAGATTTACAGAAAAAGTTGCTATAGTTGTTGGGGCAACAAGCGGAATGGGCGAAGCATCAGCATATAGATTTGCAGACGAGAGAGCAAAAGTCCTTGTAGTAGGAAGGAGAGAGGATAAGGGGCAGAAAGTAGTGGAGAAAATAAATAAAAAAGGTGGCATTGCCAGCTTTCTAAAAGCTGATATATCTAAACAGGATGATTGTAGAAAAATAATGGATACTGCGGTAGAAAGATACAAAAGAATTGATGTTTTAGCTAATATTGCAGGTATTCATATATCAAAGGGAGTTGAAGATATAACAGTTGAAGAGTGGGATTATTTGATGAATACAAATTTAAAAAGCTTCTTTTTACTTTGCAAATACGCTGTTCCTTATCTAAAGAAGACAAAAGGTAATATTATAAATATGTCTTCAATGGTGGGTATAGTTGGACAGTCAAATTCTTGTGCTTATTCAGCTTCTAAAGGAGGAATAACCATAATGACTAAAAACATGGCACTGGATCTTGCAAAATATGGTATAAGGGTAAATTCAGTTAACCCAGGATGGATTAGAAGTGAGCTTGTTGAGGATTGGTTTCGCCAGCAAGGAGATAGAGAACAAGAACAAAGGGATTATATAAATAGTATACATCCACTTGGAAGAATAGGTGGAGCCAGTGAAGCTGCAGCAGCAATAGTATTTTTAGCATCTGAGGATGCGTCATTTATTACTGGAATAGCACTTCCTATTGATGGCGGTGTGACACTAGGATATTGAGATTCTGATATGAAATATTCAACACTGAAAAACTTTGGTAATTTAAAAATAAATAAGGATAATTTATTAGGTGTATATTCACCAAAGTTTATATCTAAAAAAATAGACTTTGATAAGCTGCTTAAAAATAGCTTAAAAAAATCTATAGGAAAGCCCCCCTTGAAGGATTACGTAAAGGGTAAAAATTCAGTACTAATACTAATAGATGATATTACTAGAACAACTCCTATAAAAAAGATTTTACCGTATGTGTTAGAAAATTTAAGAAAAGGTGGCATCAAGAAAAATAATATAACTATAATAATTGCTTATGGCACACATCGTAAAATGACAGATAAGGAAAAAAAAGATCGAATAGGCGAAGAAATATACAAAGAATATATTGTAACCGATCACGAGTGGAAAGATAAAAATAGTTTAATAAAAGTGGGAGAAACCATATCTAAAATTCCCATAGTTGTAAATAAAAAAGTCTTAGATACAGACGTAGTAATAGGTATTGGTCAGATAAATCCACATAGAGGGGTTGGGTATTCTGGAGGCGCTAAAATACTTTTTCCAGGAGTTTGCGGTAGTGACACTGTAGGTAAGCTACACTGGGAAGCTGCTAAATTGCGAAGTGAAGACCTTCTGGGAGTATATCCTAATTCTATATCTAAACAGATTAATTATGCTGCAGGATTAGCTGGTTTAGACTATATAGTTAATGTAATAGAAGATAGTAGTGGTGAATGTGTTGATATAGTGTGCGGTGATTTTGAAAAAGCACACCAAAAAGGAATAGAAGTAGCAAAAAAGATATTTGAGGTTTTTATACCTCAAAAAGCAGATATAGTTATATTTGATTCTTATCCTGCAGATATTGATTTTTGGCAAGCTGCAAAAGCTCTTTATGCTGCTAGTCTGGCTGTCAAGGATGGGGGTACTCTCATAATGAAGACTCTTTGCTATGAAGGAATATCTGGTACTCATGCTAATATAATTATGAAGCATGGTTGCCAGACTATAGATAAGGTTCAAAAATTAATTAATAATAATAGTATAAATGACCTTGTAGTAGCTGCTGTTATGATATGGATATCTCAAATTACAATGCAGAAAGCACAGTGCCTTATAATATCTGAAGGGTTAAATGAAGCACAGTGTATTGCGCTTGGTTGTAAAAAGATAAGTGATTTAGATAATGCTTTAAATATTTCTTTAAAAAAGCATGGAGATAGTTCTAAGATTGTTGTATTTAGTAAATTAACTAAATCATATCCAAAAATAGCAAATTAACTATAAACCTTGTTTAACATAGAAAGGTATAATGTTTAAAAGATTATTTAAGGAGAAGACGTGAAAGAAAAGTTAAGTGGGGTATTTGTTCCCACAATAATCCCTTTTATTGATGATGAAATACAATATAGAAAGCTAGAGAAAAATTTAAAAAAATTAAATTCCACTCCAATCTGTGGTCACCTGGCTTTAGGGTCCAATGGTGAATATAAAAGTCTATCTAGAAAAGAACAGTTAAAAATATTAGAAATATTTGTAGAAAATAAAGGTGACAAAATTATTATGGCGGGTACTGGTTGTGAATCTACCAAGGAGACTATCAAGTTAAGTAAAGAAGCTAAAAAAATAGGTGCTGACTTTGTAAGTGTACTAACTCCAAGCTATTTTTTAAAACAAATAAATGACAATTTACTTGTAGATTATTATACTGAGATTGCAGAAAATATAAATATACCACTTCTAATATATAATGCTCCCGGCTTTGCAGGTGGAGTAAAAATATCACCAGGTGCAGTTAGAAAACTTGCTAATCATCCGAATATAGTAGGAATGAAAGATAGCTCACCAGCCGGATTAATGGGATTTATATCTTCTACACTAGATATTGATGATTTTAATATTTTAGCTGGTTCCATAAACTTTTTTTTCACTGGACTTATATGTGGTGCAGTAGGAGGCATATTATCACTTGCTAATGCTTTTCCTGATGCTTGTTGTAATTTATATAGATTATACATTGATAGAAAGATTGAAGAGGCAAAAAAGCTAAATCTAAAACTATTTAAAATTAACACCCAGGTTTCTGGAAGATATGGAGTGAGTGGAGTAAAAGCCGCTACTTCACTTGCTGGATTATTTGGTGGGGAGCCCCGCCGGCCACTTAAGCCTCTTAGTGTGGATCAGATAAATGAAATAAGAAATTTATTAATGGATGAAGGGTTAATATAGATGAAAAAGGTACTGCTTACTCAAAAAATACATGAAGAAGCAATAAGTTTACTAAAGAAGCACAAAGTTGAAGTAATTATTTCTCCTTCTCCAGATGATAAAATAGTAAGAAAATATATTATTGATGTTGACGGTATAATTGTTAGAACAACTACTAAATTGAGTATGGATACCATATTTTCTGCAAAAAAATTAAAAGTAATTAGCCGGACAGGAGCAGGAGTTGATAATATTGATGTATCTTCTGCTTCAGAGAAAGGTATTCCCATATGTTATACTCCTGAGGCAAATATAGAATCTGTCTCTGAACAAACTGTTGCTTTTATCTTAGCGTTAGCAAAAAATATGTTAGTTATGGATAGAGCAGTTAGAGATAATAATTTTAATATTAGGAATGATTATTTGCAAATTGATTTATTTAAAAAAGTATTGGGAATCGTAGGCTTTGGTAAAATTGGTAGAACGGTAGCAAAAAAATGCTATAGTGCTTTTAATATGAGCATATTTGCATATGATCCCTATTTGTCTAAAGAAGTTAACGTAAATTTTCCATTTAGTCTGGCAAAAAATATTGAAGAGATTTTTAAGGAGTCTGATTTTATTACTATTCATATTCCTTATACTAAAAATAATAATAGTTTAATTAATGGAATTTTATTAGGCAAAATGAAGAAAAAAGCATTTTTAATAAATACTTCTCGTGGGGGAATAGTTAATGAGGAAGCTCTAGCTTATATACTTTCAAAAAATAAAATTGCAGGGGCAGCTTTAGATGTATTTGAGGATGAGCCACCAAAAGAAGATAATCCATTGTTAAAATTAAAAAATATTATTCTAACTCCACACTCAGCTGCCCTAACTAATGAGAGTGCTAAGCGTGTAGCGCTACAAGCTGCAGAAGGAGTTTTAGATATATTAGAAGGTAAGATCCCTAAATGGATTTATAATAAAGATGAAATTTTTATTTAAAATTCTTAGTATTTTAACAACTTATGAAAAAGAGAAATAAATATCTAGCTATTGATGTAGGAACATCAAGTATAAAGGTTGGCATTATTGATGAAAATTTTAATATTATTGCAAAAAATAGAGTAATCAATAACTATATTAATTCAAATCTTGATAGTGTTGAGATGGATTTTAACCTTTTATTTAATAAAGTTATTGACAGTTTAGAACCACTAAAAGATTTTTTAAAAGGTATTAATGGTGTTGGTTTTTCTGTTCTATGCCCAGGTCTGGTACCTTTAAGTCGAGATGGCAATACTCTTTATAATGCAATTATTCATCTTGATAGAAGAAGTTATAAGAAGGCAAAATGGGCACTAGAGCAAGTAGGTGAAGAAAAGTTTTCTAGTATATCTGGCAATCTACCTTTTCCAGGGGGGATATCATTAACATCAATGTTATGGTTTAAAAAAAATAGACCAGAAATTTATAAAAATACATATAAACTCGGACATACAAACACCTTTCTTGCTGAAAAGTTTACTGGTAAATTTGGAATAGATCCCACAAATGCTTCTTTTACTGGACTATATAATACAGTAAGTTGTTCAGGTTGGTCCACTGAAATTATTAAGGAACTCAAATTGGATAAGGATAAATTACCCGAAATAATTCCTTCATATAAAAAAGTTGGTACTATAAAAAGAGAAATCTCTAATATTACAAACATTACTCAGGGTACCCCAGTAATTATGGGTGTAGGAGATACTGCATGTGCGGCATTAGGAGCAGGTGTAATTAACTCTGGGAGTATTTTGAACTCAACAGGGACTGTAGAGGCAATAGTACTTTGTTTAGATAGGCCATATTATGATAAAAAACTTTTACTTAGAACACATGCTATACCAAATAAATGGTTGATTATGGATATTATAGGTGCTGGTGGAATATCATTGGAATGGTTTAGGAGTCAATTCTGCAAGGAAATGGAAGTAGACGTTTTTTATAATGAATATATACCTGATACTATAAATAAAAGAAATAGCAATAAATCTAGATTAGTATTTAGACCATATTTAGCAGGTGATAGACTTAGTTTCTCACAAAAAAGGGCTTCTTTTAGTAACCTGACTTTAAATGCTACTAGAGAAGATTTTTTAAGGGCTTTAGTATTTGGTATTTTATCACCTATGAAAAAAAGTATTAAGAAGTTCTCTGAAATTGCACCCATATCAAAGAATATCTATTATACAGGTAAAGGAAGTACTTCATTATTTGATGCAAAGAAAGAGTTTTTTGTACCATATGTAATTAAACCAACAGATCCAGATATTACTCTTATAGGGGTTGTTAAGTTAATAACAATGAATAGGTCTGATAAATATTTTGCTAATTAAATTTTTTAAAGTGACAGTATTAAAATAAAACAAAGTCAGAAATCAAATTGTCCGAAATAGAATTAAATGATATTGGAAATAGAATTAAGTTTAGTTTTGAAACAGAAGCCAAGTATGAGTATGAAATAATTATTAATAAATAGCATACATCCATTGGAAAGAATAAGGGAAGCCAGTAAAGCTGCTGTAGCAATAGTATTTTTAGCATCAGAGGATGCATCATTTATAACAGGAGTTGCCCTTCCGGTGGAGGGTGCTCTAACTTTAGGATATTAAGGAGAAAGTTTTGGAAATCTACATCCCTTTTGGCAAAGATAGTACCAGGATCAAGATCCCGGAAAAGAATTTTTTTGAATCTTTAGAAATGCCCGAGGTAAGGAAAATAAATGATATAGATAAAGCTGTAAAAGACTCATTGGAAAATCCTATAAACTCTCAAAGACTGGAAGAGATTGCAAAGGGTAAGAAAAGTGCTTGCATAATAGTGTTTGATATAACCAGGACTGTGCCCAATAAAGAAATATTAAATCCGGTTCTAAAAATTTTAAATAATGCTGGAATAAAAAAGGAAAGTACTAAGCTACTTGTCGCAACAGGTACGCATAGACCTAATACTGCCGAAGAATTAAATTCAATGTTAAGCGCTGATATTGTCAGCAGCTATCAGGTATTTAATCATGATTGCCATGATGATTTTATCAATAAAGAAATCGGTAAAACCAGTAATGGCTATCCTATAAAAATAAATAGGAATTTCTTAGACGCGGATCTAAAAATACTGACCGGTACCATAGAGCAACATGTCTGGGCAGGTTTTGGAGGAGGATGCAAAGGGATCTGTCCTGGCATTGCATCATTTGAGACTATAATGTCTACCCATAATCCTGCTATGCTTGATGATGATACAGTAACTAATGGTGAACTTGAAGGGAATAAATTCTATGAGGTGATTATTGACATAGCAAGACTGGTCAAGCCTGATTTTATGTGTAATGCTGTACTTGATAAATATAAAAACCCAATGGGTTTTTATAGCGGAGATCCCATAGATGCTCATAGGGTTGGATCAAAATTTTGTGCCAGTTTAATCACCCTAAACTATAGTGATTATGCTGATATAGTCATAGCAGGAGGTGGAGGGTATCCATTGGACCTAACCCTGTATCAAGCAGTTAAACCAATGATACAGGGAAGGACAATAGTAAAGAAAGGCGGGACGATAATAATAATTGCAAAGTGCAGCGAAGGTATAGGAAATAAAGAATTTAAGGACCAATTATTTCTTTATAAAGACATGAACCGGTTTATTGAAAAAATATATAATACAAAACATCCCAGTATTGATCAGTGGCAGGTTCAGGAACTGGTAAAGTCAATAAAAATTGCCACAGTTATGGTATATGCACCGCTGATCAAGAATGAGGATTTTCCACACCATGCTCTGTCCAGGATCGATTCTGTTGAGGAAGGTATAAGAATTAGTATAAATAGATATGGAGAAAACTCCAGGATATCTGTTATTAGGGACGCACCATATGTTATCCCAAAAGTAGTAAAGGTAGAAGCAATATGAATGAATCAAATTTTGAAAGATAAACAGGGAGCTATTTCCTGCAAAAAAACAATTTCAGACTTTATTGCATTGATGACTGTGGAAAAGTAGAATTGCAATAGGATTTCAAAGATCTCAAAGGAGCTGTTTGAAGAATTCTTAAAGTCTTACTATAGAGAATATTTTACTTTTAAATAGCTGCATGAAACCAAAATACTTTTATGGGTGCTGATTCTGAATCCTTTTTTATACTATGTTTAACACCCGCGGGGGCAATAAAAGATACTTCTGGTTCTACCCTAAATTCTTCATTTCCAATCCTTGCCCATCCAGTTCCTTCAATAACCATAAAACCCTCTTGATCCTCATGAACCCCCGGAGGAGGATAATCATTACTAGTATAAACACTTACACCCGAGCAACAACCTGACACACAGCCATTTTTATTGCTTAGAAGTTTATAACTATAATGCCCCTCCATAATAACAGGGTTTATATTTTTTTTATTTTCATAATACTTCATTTCGTAGCTCCTTACTTTTCCATTAATATTTTTTATCGGTAAAAATATATTTCACTTTACAAGACTGCAATTGTTGAAATTTCACAGATACTTTTCAATATGATTACATACATTAAATAATAACCTTATTTTTTCATCAGGAGTATGATAATCAAGTCCATAAATAGAAATAATCAATTTATCCACAGACCCATTATTTTTGATAATATTTATTATATCTTTTACAAGATCCTCATTTTTTTGATTAATTATTTTTACTGGAGATAATCTTGCACTTAAAACTATATTGGGGAAATTCTTCCTAATTATTTTAATATCTCCTCCCCAACCAGCTTCATAAAAAGAAACATTTCTTACCCTGGAATAAATATTTGAAAATTCACCAGATCTTTTTCCACAATGGTGAATGCCAAATGGCTGCAGATTACCTGAAAGAATATTATCAAATTCAAATAAATGTTTTTTATAAGTATCTACTGAAATCATATCAACCGTACAATTTGAGGTAACAAATACACTTTCATCATATTTTAATAAAGCTGGAGAAGCTCCCAGAGAGTTTGAGCCTGTTCTACTTTTGAAATAAGTTGCCGCATTTATAATAGTGTCTGTAATTTTACCAAATAAAATCTTTAGAATTTCAGGTTTGGAATAATAATCTATATATAATTCCTGTCCCCTTACAAGCGCCGCTATATTTTGTACTCCCTGCAGATTTAAATCACCCTTTAAATAACCAAACTTTTCTTCCATCCTATCCATTAGCTTTTTTATTTTTAAAAAATATTTATTTTTTACATCAGGAAATTTCGGAACATCAAGGTTTTCAATTTCTTTATCTGTTATATTTCTTGTTATAATCTCAACAGGATTATCTTTTGAAAAAGATAGGTTACATCCCAGCATACTCTCTAAGAACCAACCCGCTGCCAGATTATAAGTGCCTATTATTGGTTCATCTTCCGGGTTTTTTTCACCCAATCCCAGATCCCCAAATTTTTTATATAATCCACGTTTCATAATTTTTTCAGATTCAATTCTTGTATCATAATCGAAAAAGAAGTCTTCATTAAACTCGATATTGAAATTTCTATTCCACCAGCTTGGATGGAAAACGACATGTGCCTTAACTTTCATCTTTTTTTAACTTCCTTATAGAACGCTAAGAAATTTTCAATAGGAACTGCATTATGCATTTCACTGGTAGACCCCGGGAAATAACCATAAGAGGCATCATCAATATTATCTCTGGTTATTTTCTTAACTTCACATGTGCTTGCATTAGGCAGAATTTGACTGCAGTCAATACCACCCAGTAAAACCAGATTTGGAAACCTTTTCCTGATCTTTTTTATTTCCATTCCGGCTATTGTCTCAATAGGGTTCAGGCCATCTATCTCACAATCTACCAGATCATCTATGACTTCCCATAGGTTACCATCAGAATGATAGATTACTTTTAACCCTTTTTCGTGAAAACTTTCAATAATTTTTTTTAGTCGTGGAAAAAATTCTTCTCTTAGAAATTTTGGGGAGAAAATAGTAGCATTTTTTTGAGCAATATCTTCCGGTAGGAAAACTGCAGCAGTCTTAAAGTCATTGGGAATATTTTTTACTTTATCTATATTTATTTGAAAAAAGGTATCATATAAATTCATTAATGTACTGTAATCATCTACAAGTAAATATGAAAATTTTTCAAGTCCACCCAGGAAATCATATACCGCGCCTAATCCCACTTCTGCAATACAGGCAAAGATTACAGTGTTTTTTAAAAGGTTTTGTTTCTGTTTAAAATCTTTTAATATATTCCCCAATTCAATTTCACTCCAGTTATTCCAGCCATTATATGAATTTATTACTTTATTTGCTTTCCTTACCGTCTCCTTATAACTATAGGGTGATTTATCATATACCCATGTACTCCATCGCTTATATTCTATTTCAAATTCTAACTCTTCAAATACTTCTGGTGGTAATTTTAGGGAATATGCAAAAGGAAAATTATTCTCTTTTGTAATATTTCTTTCCTGCGGGAATCTCATAAATTGTTTGGTGCAATCTAAAAAATTATCTATGGATTTCAAATATATTTCACTTCCATTTTCTACAGTCAATTTACAGCCCGCAAAATACTCTATTACTTTATCATTTCTAATATTGTCATAGATTGGAGGCCGGTCAGTCGCTTCACAATTTAAGGTTTTCATTATTCTTTCTCTAGCTTCCATAGTATTTAACACCTTTCTAATTATTCACTTAAAATATTAATTATTCCTGGGGCTAAACTTCTCATATAGCTCCTTCCTGATTGATTGTTTTTCCCTATAAGAAATCTTATGATCATATCCCGGTTCTTCCCAGGCTGGAGTAGTAAGAAGTGCTCTATTAAAACCGTCAAGCAGGCCATCTTCAAATCCGCCCCTGTATTTCCTGTCAATAAATTTTTTAAAAGCACCTGAAAAATTATCCCATGCGTATTGTTCGCTTCCAGGAATTATCGGATAGAAAAGTCCATTATTTTCCTTTACTGCCTTAAGGTCCCCGTTTCCGTCACCCAGCATCAGGATACATTCATTGACATAACCTCCGGATGTTTTTACCATTTCTATATGGTGTCCCTTTGAACCCATTTCCTGTCCAGCAATTAATTGTACATATTTATCTATTCCTTGGTCCTCCCAGTAATTAGCCAGATCCTCATAAGGAGTTTTAGATACAACTACAATATCAGCATATTCTGCTATCTGACACAGTGCCTCTTCTACACCATTAAATGGAGGAATCTTTGCTGAAATGTGGGGGAAGGCGCGGTTTACTGATTCTGACCATCCCAGCATCTTATAATAAAATAAATTTGTAGGGTTTTTATCAAGATAGGCCTCCAGACTGGGATTTCCCAGTCCCAGTTTATTTTTCTTGGTATAATAAATATATTCATCTAAAAGATCAACCTTGGGCAGGACTATATTTGCTTCTGAGATAATTCTTGCCACATCATCTCTTTTTTGTAGAGCTTTTAAGGTAAGCGATATAGCTACAAAGCGGTTGCATCCCCGGTCCACTGAAAATAGATTATAGTATTCACCAACTTCCCTAAAATAAGTCTCTATCCCCCAGAGATTATAATACTCCATAAACTGGGGGTGGAAGATAAGCATCTGCTTTCCATTCATATTATCTGTTATGCATCCATCAGTATCTATGGCTACAAAGAAGTCTTTGGTCCGTTTAAAACTTCTTAACTGAATTTCAGGATCATCTTTTAGCTGGGTATCTGTAAGTCTTCTTAGACTCATAAATTTATCCTCTCTTTAATAGATATATTTTTTATCCCATTTGCTTCCTGTACTGGTATGGCGTATATTCAGGCAGCTTCTTCTCTATATAAATCTTTTCAAACTCAGAAAATCGAGGAAGGTCATCCCCTATAAGGGGAACTGCCCAGGACACAAACTCATCAGCAACATCTACCCTGGCCGGTGTTATCCACTGGGGCGGGAACTCTCTTTCTGAGTTTGCTACCCTTTCAAGGGATACCTTATCATATTTTACCCTGTAGCTATCACCGGGTACCCTTAAGATAGTAGACATATATCCGCTATGTTCACCAGTAGCAATCTCTGCAGCTAATTTTCCTAACTGGTAGGCTTCATCTAAGTCCACATCAGATACATAGGCAAGTTCCCTGCGCTGTCTGGTGCCTGGCTTTTCCCATCTGGCATTGCCCCGGACAACTAGTCTCGTTCCATCCCGGTCTATTCCGTTCAGGTGGTTTGCAAGGATCTGTTCTACCGAAAACGCTGAAGATGAAAACT
>Ga0255372_10176_pt1 | contig 12510 bp, 11 predicted proteins | sample ANMaggSeSYBR01E8_FD_182092 | JGI IMG/M metagenome (GOLD analysis project Ga0255372, IMG submission 182092) | Sediment cell enrichment communities from methane seep in Santa Monica Basin, California, United Staets - ANME aggregate JGI... | ecosystem: Environmental > Aquatic > Marine > Cold seeps >...
AACTTATTTTTTTTACTTCCTTTAAACCTTTCCAGTATAAATGTTACCTCAGGAACATCGGTTGTAGCGATACATGAATGTATGATTTCTTGTCTGGATCTTTCTGTGGTTGTGTATTCCTGCATTGCACAACCATATTCAATAAGATAAGCTTTCATCGGGCATATCCAGACTTTTCGATTAACATTCTTTCCAGAATCATCTCTTTTTAGCTCAGTTATTCCCCTGACGAAGGCTTGCACATGTGGACAATTCCTGCGACTTCGGAAACTTCAAGTGTAAAAGCTACTCCTCTCCCAGTTTTGTCCAGTTCTCCTGCCTTGACCACAACTTCAAGTACCTCATTAGAACAGTTCTTTTTGATAAGTACCATCAGTATCTCTTTTTCCGGCTCGATAGGTGTGCCCAGGAACATAGAATGTTCGTGTATGCCGGTTCCTCTGCCATGAAATATGGTTCCGCCTTCTGCACCTGCTGCTGTTGCAGCTTTCATGGTTGCACTTGCTCTTCCTGCTTCAACAATTGCAACTATTAACTGAAATTCATTCTCATTGTCCATTCTTCTTCTTCCTATTGTATATAATGCCTAAGAATAACATAAAAATTATGGGACACATTGCGATTATTCCAACCGTTCCAAGGCCAATGATTCCACTTTCTTCGCCCCATAAACCAATAGCCATTCCAGTCATCATAGGCAGTGCAAAGGTTACTGCAACAGGACCTGTAGCCACTGCTCCGGAATCGTATGCTATCGGAACAAAATCCTCTGGGGTAATTAGGGTCAGGAGAAGCATGAGCAGATATCCGGGTATCAGGATGTAGGCAAGAGACAGTTCATAGAAAATCCTCATAGTACCAAGGACCAGCGCTAATCCAACTCCTATCGCAATGGTGGGTATGATGATACTTTTGCGCATATAGCCTGATGATACCTCCTCTATTTCATAAGCAAGGATGTTAACTGCAGGTTCGGCAAAAATAACTGCAATTCCCATCACAAATGCGAATAGAATCACCCACAATATATCAACACCAGAGAGAAAAGATCCAATCATTTCTCCCATGACTATCAGACTCATCTTTGCGCCAAGAATAAACAGGAAAAAGCCGAAGATTGCCATCCCAACGCCAAAGAGTATATTTTTGATGTCCGGGGGTATCTTTCTCAGCACAATAATCTGGAAAAACAAGATCAAGGCAAGCACTGGTACTATAGCTCCAGTTACTTCTAGAAGAACCTCAAGTGCTTCGTATATCATGCCCATCCCCTGACAATTCCCCATATCAGAATTGCCATTATTGGTCCTATGGAGCCAACAGCCATGATTCCAAATCCGGTCTTGAGTCGGTCCCTTCCTCCAAGAACCGACGCCATTCCAACGCCGAGGGCAATTAAAAACGGAACAGTCATTGGACCTGTTGTAACAGCACCCATATCAAAGGCTTTGACCAGAAATTCCTCCGGTGACAGGAATGCCAATATCAAGCAAATAGAATAGCCCGGAATAAGAATGTAATGGATAGGTGTATCAAACATTATCCTGAGAAGGGCGATTAGTGCGAATATACCAAGACCCAGTGCAGTAACGTAAATAATCTCGCCGCTGGAGATGTCAGATTCCAGCACCTTCTCGACCTGGTATGCGAGTAATCGTACATCGGGCTCTGCAATTGTTAACACTGCTCCTAAGAGAAATCCAAATAAGAGTATTGTAGGAATGGCTCGCCGTTCTATCAGGGAAGCACCAATTCGTTCACCCATCGGTAGGAGCCCGAGCTTCGCACCCTGGATAAAAAACACAAAACCTGATATGGTGAAGATCAATCCCACTATTATCGGAATGAATTCTGAAAGAGGGATTCTTATAAAAAAAATCTGGAAGAAAAAAATCAGTGCTATTGCCGGTGAAAGGGATTTTACAGTGGATTTAAACTCTTTTTTGAAACCACTTATTCCCATTTCCATGCCTCCTTTGCTGCCTTTCTGTTTAGCTAAGTATTCTATTCATTGATTGCTTTGTTCTTTTTCTATATCATTAGTTATATTACCAACAATAGCCCGGATATAAAACAATATTGATAAAACAAATCAATTAATTTCACCACATTGTTCATCGTATCCACCTTGCAATCTCTTCTTGATTCATATCTTCTTTGCTTTTTGAAGGGGTCTTCCTGATAATTTCTAATATGTACTTTTAGTGCATTCATCTGAATTCAAACCAATTAGTAGAGGCTTTTCTTTTGCAACTGAGGGTGCATGCAAAGGTGATTTGAAATCACCTGAATATATTTTATTATGTCTTTTATGCGGGTTTAAACTGAAGTTAGAAAACTGCTGAATTTGAAAGGAAGTTGTAATCTATAATTCATCGATAGGTTTTAATAATTTATCATAATTTATCATATCACTGGATCGGTGAACCAAAAATGACAGTAAAAATCAAGTATCCAAAAGTGATGTGCACACAGCATCCAGACTCGGTGTCCAGGTACATGTCAACTCAGGAAGAACCCAACGAGGCAGTCGAAGCCGCCATAAAATACGGCTGTGACGAATATATGCTAGATTATGAGGGTAAAACTACACCGTATCATCAGAATGTCCAGATAGTATCAAAGTTCATAGAGGAAACAGACTTCGTTCCTGGTAAAGATATATTTATCACACCAAGGGCACCAAGCGCAGTCCACGAAAACCAGTTCAGGCAGCTTATGGTAATGATGTCAGTTGCCGAGGCTAACTACATTGCCCATGAACAATCGGGTATTCAGGCAATAACCGAAGTAGTGCATCCAATGACAAGTACTATCCAGGAGATCATAGAGTCACAGCAGCACATGAGAGGTGTAAGCGAACTTGCAAAAAAGGAGTTCAACTTTGAGATGGAAACTCCGCGCATAATACCGCTGATCGAGGAAGTGCCGGGACTGCTGAATGCAAGGGATATTATAGGAAACACAATCCTTGCCTATCAGGAGCAATTGAACGAAACGCCCGAAAAGTACAGGGTGTTCATGGGAAAATCCGATTCAGCACTGACGTTCGGGCATGTGGCAAGCACTCTTTCATGCAAATACGCAATAAGCGACCTTCATGAATTAGAAGCAAGCATTGACACACAAATTGGAATCATATTCGGAGCGGGGGCTTTACCGTTTAGAGGGCACGTGACCCTAGAAAATGCAGATAACTTTTTCAATGAATATCGGGGCATCGACACCGTCACGTTGCAGTCAGCGTTGAGATTTGATCATAATAAAGGCGATGCAGAGGAATTTGTAAGGCTTGCCAAAGACGAGCTGTCAAAGTCTCCAGATAAATTATCTGATGAGGAAAAAGAAGAGCTCGTCAACATCATAGGGATATTTGGTGCTAGGTACAACAGAGCAATACAGCAGTTCTCATCAACCATAAACTGTATTGCCGATTTTCTACCCCAGCAGCGCGATCGCTTGATGCGTGGAGGTGGCACAGGATATGCAAGAGATACACCCGATGTCACAAGTGTATCTCGTCTCTGCCGCAGTGATATTGGAAAAGAATTGGAAGCGAGCATACCGCGAGAAAGCATGAATTTGCCTAGGGCAATAAAATTCACAGGTGCACTGTATTCCATAGGCATACCACCTGAGATTATTGGCACTGGGTCTGCTATAGCAGAGGTCAGAGAAAAATTGGGCGAAGATGTTTGCGAGCGGTTGCTTACTAAATATTTCCCATCACTTCGATCAGACCTTAGATTTGCATTTGAGTATCTTGATATAAATACAGCATCCAGATTCCTTTCGGATACACTCCATGAATCTATTCGGAAGGAGGTTGATATTTTACGTGACACCTTTGATATTGAAACTCAATGCGAACCGTCATACCGGATGTTGCTGGAGATGGTACATCCCACTCTGCTATGTGCAACAGATACTAGCGGCATCATGGATGAAGATTTGTTACAACTTACACGGTCAACACTGGTAAAGATGGGAAGAATGCGGAAATCATTGGGGTAATCATGAAAAAAGCAATAATGGTACTTGAAGATGGCACTGTGATACATGGCAGCGGTTTCGGCGCAGTTGGCGAAGTATACGGAGAACTGGTGTTCAACACTGCAATGACGGGGTATGTTGAGTCGCTTACAGACCCATCCTATGCTGGACAGGTGCTCCTGTCCACATACCCACTAGTCGGAAACTATGGAGTCTGCAAGGAAGACTATGAATCAAACGGCATAAAAGCAAGTGGGTTTGTGGTGAAAGAGGTTTGCAGGACACCAAGCAACTGGAGATCGCAGATGAGTCTTGATGAATTCATGAAAGAAAACGGTGTTCCGGGAATCGAGGGAGTGGATACCAGAAAACTCACCCGGAAAATCCGTGAACATGGAACCATGAAAAGCAGGCTGGTAGTATATGAAGGGGATGATCCTGATGCCTTCGACCTTATACAAAAAACGATTGCTCAGCCGGGGATCTCGCAATGTGAGGTTGTGGACCGGGTGTCCACTCGGACGTACAAACAGTTTTACGGAGGATCTGGTCCTGATATTGTTGTTATCGACTGTGGGATAAAGCATAGCATTATTGAACAGCTGAAAAAAAGAGGTGCAAATGTACTTCTTGTCCCGTATGATACCGATTTTAAAGATATCCTCAATACAGGACCTGATGCCATATTGATCTCCAATGGTCCTGGCGATCCTGCTGTGCTTGAATCTACAATAACCACCGTAAGAGAACTGGCAGGAGAGGTTCCCCTTTTTGGAATATGCCTCGGACACCAGATAATATCCCTTGCCATGGGTGCAAAGACCTACAAATTAAAATTTGGGCACAGGGGTGCTAACCATCCAGTTGTGGATTGCGAAACCGGTAGGGTGTTTATCACATCCCAGAATCACGGTTTTGCAGTGGACAAAGATTCTATTGAAGGGACCGGGCTTGAGATCACCATGATGAATCCCAACGATTGGACAGTAGAAGGAATACGGCACAAGGAACTGAAGCTTTGGTCAGTTCAATATCACCCAGAAGCCGGCCCTGGTCCGCATGACACTTATGACTTCTTTGACAATATGATCGCTGAAATTAAGAGGAGTGTTAATCAATAATGCCAAAACGAACCGACATTAAAACGATTATGGTTATAGGTGCCGGGCCGATTGTGATTGGTCAGGCTTGTGAATTTGATTATTCGGGTAGTCAGGCATGTAAAGCCCTCAAGGAAGAAGGGTATAAGGTGGTATTGATAAACTCCAATCCCGCAACTATCATGACCGACCCTGAGCTTTCAGACCGTACCTATATTGAACCACTCACATCTGAAGTGCTGGAAAAGATCATCGAAAAAGAGCGACCTTGTGCACTACTGCCTACCCTCGGTGGACAAACTGGCTTAAATGTTGCATCTGAAATTGCGGAAGCGGGCGTACTTGAGAAGTATGGTGTTGAGCTTATCGGTGCGAAACTGGCATCCATTAAAAAAGCAGAAGACAGGTTGGTATTCAAGGAAACAATGGAAAAAATCGGGATACCGGTTCCGAGAAGCATTACTGCTTCCACAGTAGAAGAAGCTGAGGCTATTGCGAAAGAACTTGAATATCCTGTTGTTGTCAGGCCTGCATATACCCTGGGCGGTGCCGGAGGTGGGATAGCATATAACCTCGAGGAACTAAAAAATATAGCTGGATTAGGAATCAAATACAGCAGGATTAATCAAGTACTCATCGAGGAATCAGTGATAGGTTGGAAGGAATATGAACTGGAAGTTATGCGGGACTGTGCCGACAATGTTGTGATTATATGCAGCATTGAGAATATGGACCCTATGGGGATACATACAGGCGATAGTACGACAGTAGCGCCTGCACAAACTCTTTCGGATCGGGAATATCAGATACTTCGAGATGCATCATTAAAAATTATACGGGAAATTGGTGTGGATACGGGTGGTTCCAACATCCAGTTTGCGGTAAACCCGGTCAATGGTAAATTTGTAGTAATCGAGATGAATCCAAGGGTCTCGCGTTCATCTGCTCTTGCATCCAAAGCCACGGGATTTCCGATTGCAAAGATTGCTGCAAAACTGGCAGTTGGGATGACACTGGACGAGATACAAAATGACATTACAAAGGAAACTCCTGCGTCATTTGAGCCTACAATTGATTATGTGGTTGTGAAAATACCAAGATTTGCGTTTGAAAAGTTTCCGGGTGCAGATGAACTCCTAACAACCCAAATGAAATCAGTGGGTGAGGTTATGGCAATAGGGAGGACGTTTGAAGAGGCACTGCAAAAGGCTGTCAGGTCTCTGGAAATCGACCGACCAAATATTGTTGTTGACAAATTTGAAAATCTGTCCATGGATGAACTTGGCAGTCTTCTACTTACCCCGAATTATAACCGACTTTTCTACATGGCATCTGCTTTAAAGAAAGGAATGGCAGTTGACCAGATAGCCCGGCTCACAAAGATAGACCCGTGGTATATAGAAAAGATAAAATCAATTGTTGAAATGGAATTGGAACTTTCTTCATACGCTACCCATACCCTACCATTGCAGGTGCTGACCGATGCAAAAAGAATGGGTTTTTCTGATATCCGTATCGCACAACTTGTGAACTCGGATGAGGCGGTGATCCGGAAACTCAGGCAGGAGTTGAGCATCGTTCCATCCTACAAGATGGTAGATACATGTGCCGCCGAGTTCGATGCAAAAACTCCTTACTTTTATTCCACTTACGAGGACGGGGACGATAAACAAGTACCCACTGGCAAACATAAGATCGCCATAATCGGAGGTGGACCAAATCGCATTGGCCAGGGAATCGAGTTTGACTACTGCTGCGTCCATGCCTGCTATGCTCTGCGAGAGCTGAGCATAGAGACCATAATGATCAACTGCAATCCTGAGACTGTTAGCACTGATTATGACACTTCAGACCGCCTGTATTTCGAACCTTTGACACTGGAGGATATACTGAATATACTTGAACGGGAAAAAGTGAACGGTGTAATCGTCCAGTTCGGGGGTCAGACACCATTAAATCTTGCAAGTGATCTTGTAGATCACGGAGTACCTATTATCGGTACATCACCAGAAAGTATTGATATTGCAGAGGACAGGGAAAAGTTTGGAGTGATAATCGATAAACTGGGTATCCCTGCTCCCGTGCATGGTATGGCTTCATCGACCAAAGATGCAAGCAGCATTGCTGAAAAAATAGGCTATCCTGTGTTGCTTCGCCCATCCTATGTACTTGGTGGTAGAAGTATGGAGATTGTGCATGACAAAACGCAGCTTGAACTTTACATGCAAAAGGCTGTGAGCATGTCCAGTAACAGACCAGTACTTATAGACAAGTACCTTGAAAATGCCGTTGAGGTTGATGTGGATGCCATCTGTGATGGAAAGGATGTGTACATCGCAGGTATTATGGAACACATCGAAGAGGCAGGTGTACATTCGGGCGATTCTGCCTGTACCATACCTCCGCAGACACTTTCCAGTGAAACGATAGAGAGGATAAAGGAGTACACCCGTGCACTTGCACTTGAATTAAATGTGATTGGGCTCATAAACATCCAGTATGCGGTTTACAGGGAAGAGGTGTACATACTTGAGGCAAACCCAAGGGCAAGCAGGACTGTGCCGTTTGTAAGTAAAGCAACAGGGATAACGGTGGCAAAAGCAGCCACTAAGGTGATGACGGGTATGACCATTGCTGAACTCGGGCTTCGTGAGACAGAGATTTCCCATGTTGCTGTAAAAGAGTCTGTCTTTCCATTCATAAAACTCAGCGGTTCAGATAGCATACTGGGTCCTGAGATGAAGAGCACGGGAGAAGTGATGGGGATAGATAGCACTTTTGAGATGGCATATCACAAAGCACAGTCAGCTGCAGGTTCACCTCTTCCAGCATCAGGCAGGATATTTATCTCGGTAAAGGACAGCGATAAGTCACATATTATTTCAGAGATAAGGGATCTGCAAACACTTGGATTCAGAATCACGGCAACAACCGGAACTGCACAGGTACTGCAGGAAAATGGACTGGATGTGGAATCAATCCCAAAGATTGGTGAGGGGAGACCAAATATCATTGATAGGATAATATCCGAGGATATCGACTTGGTGGTCAACACCATAGGCAGTAGGAAATCCACACAGGATGACGTTCTGATTCGCCGTACTGCAATTGAATCCAATATTCCATACATTACAACAATATCCGGATTCAAGGCAGCAACCAAGGCAATGGTTAAAACCGCAGATCATAGTTTCGGTGTAAAACCGCTGCAGGAATACAAGGTGATCTAAATGCAGATGCAAAATCCGCAAAAACAACAGCCAAACATAAGTGAAAAAGCATGGATATCTGAAACTGCAGTCATAGTAGGAAATGTCACCATCGCAGATGATGTGTTCGTAGCCCCCAATGCTGTCATCCGGGCAGATGAGCCAGGCTCATCCATTGTTATAGGCAGTGGTTGCAATGTACAGGATAATGTGGTGATTCATGCACTATCTGATTCTGAAGTGGTGATACGCAGCAATACGTCTCTTGCCCACGGGTGTATTGTGCACGGACCTTGTCGTATAGGCAAGGGGTGTTTTGTTGGGTTTGGGGCTGTAGTGTTTGACTGCATCATTGGGAATGACACGTTGCTTCTCCACAATTCCACTGTGTGTAGGGTTGAGATCCCCAATGGTAAAGTGGTGTCAGATGGGCAGACGCTCACTGAACAGGGCAAGATCAAAGGACTTAACGACATCACGCAGGATCTGGCAGAATTTAAAAATTCAGTTGTTAAAGTCAATATGGACCTTGTGAATGATTACAGGAAACTTGCAGAGGAAATATGATAGGCGAAATCACGGATAAATATATTCACGACATGATCGTGGGGATACACCAGCCAAATTACCTGCCATATTTTGGCTTTTTTGATAAGATAAAAAAATGTGATGTATTCATTATCTATGATGACGCTCAGTTCAATAAAAGCGATTTCCAACACAGGAACCGGATACGCATATATCATGGTTGGAAGTGGCTCACGGTTCCGGTAGAAAAAAAACACATCCCAATTGATCAGATTAAGATAAATAATGATATTAAAATAAGTGGTATGGACTGGAGTGAAGCACATTTCAAAGAGGTACACGACAACTACAAAAATGCCTCTTATTATCACGAGTATAAAAATGCAATTCAGGAAATATACGAACAACCATATGATCATCTAATAGACCTGAACATGAAATTAATCGATTTTTTTATAAGATCTTTTGATATTGATACAGAGATCGTTTATTCAAGTGAGTTTGGTTTCAGTTCCATATCTACAGAAAAGATTGTTAATCTTGTGAGTGAGGTTGGAGGGGATGCATATCTCTCTGGGTCCATGGGCAAGAATTACCTTGACTTTGGACAGTTCGACGATCACGATATCCAAGTGTTGTTCCAAGAGTTCGAGCCTCCTGTCTACCAGCAACAATATGCTGGGTTCATACCTAACATGTCTGCAATGGATATACTACTAAACAAAGGTCAGAAAGTTGATGAACATGCAAAAGAAACAAATTAAAACAATATTCTTTGGTAATAATCATCTTGTTTTAGATCATCTGATCAAAATAGCAGACGTAGTAAGCATTTTTTGCAGACCACAGGATACAGACGATGATAATATATTTAAAATAAAAGAACTTGCAAAAGAACATTCGATATCTGCCTACCAACCAAATAAGAAGGATCTATATAATTATGTTTCATATATAGAAAATTTGGACGTTGATCTTATCGTGGTATGTGGCTATAAATACATCATACCAGAAGAGATATTTGAGATTCCAAAGTATAAAGCGATAAACATCCATCCTTCTTATTTACCTGCATACAGGGGACAGCATGTCATCAATTGGGCAATAATCAATGGGGAGAAAGAAACAGGTGTGACAATTCACTACATTGATAAGGATATTGATACAGGAAATGTAATAGTGCAGAAGAAAGTTCCAATCTTATTTGACGATACTTCACTCACACTTTCTGACAATATATATTCTGAAGCATGTAAATTACTGCAATCTGTAATAGATCGAATTGTTTCTGGAGAAACACTCCAAGCCAAAAAACAAAATAATGCAGAATCTACTTATTTTAAACCTCGGACTCCGGAAGACAGTCGTATTGATTGGAACATTGATGGAGTAGAGATTTATAATTTAATAAGGGCTCTTGTTAAACCATGGCCAGGTGCATATAGTTATATCAAAGATAAAAAAATTATCATCCGGGATGCTAAATATGAAAATATTTTGCTCAACTGTGAACATGGAAAGATAATCAATATATGTGATTCGACTCTAATAATATCTGTAAAAGGTGGACAGTTAGTAGTTAATGATTATACAATTATCGATGAAAATGACAATATGGTTCACTTAAGTATTGAAATTGGGAATGAATTAGAATAAAAGGAAGTAATAATAATGAAACCTACAATTCTTGCTATGGGTGCCCATCCTGATGACATGGAACTTGAAGCAGGCGGGACACTTGCCAAATATGCAAAGAAAGGATATAATGTAAATCTTCTGGTCCTTACATCTGGCGGTTATACTGATATGAATGGAGTCAGCTATCAAAATGAAGAACTCAGGGATGAGGCAAGAGAGTCTGCAAAGATTCTTGGTATTAAAGAGCTTTTTTTCTTTGATTATCCCAACAGAGATCTTCAGGTAAGTGGTGAGGTTATAGGTTAGGTTGATGATTTTGTTGATCAGCTGCGCCCTGATATTTTCATATCGCATCACCCATTTGACTCTCACCAGGACCATAAAGCTGCGGCTGAGATTATGTTTGCTGTATCCCGACAGGGGCGGGTCAAGAATGTGCTCAGTGGTTCTACTTTACCATACCGTCCTAATGTGTTTGCTTTCAGGCCTCAATTCTTTGTTGACATCAGCGAAACGATTGAAATTAAACTGGATGCGATTCGAAGGTATAATTCACAATATAAAAAGTTTGGAAGTGAAGTCCTCATAGAACGTGTGAAGGCAATGGCAAAGACTCATGGTTGGGCTATGAATTGTGAATATGCTGAATGCTTTGAGATTATACGAATGGATGACAGTCTATGGGTATAAAAGATTACATACTGATTACTCCTTGTAAGGAGAGATTATCAAATTAGCTCATAATTCCTCCCATTCTAATTTGATGACATTTACCTCAGACATAATTTGCAAATGAGTTACTTTCTTTAACCTCATTTTGCAAATTTGTAGCTACAAGCAATTGATATGCAACGAAATTCATAATCGAATACAGTTTCTTACTGCTATTTTTCATTCCTCTGATATCGAACTTTACAGTCCACTTAATATGATTGTGTACTCGTTCACATTCACTTCTATGTGAATAATCTTCATCGAATCCATCATCTTCAATGTTCTTGTTTCGCAAGTGCATCCCTGCCTGTTTTTCTCTTCCATTTTCATAGAGGAAACGAAGTTTTTCTTCATATTTCATATGAATAGATCCACCAAGTTTCCACATCTTATTGACCCAGTGATCAAATCGTTCCATCGTTCCCTCATATTGAATTTTAGAATCAGAAGAGTATGCAATCACTGGTTTTGCATTCAACTTATACCAGATATCTGCATGATTCCTGAACGAATCATAGCCACCATCCAATGCATAAGTATCAATATCAACTCCCATTTTTACTAACGCATCAATATGTTTCTTCAGTTCAGGTGAATCATGCGCGGCTCCTTTTGTATGTGTCATGTAGATTGGAAGTGTTCCGATCATAGTAATGTGAGCTTTGTCCATCTTACAATTGTAATGCGGATTGTAATCCGCATACTTGTCATATCTTGATGCTTCAAGAGGAGTAGAATCTGTTTTTGCATCTCTTATCTTTGTAGTTTTGGAAATCTTCTTTCCAATTTTGAACATTACTTCATCGAGTCCAGTTTCTCCAAGCCTGTATTTTACAAAATGATGAAGTGTTGCAGGGGATGGAATATTCATAATGCCGTTATTGTCTTCAAAAGACAGAAGCTGCGCTTCTTCTTTTGTTAATGTCGATATTGTTTTCTCAAATGATAAATTCCTAAAACATTTCACAACGATGAGCTTTATCATTGACGAAACCTTATACCTAAAGTGCCAGTCCTTATCGGCATAATAGTTACTTTCAACATAAGAAGCAATGTCATCGATGTCTAAGAAATACAAAAATTGGTATATTGATACGTCATCTGTTTTCAAATAGTTAGCAATATTGTCACTGATACAGATTCCGTCCGAAACTGGGTAAGTATATTTCACAGACTAGCATATTTTTTAGCATATGAATGTAATGCATGAGCTATGCTAAGAGTAGTGTCAGTAGTCTTGAAAAACAGTTATGCTTTTAAAGCGAAAAGCTAATTTGATGTTCTCTTATCAAAAAACCAAAAAGAATATTACTCCACAATGACACATG
>Ga0255372_10181_pt1 | contig 12405 bp, 8 predicted proteins | sample ANMaggSeSYBR01E8_FD_182092 | JGI IMG/M metagenome (GOLD analysis project Ga0255372, IMG submission 182092) | Sediment cell enrichment communities from methane seep in Santa Monica Basin, California, United Staets - ANME aggregate JGI... | ecosystem: Environmental > Aquatic > Marine > Cold seeps >...
CAGGGTGAAGACGGCACAGTAAGGGCAGGAGGCCAACTTCCTGACTTTATTGCAAAATATATTATGGATTTAATGCTTCCTGAAGTTAATGATATTGCATATCCGGGATTACCTCTTGCAGGAGCTCTTTTAAATGATAAATCCAGGATCATGATTCCATCTCCTTTGTCAGGAAAAATAATTGATGTCAACTATGAATTAGCTTCATATCCATCCATTATTAAAGAAAATTTTATTGATGAGTGTTGGATTGCAAGAATTGATCCTGTCGATCTTGAAAAAGATTTATCAGAAACTCAAATACGCAATATAATTCTGCTAAGTAAAAGTGCCGATGAAGTGAAAGAATACAAACATAAACTTGTTAGTATGGGATATGGTGTAGATTGCGTAGGTACAGTTTGCAAGGCTATAACAGCTTTAAAAGAAGAAAAAAACAAAGTTGTTTTTATAAATGCAGAATCTTTTTGCGATGAGGGGCCTGAATTCGTTCAAAAATTTAATCAGGAAATTCCTGATGTAAAAGTCGTTGTAATTGGTAAACCCGATTCAGAATTAGAAGAAGCTTTTCGTAGAAATAAAATCCTATATTACTGTATTAGTTCACTTTTTGACAAAGAAATTACAGATATTCTTTTCAGTGTCTTTTCTACTTTCAAACAAGATATTGAAGTAGTTGAATCCTGTCCAATAAGTATAATACCACAATCGATCAGCAGAATTTATATTACAAATAAACATAGCAAAAAGGTTACATTGTTAATATTCGGAGATCTGCTATATAACAACAAAGGCATAGGTAACATCCTTATTAATAAGCTTAAAGACAAATCTTTTCCACTTGAAGTAACCCGCAGCATCAATCGTTCATGCCCGGATGATCCTGCAGGCTGGCAAAAAATTGCAAATGAAAAAGAGAAGAACGATCTGATAATTAATCTTCTGGCAAAAAACAATAATAAAATTCCAGGTCAAATACATAAAGAGGTCGAAATCTATACAAATAGTTTCGGATCAGATGTACGAGTAATCAATCTTGTTATTCAGCCAAATATTGATAAAACAGAACAATTGATTTTTAATAATATGACTACAAAAGCTGTTGCGGAATTAATATATAATGAAATGACATCTAAGACCTCACAACAGACATCTTACGACTACCCTCTTACCAAAGGCAAGTCAAAAACAAATAATTTAATTAAAGTATGCGGTTCTTTTACCAAAAAAGAATCAATGGTTCCTGTTAATTATAACATCCTTAAAAACACTTGCGTTGCGGAAGCAAACTTTCCATATTCCGGCTATTATAGAACGGTTCCCGGACAAACAAATCCCAATTCCTTATTTTTATTTACGACTCATTATTATTCTTTAGAGGAAGTATTGCGGTTTGCACAGAATATAGATTCATTTTATATGGAGAAAGTTGATGTTGCTACAGCATGGCTGAATTTCGCGCATCACAAATATTCTGCAATCAGAGTTAAATGTTTTCCGGATTATGAACATATTCATTTGTTGCAAAGCTGTTGCATTAAAGAAGGAGTTAAATTCGCTAAAAAAGTACAACTATCCGATTCTGCTCTAGTCAAGATAAATAAATGCTTTGTTTTAGAAGAAATAGAGGAGGGCATTTATATTGATAAAAAGGAAGACCATAAAGGATACATTACAATTCCACATCAAGTTTCTGATAAAAAGTTTTCGGATATTTTAATTAAAATAAAAAATAATGATGATTGCGAACTCTTTGATGCTGTTATGGGAGCCATAATTATTGATTCAAAAGCAAATGATCTGGTAAGAATATATTCTGAAAGTTTGAATTTGAGATTACTGAAATGCATAAAAAAGCGGTTTATGAAGTCACTGTAGAATTTTTGAAATGGGTTCTTACAGAAGGACAGAAAATTGTTGAAGAAAATGGATACACTAAATTACCTGGTATAGCTGTTAAAAACACTTTATCCGAATTCAAATAAAAAGCGATTATTAATTATTAAACAGCGACTCCCTGTTCTTTGGCAAGTACCACAACTCATCATCCACTATTAGTTCCAGATTATCAACGTGAAGTTTGATTTTATTCAGGTATGGAAAAACATTTTGATTATAGGCCAATGCCTGCTCTTCTGAATTCTCAATCCTGTTTGCCTTTTAATTCAACTAGCATCATAAAAACCGTGTCTTTAATATTTTTCCGGCAGCAGCAAATTCGCCTATTGGGGTTGGATTATGCTGACGGCGAAACCAACTCTGTTTAATAGTTTAAGTTTTAATCGTTAACACAACTTTTATTTTATAATTTCTACTAAAGGCTTGTTCTTGCACATAAGTTCATAACTTTGTATTGTTAAATTTTAAACAGAAGCGGAAATATTTTTTAATATATGAATACCTATCTTGATTGTTTACCTTGTTTTATGAGCCAGGCTTTACGTGCAGGACGAATGGCAACAAAAGATGAAAAAAAGATCAAAGAATTGCTTGATAAAGTTGGATGTATGATAAAGGATATTCCCATGGACAATACACCCCCTGAAACAGGTGATCTGATTTACCAAAAAGTCAGGGAAATTACAGGTGTTGAAGATCCGTATAAAAGAATCAAGGAATCGAATATTAATGAAGCATTGGCCCTGTATCCAAAGCTAAAACAAGAGGTAAATAATTTGGATAACAGACTTCTGACTGCTATCCGCATAGCCATTGCAGGAAATGTCATTGATCTTGGGGTTGGGAAGGAGTTCAATATTCTTGAAGATGTAGAAAAGATACTTGTTCAGGAATTTGCCATTTTTGATTTTGAGGAATTCAAATCCCAACTTGAAAATGCAAAATCAATTCTTTACCTCGGCGATAATGCAGGGGAATCGGTTTTTGATAAAATCCTGATTGAGGAAATGGGGAAACCAGTAACTTATGTTGTAAGGGATGTGCCTGTAATTAATGATGTAACTTTTGAGGATGCCATCAACTCCGGGCTTGATGATGTTGCCGAAATAATATCTTCAGGAAGTTCGGCACCCGGAACCATTTTAAATTTATGTAATGATGACTTTTTAGAAAAATTTAACAATGCCGATATGATCATCAGCAAAGGGCAGGGAAATTATGAAGGACTCTCAAATGTTAACCGTTCGGTGTTTTTTTTATTGAAAGCGAAATGCCATGTAATTGCAAATAATTTGAATGTGAAAGAAAATGATATTGTGTTGAAAGTGATTAATTAATAAAGAAAACAACTTTGCATTAAAACTTCCACTTTATTCCTCCCAGAAAAGTTTGGGAACCATAGTCAATACTATATTCCTATTGATATGATTTATAAATATCTAAAAATCTTCTTCTAAATCAATATCCGTTTTTTCTTCTCTTTGTTTTTCCTTTTTGTAATTATTAATTCGATAGCTTAGGCTTAATGTAACAATTTGAGATTCTCTTTTAAAATTATTACAAGAATAAAATCCCTCACCTGTTGTAATATAATCATAATTCATTGTTCCGAAAATATCACTAACTTTTAAGGTGGTTGTTAAATTGTGTTTAAAAAAATCTTTACGAAACGCAATATTTGCTGCAAAAAACCCTTCCCTTTCTCCCTGAGCCGTAACTGAGGGTCCTTTGTATTTGCCTATAATTTGCAAACGGGTATCTTTGTTAAATTTAAAGGTAGTATTTAATCTGCCGTCAAAATTAGTACTGTTTTGTTCAACGTCTTCATTAATTATTTCACCTTCGAGCCGGTAATTGTAAAGATTTACACTTGCATTAATTTGCAGCCATTTTGCTGCAGAGATATTTGCCATTATTTCCGTTCCTAAAGCATAATCTTTATCCAAATTTTTAAATGTGATAATCATAATATCATTTTCATCCAATGTTCTGACCATTGTAATTTTATCATTAGTGATGCGATAATATGCTTCAACCGAAATAAATGATGAGCCAAACCTTTTTTGATAACCTAATTCATAAGAATCAATATATTCGGGTTGCAGGCCGGGATTACCTATCCTGGTAGTATATGAGTTCAGATAGTTGGGAAACGGATCTAAATACCTGCCTTTCGGACGGTTTATCCTGCGGCTGTAACTTGCCATAAGTTGATGATCGTTTGGGAACTGACGCGATATATGTATTGTAGGAAACATATCAATACGATTTATTTCATAAACATCAGGTGATTGTTTATTTTCGATATTCCTGAATGTGTATTCACCACGCAAACCCAATTGGTAATGGATTTTTTTTATATTATCTGAAAAAATAAAATATAACGAGTGGATATTGCGTGTGAAATCCATCTCATTATTATCCTCATTATTATTGACCCAAATATTCTGGACTGCATCAAATTCATAATCTTTGTATTTATTGTTTTGATAATTCATCCGGCTTTGTAAGCCAGCTTCGATACGCCCCTCAGTAAAAACTGGCTTTGAATAATCTGCTTTTACTCTGAAATCCCATGAATTTCCATCTTCTTCTGTTCTAATGCTTTCCTGATCATCAGTAATTATCCATTCATTATTTGTAATATATTCATTTAGATATTCAGTAACATCGCTTTTCCTTTCGGAAAAATAAGCCATTGCAGATAATTCATGGCCTTTGTCATTAAATTTATAAATATAATTAGATGTAATGTTATAATGGTTTCCTTCACGCTTCATCGAACTCTTAGCAATAGAATATATGTCGGATGAAATAGGGGATGTATATGAATAAAGATTAGAATTCAAATTACGTTCAAAGTTGTAATAGCCGTATTTTCCTAAAAATGACAAAGTAGATTTTTTATCAAAATAGTAATCCATGCCTCCATTAAAACTATATCCCATAGGTATTTTAATACGTTCAATATCCGACATCAAATAATCAGTAGTATCCTCTGAATATATTTGTTGCTCCCATTTGCCGGTTACCGTCATTTCACGGTTATAATAATCCATACCTGCAAAGAGATTAATTTTACCTGTTCGGTAATTCAATAAAAAATCCGAACTGTATTTATTACCAGTTGCTACCGAAGCATTAACAATACCGTTAAATCCGGGTTTGTTTTGTTTTTTTAAGATAACATTAATGATACCTGCAATGCCGTCAGGGTCGTATTTGGCAGAAGGATTTGTAATTATTTCAATTTGCTCAATTGTATTTGCCGGTATTTGCTGCAGGGCATCACCGCCTTCGAGCACACTGGGGCGGCCATCAATTAAAACAGTGAAACTGGAACTGCCTCGCAAACTAACATTTCCTTCAATATCAACATTAACCGAAGGAGTATTTTCCAATGCTTCAATAGCAGATCCTCCGGTTGAATTGATATCCTGACTTACATTGATCACCTTTTTATCAATTTTATATTCTATCAGAGAACGGTCTGCTGAAATTTCTACTTCCTTTAGATTTTCTGAAGATTGCCGGATTTTAATCGTACCGAGATCAGTTGTTTTTTGCCGGGGATTAATTATAATATCATTAATAATTGTTTTTTTGTATCCGATAAAACCTACTCTTAAATAACACCTGCCAAACGGAAGATTTTCAAGCTTAAATTCCCCTTCTATATTTGTAACAGTTCCGGTTATCATACTGGAATCTCTTTTACTGAACAAAACAATGTTGGCATATTCTACCGGATGGTTTAAATCGGCATCAATAATTTTACCGGAAATAATTCCTTCCGAAGGCATAGAACCGGAATTATTTCCCTGTGGACGTTGGGCTATTGTGCTATAAACAGATAGAAATAGCAAACAGCAAATAAGAATTAATTTATTTTTCATATATTTAAAATTTCGCGAAATCCCGATAACTATCGAGATTTCGCGAAATTTTGTGAATAATACAGATTAGTAATTCCATCTGCGACCACTGCCACTGCCTCTGCCCCAGCCTTGTCCATTTCCCCGGCCTTGTCCGAAACCACATCTATTTCCCATTCCAGCTCCCCTTTTACCGGCACGGCTGTCGAAATAAACCTTTTGGTCGTCGGTTAATAGGTTACGAACATCCATACGATGGGCCACTGCACTTTTCTGCTTATTCGTTCTTATGGTACCCATTTCTTCAATAAGATTGTTAATCTCATCCATGTTTACATTATCAGCAGTTTGTAAAGTTTGCATCTTTGCTCTTTTTTCACCAAGCTCATTTCTAAAGTTTTGATTATCTTTCCAGTGAGCTGTTCTTAATGTCTGGATTTGACTTTCTTGATCCTCAGTTAGATCAGGAATATTTTCACAAAAATTCCCGTTTTGCCATCCGGGCCCATAGCCCCTGCCATTTCCCTGTTGGGCCATAACGCCCAGATTAATACTAAGTAGCAAAGCTGCTACCAATACTAAGTTTGTTTTCATTTTAGTGTTTTTCATTTTAATACATTTTAAATTATTATCTATTATAAATTTTATTGATTTTTAAATCTCCTGTACCCAGGTACACGAACATCTGAACTATCCCTCCTGAATTTTAGTTCCCATTCCGAATTTTGCATAGAGTTGAAAATACTGAACAACTTCTCGCGTTGATTTTCAGTGCATATTTCTTTCAGGTCCAGGTAATATTCAAAAGTGAGATGTTTTAATTCCCTGTGTAATTCTCCTATTTCAGCTGCTATTTGGTGTAAGTTGTTTGTATCAGAATTTTCTGCTGAAAGTTCATTTAGCATTTCTGACCTTTCGGCTTTCAACTGCACGGCAATCTTCCTTGCATTTATATGATAGTCTATTCTAAGCGATCTGAATTGCTGGTGCTGGTCTCTTGTCAAACCCAGTTCATCCCTAAAAAACCTGCCTAAACCATTATCTGGTACAACTATTTCTACAGAATTTTGACTTGCTTGTTTATTCAGGTTTTTATTGATTAGTATTGTAGCAATAGTCGAAACATTTGTCGCCAGTAATATTATTATTATCCAGGTTGATATTTTATTTTGCTTAAAATAATTCATTGTGTTTGAGTTATTCTTCAGTTAATAAAAAAGATTCAATTGTTTCCTGTTGAAGATCATTCAAATAAAATTCATCTGATTGATAAACCATTGACTGTCCGGGTGTTTGATATTGTATTGAGTTCCCCATTGAAATCCCAAAAACTACTCCCAATACAAGCAAAAGAGATAAGGTAACAGGTTGTAATATCTTAATGAAATTCGAATTTAAAACAAATACTTTCCGGGGTTCTTCTAAATTATTTATTTCCTCTTGTATACGGGTAAAAAGGAATGGATTCGGCTTTGCTGCTTTTTCTTGTGTAATAATAGCCAATGTTTCTTTAAGATTCAAAAACAAAACATTACAATCGTGGCAATCCTTAAGGTGTTCCTGCAGTTCCGTTTCTTTTTCAGGTTGCAATTCCCCCTCGACATAAAATATCAGGTTTTTATTTACTTCTTTGCAATTCATTTTTGCTTGTTTGAGATTTTGACACCAACAGATTTAAAAACTTGCGGTGGTGTATTAATTAATTTTATAATAATTCAATAACTTTTTCTGGAGGTTCTTTTTTGCCCTGTGGATCAATGATTCAACAGATGATAAAGAAATATCCATTACTTCAGATATCTGCTTATAGGAAAGGTCTTCGTATTTATTTAAGGTAAAAGCAATTTTTTGATTTTTGGGAAGTGAGTCAATTGCACGATGCAACATATCAGCTTTTTCTGTATTTTCAAAAATAATTTCAGGATCAGTGCCTAAAGTATCTTTAATTTCAACCTCATTGTTTTTTGTTCCGGCAATTAAAGTTTCAATATTATTAAGCCAGTTTGATTTTTTATTGTCCCGGATATGATTAAGTGATTTGTTAACTGCAATTCTATATATCCATGTTGAGAATTTAGATTCTCTACGAAATTTATTTACGGATTTATAGACTTCAATAAAAACGTCCTGGGTAATATCCTCTGCATCATTTTTATTATGCATGAAACCCATACACGTATTAAATACCTTTAAATGGTATTTATCAAAAAGCAATTTAAATGCTTGCTGATCACCTTTTTTAATCCTATCTATTAACCCTGAATCTGACATTTATCACCCAAAATAGTTTTGAATGCATTTGTTTTTATCTAATAGACACAATTATATATAAAAACTTGCTTTGTCGCCTAAAAAAATTAAAACTTATCAGAAACTATACTTAATTTTTGTATAAATCATTGAATTGTCGCCATAACGGCCAAACATTCCCTGTTCATCGCCAACGAAAATATTCGACCCCAGTAATATTGAGAAACTGTCGCTGAAATCGTAGGTAACTTTTGGCCTTATCAAAGCATCGCCATAATTAAGCCCTATGTATGAAAACAGTTCAAGGTGTAGTGTCTCGCGCATTGCATCGTATCTGGCAAGGAAAGTCATGGTGTTACCAAATTCTTCTTCATCTATAAAATCGTTATAATCCATAATATATTTCTGGATAAACTGGGCACTCAATTTTAGGTGGCCAACGCCATAATCAAGCCCGACAACATAGTGTAAATAATCTTTCTGAGTAAGTGCGCCATCTGCTGTGGGGTCAGCAGTCTGGAAGTATTTTCCATTATAATATGCAGCTTCACCACGTACCACAAAACTCTTGATAGTTGAAGTAAATGAGCCTCCGGCAACTATAAGGCGGTGATGTTCGGGAGTAATCAGTAATCCGGTAAGCACAGAATTATCTACTGAATCCAATTCAAATTGTTTTTCTACATGCATGCTTGGTGTTTGATCCCAGGTATATGCCCCCATCAAATCAAAATCAATGGCAGAAGAGGATAATGAATACTTTAAATAAACTTCACTGTTTTCAAGACTGGGATCTATTTTTTCCTTTGAATAATCGAAAGTTGGCGGAGCGGGGAAATCAGGTGGCTTATACCAAATTGAACCCGGTCCGGGAAACTCATTTCCGGCATAAACCGGTTTCCAGATTAACTCAATAGTACTGTTTCCAAAATAATAATCAACTTTGGCAGCGTATACACCTACTCTTATTTCGTCAAAATCAGGTAATAGGAATTCTTGTAAATCCAGCGGTGAAACAATATCGGTGATAAAAACACCATCTGCCTTTCCCCAGACAATTTGCTGCTTTCCGATACGGATATCAAAATTGTCAAAATAGAGGTCGAGGTAAATTTCCCGTAACCTAAAATCGAGGCTGTCAATCCCATATAAATATAGCATGGGGTTTGCTTTAAAAGCTACCCGGTCACCCATTTTTTCAAAATTTACATTAAGTGTATTTTGTAGCATATTGAACTCTCCATTATTGTATAACAAACCGGTGTAGTTCCGTACAAAACCATTTATGTCAACATTTTGAGCTATTGTTGGTTGATTGGTTGCCAGTAAAATAATGGCAATTATTAATCCTTTAGTTTTCATAGTTATTAATTTTATTATTTGTTCAACCTTCCAGGTCACTTCCACACATGCCCTTTTCGACGTAGAAAAGAAGCCGCTTAGCAGTTTGCGGGCTACATCCCTCTCATCATCATTCTTTCGGAGAATTTGGAAGTTGGGATATTTGTGTTGATTTCAACATTGTTGAGTATCATGGTAGTGCGGTGGTTCTTTTGCACATTTTCCATTTCAGAACTTGTGATAACTATAAAGCCTGAGATTTCTTCAAATTTCTTAATTTTTAAAATTTTCAGCAACTCTTCATCTTCGTCATAAAATTTCTTTTTTAAACCTATGAAGTTGTCTTTTCGTATCCAGGTTTTTGTTTTGGAGTACATATACTCTTCATCCTGTGGAGTGCTTTCAATCATATAATAATCAACTCCATCAATTGTTTCCTCCCCCATAAGTTTGTGGGTATCGTCATCTAATTTCCTATCACCGAGATCGTCATAGGTAAAATCAGACCCCATAAAATAATCGCTTTTACTATCGCTTGAAATACGTTTTGTCTTTTTTAACGCAGGAAGATAAATCCACTGGTCGTCGCTCTTGCTTTCATCATCATAAGTCCAATTCATGAATGAAGTGTTTTTAACATCTGCCGGCGATTGGAAAAACATGATGCTCTTTTCAACATCACCTAAGTCTTTAGTAAACTGTTTGATTTTCCTTATTCTTTCTTGACCACTTTTATTGATAAGGGTCATGGTAAGGTCGGAGGTTTGATCTTCCCCTGTTGGGAGATTATAAACTTTATCTACTATTTCCCTTCCTGTTAATTCCTGAGCCATTAATTGGCTGGCAAATCCGGTTGCTATTATTATTGCAACTAATACTGTTGTGATTTTCAATGTTTTCATTTTTTTTATGTTTTAGTTATTTGTTTTATTTTAACCGCTAAGGGCGCAAAAGGCCGCTAAAAAATTTTGCGTATTTCTGCGGTTTTTGCGGTTTAATTATTTATTACTCTTCTTAAAATACAATTTTGAAACATTAAGCAATACAAGCATAATGGTAAGTGTACCCACAAAACTTGTAAACATATTCAGCGATACAAGTGCTCCTAATTCACGGTTGGGTGGAAATACAGAGAACAGAAGTATCAGGAAACCTGCGATTACAACAATGGCATTAAACAAAATAGCCCTGCCTGAGTGTGCCATGGTTTTTTGTGCGGTAAGTTCTTTATCACCTGTTTTTAGTGCATTCACTCGATATTGCTCTATAAAGTGAACAGCATAATCAATTCCAATCCCAATTGCTATGCTCGATAGCAATGCAGTTGTTGTACTTAGCGGAATGTCTAGAAAACCCATCACTCCAAAACTTATTAGTGCCGTAATAAGAATTGGGACTGCCCCTATAGCTCCTGCTTTGATGCTTTTAAACATAAATGACAAGAGTACGATTACGATAATTATTGATAGTATCAAACTCATTATTTGTCCTTCCAATATTAAATCGGTAAAAATTAATCCTTTGTAACCACTGCCTGCATATTTCATACTAATTCCCATTTCTGAAAAATCATCCTCATAAGTATCTATTATGGCAATGGCCGAATTAATGGCTTTTGAATTATCGCTTTTTAACTGAAACATTACATTTAATTTTTCATAATCGTAATCAACCACTTTGTTAAGGTTTTCAGGATCTCCCGACATTTCATAAAGTAATAAATACTGGGCAATCATATCCCGGTTATCCGGGATTGTATTGAAGGCCTCGTCATCGGCATTCATAACTTTGTTCATTCGGTTTATGTAATCGGCAAGAGAAAACGATGTACCTACAACCTGAAGATCGTTCTCAACTTGGTTTTGCATTTTATCAACCAGTCTAAGCGCTTCCGGATTTTTAAAAACGTCTTTTTTGCCTCCTGCATCCAAAATAAGGTTCAGGGAAGTTGTGCCACCAAAATGATCATTGATAAATTGATCGGTAAGCACTATTTCGCTATCTCTTTCAAATTTATCAAGGAAACTGGAGTTGATCCATATCTTCTGCATACCGAAAATTGACAATACGATAATTGCTGCTGTAGCAAAGATTGACACCTTTTTGTATCGAATGACTTTTATTGCAAAGTCTTGGTATAACGTGGAGTTGTTGCTCGTTTTTTTCTTCTTTTCCTTAACTTTTGGAAGTCCGAATATCATAATCCCGGCCGGTATTATTACTAAAGATAATATCATGGCAACCAGTACCCCAAAAGCAGTGAAGATTCCAAAATACTTAATTGGATAAACCTGTGAAGTAAGCAGGGAGATAAAACCAACAGCCGTGGTTATGGAGGTCATTACCACCGGGCTCCACATATTTTTAATCATATCGGTAACAGCTTCTCTTTTTCCGGCATCAGGGTTTTTGCGCTGAAACAGATGCAAATGGCTATACAGGTGTATGCCGTCTGCCACCCCGATTGCGATAAGCATAACAGGAATCATTGTTGAAACAGCATAAATAGGAATGTTTACCATGGCCATTAATCCAAAGGCCCAAAGTGTGCTGAAAAATACAACGGCCATCGTAAGCAAAGTGCTTCTGATACTTCGAAGCATAAAGTATAAAACGATTGTGATTACCAATAATACAATGGGGACCATGCGTTTCATGTCGGCAGGGCCAAGCAAAGCCATAGTGCCTTCTACAATTGGGCGGCCTGCAACATGGATTTTAATATCCTCAGTTTGAAAGGCATCAACCAGTTCAAGGATCTCATTGTAAAACTCCTGGGTAAATACATCATCCCTGATTTCAGCAATTATTACCGTAACGGTTTCATCAGTTGAAACAAGGCGGCCATAAACCATTTCGTTGTTCCTCACATTTTGCTGAAGTTCCTTCAATTTTTCTTCTGTTTTCGGCACCCTTTTGAAGAAACTCTTTACATCCATACCCTCTTCATCACCCACTATGTTGTCAGCGGTATAAAGTGAAGTCACATCTGCTTTTTCAATCTCATCCATTTTTTGCAGCCTTTTGGTCAACTGCTTTA
>Ga0255372_10184_pt1 | contig 12334 bp, 9 predicted proteins | sample ANMaggSeSYBR01E8_FD_182092 | JGI IMG/M metagenome (GOLD analysis project Ga0255372, IMG submission 182092) | Sediment cell enrichment communities from methane seep in Santa Monica Basin, California, United Staets - ANME aggregate JGI... | ecosystem: Environmental > Aquatic > Marine > Cold seeps >...
TTGCCGTTGAAGTGTTTCGCCTGTTAAAACCCGGCCGGAAGGCAGTTAAGGATTAAAAGTGATAGAAGCTGTTCTTTTGGCTATGAAGTATAGGGAAATTTAGCTTGTATGTCAATAAATCAGCTCAATGACATGGTTTTCTGGCTCTTTTGCAAGGTCAGAAAAGTGATGTCAATTTTTATGTATTAAAAAAATAAATCATTGCGCGGTTCGTGAATTCGCGATATTGAACCACTGTAAAACCTGCTTACTATCCTCCGAAAAAGGGCCTTTGTGCCGGGGATTCGATGAGAAGATACTATGGAACTGGATGAGCAACTGAAAAAAACCCTGCTCAGGGTGGCAAAATTTTATGATCAGCGCAAGGTGGGTGATGTGGGTCCTCTGGGTTTCAGAAGATCCACGGACATGATGACGATGTTTGCCTGCCTGGATCGCCTTTTGGATGAAAAGATAATCACGCCCAATGAAACCATGTTTCTGGATCTGGGCTGCGCTGACGGCAGGGTTAATGTTTTCCTGAGCTATCTGGTCAGAATGTCTGTGGGAATAGAGCTAGATGAATGGACATTCGATGAGTATGGCCCGCTAAAATTGCAATTTGAGGAAGCCCTGAAACAGGAAGGGCTTTCACTGCCCCCGGAAAACATCTCTATCTTTCACGGAGATGCCATGGACGAGAGGATTCATCAGGCAATCAAAAGGGAAACAGGGGCTCGGTTTGAAGATTTTGATCTTTTTTATACGTATCTTGTGATGCACGAGGAGTTTGCCGAGCTGATTGAAAGAAAGGCCAAAAGGGGTTCGGTATTCATAGTCTATGGCCTGAATAAGATTATGCCCACCTATAATGGGTTTAGCCTGCTGAAACATATCAGTCCAATGGAGGGGATCCTGGCGATCTACCGGAAGAACTGAGGGGTTATTGGAACCGCCAGGCTCAGATACCGCTCCCCTTCATTGAACATCAGGCGTTTTTCCACCATCATACGCAAAAAGGGTATCACCTTTTCCTCACCAAAACCGGGGAACTGTGACAGAATCTGCGATATGGATTGCTGTGTCCGGCAGAACAGGTAGATCTTTCTTGAAGTACCTTTAAGCCTGTGTGTCATGTCAAAATTGCCGGGGCGACGTTCACGTATAATCATAAAATCGCGGCCATCCTGAAAGGAAAGAATCGGATCGCAACCAGGACCTTTGTGGAGTTCGGAATAGCTCTTATGCCATTTATCGATCTTTTCCCTGACCGGCCTCCAAAGACGATTTTGATATCTTACTCCGCCCTGATATCCCTGAATCATGAGCCTGAGGCCCTTCAGAATGTCCGGCGGAAAAAGCTGCGCATAAAAGGGGTGGTTTCGAACCCTTTTTATTCCATAGGCATTGGGCATCTGCCAGACCGCACTGCCGTAACCGAGCCAGAAGGGAATGCCTTTCAGGGGCCGGAACGGCAAAACGAAATTCAGGTTGGCCAGGGTCTCTTTAATGTCCTGCTCATCGCTTGAGGGAAAGGTCAGTATCAGATTGCCGGTCAAATGCGGCAGGCCGAGCGTTTCACAGTTTTTCATGATCTCCAGGTTATCAATTGCAGTCGTGCCTTTATTGAGCTTTTTGAGAAGACTGGTGCTCAAAGACTCGATGCCTACCTGGACCTCACGCATTCCCGCCGCGCCCATGGCCTTAAGTACCTTGCGCGGCGTGGTGGCCCGGATTTCACAAAAAAGTCGTAGATCTTTTCCCATCTTCTGAATACACCCGAACAATTGTTCAAGACCTTTTGCAGGCAACAGGTTATCCATAAAGGATAAGGACAGGAGCTGGTATCGATCGGTGAGTGCTTCCAACTCTTTGATTGTTTTGTCATGGGATTTGGCCCGATAGCCCTTCCACTGGAGGTTGAGGTTGCAGAAAGCGCAGCCGGAAATGCTGCCGGGTCCGATATTTTTACGCCACCAGCAGCCGCGCGAAATTTCCATGGGGATTTTAGGAAGAAACGCCTTTTCCTGTCCTAAGGCCTTGACCCGGTCAAAATAGTCGTCATATTCGGGAACAGGCAGTCCATCCAGATCGGACACCTGGGAAATACCTTGATCAAATGAATCCTCATGCCGTGAAATAAGGCCGGGAATCGGAACCATGTGGGAATCGTTCTGACTGATTGTGAGCGATTTTATCAAATGAACAAGGGGCAGTTCACCCTCACCGCGAATGAGAAAGTCGATTCCGGGGAATGTCCGGATAAGGCTTTCTCCAAGAGCCCCTGCGCAGGCCGATCCGCCTACAACAATCTTTAAATCGGGGGCCCGCTTTTTTATCTCATTAATAAAGTAGAGGGAACTGGTTAACTGGCCCAGGCAGATGGAAAATCCGGTTAAGAGGTTCTTGCGCCAGTCCTCAGAATCAAGGAGTTGTGCAGATGACTTTTCAAGTTTTAGGAGGAGTTCATCAAAATTTTGTTTTCGGGCCAAAGGCAAGTTGGAAGATCTCTTTTTCCAGAACTGGGAAATGGTTGCCGAGCGATCCGGGTATAAAAGGCCCGCGTAAAGGGATTCGGCAAGCCAGGTCCGCTCCGAAATCTCACCATAAAGATTATATCCAAGACTTTCGGCAATACTCAGATATGTGTGATGTGTGTCGACCTGAAGGCCCGGCATTTTTTGTTTTACAAATGCCTTGAGTGTGCCTAATTGGACTGAAGGGCGGTTAAACAGGGGCCATGGCGTGGAAATTAGGGCAATTGGATTCATGAGCGAATTTGTTGTGCAAAAAACATTTGACAAGGATTCCGTAAAATCCCCCTGAACCCGCCAGAGGCGGGTAAATCCCCCTTTAGAAAAGGGGGACTTTCAGATCGTATATTTTTAAGAAGTTTGGCTTAATTACCCCCCCCTTTTTAAAGGGGGGTAGGGGGGATTTTATAGAGCAATAAAACGGAACGAATGTTAATTTGCATTATAGGAGACGACTCAACCACTCTACAATTCAACTACTGCGCTTTTTCCATGCCCAGATCAAATGCCTTGAGGTTGGATTCCAAAAAAGCCTTTTTTGTAGAAGTGGAGAGGACCTTTTTCATGTCTTCCGCACCAATGGGAATTGTACCCGATCCGATTAAAGCACCCAGCATTACCATGTTCAGGGCTAAGGGGTTGCCGACCTCTTCTGCTATTGCAATCCCGTCAAGTGCGATTAGCTTTTTCGCTTTCTTCTTAATCAGGTCCAGACTCTGATCTACCTCCGGATAGGTGCCCTGGCCTACTGAAACAGTGAACGGCGGAAGGGGATGGGTATTGGTAATGACGACCGTGTTTTTGTTGCATTTGCCCATGGCCCGCAAGGTCTCAAGGGGTTCAAATCCTATGAGTACGTCGGCTTCGGCATTCGATACGATGGGACTGGTCACGTCTCCCAATAAAACGGCAGATTCCACAATACCGCCCCTCTGGGCCATGCCGTGTATCTCGCTTACCACAGCGGGTATACCCATGGACATAGCTGCCTCTCCCACTAAGCGTGAGGCAAGAAGGTTTCCCTGACCACCCACGCCGATAAATACCAATCTCTTTGTTTCCATGTCTGTTCCCCCATTTTATGGACTGATTATTACGATGAAGCTTTTTAATATGATCGGCGCGGTGGCCGACCCTATGATATTGTACTTTACAAAATTGTTATTCTTTCAAAGGCAGAATCGCATTTTCGGGACATACCTGGGCGCATACGGAGCAACCGATGCAGAGATTCTTGTCGATTTCAACCTGCTCGCCATCCAGATACATGGCAGGACAGGCCAGGAGGTTGATACAGTCCCTATGGTTTTTGCACTTGTTGTGATTCACATGAAAGGGCTTTGACTTTTTGAACTGACCTGTTGCCTTTGCAAAAAGCGGGCACATCTCTTGTGAAATGATGACCGATAGTCCGTCATACTCCATTGATGCCTTGACCGCTTCTATGGTTTTTTTCAATTTGAAGGGCTTGACTATGTGAAGATCCTTTACACCGAGTCCTCTGACCAGGTCTTCAATGGATATCCGTGTCAGGTCAACTCCCATGGGATCCGTATCCACCCCCGGGTGGGGCTGATGTCCTGTCATGGCGGTGGTCCCGTTGTCCAGAATTACGAGTGTGAACTTGTGGTTATTATGGACCGCATTAACGAGGCCCGTGATACCTGAATGGAAAAAAGTGGAATCGCCGATAAATGATACCACCTTTTGATCCGTGGCCTTGGAAAAACCGCACCCGGAGCTCACGGAAGAACCCATGCAGATGACAAAGTCGGCCATGGAGATGGGCGGCAAAAGACCTAATGTGTAACAACCGATATCTGTCGGATAAATAGCATCCGGGCCATAGACCTGTTTGACGCAGTAGTAGGTGGCTCGGTGGGGACACCCTGCGCAGAGGTTGGGTGGCCTTCCCGGGAGTTCAGGCGTATCTGAAGTATCAACAGCTTCAGGCGTCTTGTAATCCAGCTCAAAGTATTCTGCAACGGCTTTCCTTACCATGCCGGGGTCATACTCGTATAGACGGGAGAGGCCGGCTATTTCCTTTCCCCGGATTGATATGTTGATTCCTTTTTCCTGGGCAATGGCCTTAAGCTCAGTTTCATTAACAGGTTCCAATTCTTCCACTACCAGGACCTTTTCTACCTGTTTAAGGAACTTGACGCAGAGGTCTTTGGGCATGGGCCATGAGAATCCTAATTTGAAGATGCTTACCTTGTCAGATATCCCAAGATCGGAAACAGCGTCTCTCACATAATTAAAGCTTACACCATTGGCCACAATACCCCATTTTCCGTCACCGATGATCTGGTTATAGGGCAGGTTGTCCGATTTTTCCGCCGACTTATCATATCTCTCCAACAGAAGTTTGTGCAGGTTTCGGGAGACTGCCGGTACGCATACCCAGTGAAAGGGCTTTTTCTCAAAGGTATCTTTGGTTTTGACCGGCTTCAATTCGCCGAGCAAGACATCCCCCCTGATGTGATTCAATCGCGTGGTGGTCCTTATGATAACCGGGAGACCCAGTTCCTCAGAAAGATCAAACGCGGCAATGGTCATGTCCTTCATTTCCTGGACATTGGTAGGTTCAAGCATGGGCAGGCCTGACAATCTCGCATAATACCGGTTGTCCTGCTCGTTCTGGCTGGAGAAGAGGGAGGGGTCGTCGGCATTGATGATGACCATGCCACCCTTTATACCGGTATATGCCAATGTCATCAAGGGATCTGCCGCTACATTTAGCCCCACGTGTTTCATGGTAACCATGGTCCTTAGACCCGCTATAGCCGAGCCGGCGCCCACTTCGAGAGCAACCTTCTCATTGGTTGAGTACTCAAAGTAGAGGTCGGACTCCTGGCTGATTTTGAAGAAGTTTTCCGGGATCTCGGAAGAAGGTGTTCCGGGATAGCAGGTGGCAAAGGCTACGCCTGCCTCAAGGGCACCGCGGGCAATGGCCTCGTTACCCAAAAGGAGCATTTTTTCTCCTGGCGAATCTGTCAATAGCTTATGCATTTTTTCCTCCAAATATTTCAGGTTAGAAAGTTGGTGAAACTATTTTATATCTTGAAACTTTCGGTCATGCCAGCAAATTTCTTTCTGAGTTTGGGCTTTTCGATCTTACCCGTTGGATTTCGGGGAACATCATCAAAGAAGATCTTGCGAGGCCTCTTGTATCTCGGGAGGCCTTCACAAAATTCAAAAAGCTCTTCTTCTGTCATCTCATCTCCCGGTTTGACCTTGATAATGGCGGTTACGATTTCCCCTAATCGTTCATCAGGAATACCAATGACCGCGGCATCCTGTATCTTCCGGTTTTCCATGAGAAAATTTTCTATTTCCACCGGAAAAATGTTTTCACCACCGGAGATGATCACATCCTTTTTACGGTCAACAAGCCAGATAAACCCGTCTTCATCGAACCTGGCCATATCGCCGGTAAGGAGCCAGCCGCCGATGATTGCATCCTTAGTAGCCTCAGGGTTTTTGTAATATTCCCGCATCACGCACGGTCCCTTGACCATGAGTTCCCCGGGTTCACCCTTGGATACCTCATTGAGGTCCGCGTCAACCATTTTGCATTCCCAATCAAAGCCGGGAATGCCTATGGCGCCCACCTTGTGGATATTTTCAATCCCTAAATGGACGCAGCCGGGACCCGTGGTTTCACTCAACCCGTAATTTGTATCATAGTCATGACTGGGAAAGACCTTTTTCCAGTTGTTAATGAGGCTGGGCGGCACCGGCTGGGCACCTATATGCATCAAACGCCACTGGTCAAGCTGATAATCCTCTAACTTCACGTCACCTTTTTCAATGGCAATCAGGATGTCCTGTGCCCACGGCACCAGGAGCCAGACAATGGTTGCCTTCTCTTCGGAGACCGCTTCAAGGATCCATTCCGGTTTGACACCCTTCAGTATCACGGCCTTAGCGCCAACTATAAAATTTCCAAACCAGTGCATCTTGGCTCCGGTGTGGTAAAGGGGCGGAATGCAGAGGAAATTATCTTCATGGGTCTGGTTATGGTGCCGATTTTCAACTATACACGAAAATTCCAGGTTCCTGTGAGTCAAAAGTATCGGCTTTGGGGTACCGGTTGTGCCGGAGGTAAAATAGAGGGCCGCTTCGTCCATGAGATTTATGGGGATCCCCGGATCCCCGGATGAACCTGCCTTCAAAAACGTCTCAAAGGGCTCTGCGTAATCCGGCTTTATATCGGCAGGTCCCACGAACACAAAGTTCTTGATGCTTGAAAGGTCTTCCTTGATGGCATTGACCCGGTCCACGAATTCCTCGCCAAAGATCATGGCCTTTGCCTCGGCTATTTCAGCGCAATACCGGATGTCATCAGCCGTGAAACGGAAATTGAGGGGAACGGCCCAGGCCCCGGTCCTCAGAATACCGAAATAGGCAGGAAGCCATTCAAGGGAGTTCATCATCAGGTGAATGACCTTGTCCCCCTTTTTTACCCCTTTTGAAATAAGGGCATTGGCAAACCTGTTGGCCATGTCGTCAAATTGTTTCCATGTGATGGCAGTCCTTTTGTCCTTTGCGGGTTCCCTTTCGATCAGGGCTGTTTCGTCACTGTAAATCCTTGCATTTCTGGACAAAATCTCCGTGATAATCATGGCAATACTCCTGAAATAAAACAGATTTTTATCTGCCAAAGACCTATGAGGCTGTCCGAGAATAGACTTCTACTGTGATCGGCTGCAAATTATGATGGCTGCGTTGTCAAGCCCAAAACGTCCTCAACGTAGACTACTGCTACGCCTACGGCCGTTTTGGCCTTGTCGACTTGCCCTCAAAATTTTCGCTCGATCTCGCTACAAAGCCATTCTCGGACAGCCTCTTATGCGTTTTTCCGAAAACCTGATGAGAGAAAATGGCGGTTTGCCAAACCACCAAAAGCTACATTTTAGCTACAAAGTAACTGTAGGAAATAGTTTCCAGACTGTCAAGTGAAAAGGCTTTGCTCTGTATAATTAAAAAAATTACAGGCGGGCCTTGGCCATTGGGAGAAATGGGGAAGTTGGGTATTTTTCAACAAATTCCTTCAGGATTTCTTTTGATTTTTCATCTTTATGGTCAAGCCTGTAAAGGCGTGCAATGCTCAGCATGGCTGATTCTTTGAAGGAATTTTCCGGCTGTTTAAGGATAGAATTCAGGGTTTCCATGGCCGCATTCAGATCCCCCTTGGCCTCATAGCAGGCTGCTAAGGCCAGGCGGGTCAGTGATTCATATTCAGTATTTCCTGACACCTCGTCAAGGAATTCCCGGTACAGGGCAATGGCTTCATCGTATTTTTTATCAACGAACTTCATAAATGCGATTTGCGGAAGGGCCAACCGGGCCGCCTTTGACATGCCATATTCGTCTCTCAGCTTTTGAAACAGCGCTTCTGATTTCTGTAGATTTTGGGGGTCAAGATCGGGCTCCGCTTTCTGGGTTAGGGTATAGTAGGCTTCATTATAAGCATTCTGGCCTTTTTTGTTTATGGACCGCATATAGAAGTGGACCGCGATGTAGGCAACGATAATGACAACCACGGCAACACCGATGAATTTAAACTGGTTGAGATGAGCGTTAAAATAGTTGATCGCCCGGGCTGAAATTGTCAGGAATTCATCTTCTGTCTTAAGGAGTTCTTTTCGAGTGCTTTTCTTCTTTGCCATTCGGTTTCTCTTTCTTTAATTTTTTTAAGCTAATTGCACAGAGAACCTGTTAACAGAAGGCATCATTTCAGTCAAGGCAAAAAGAGTCCTTGTCTTTTGTCGTACAAAACTTAATAATCGAGAAACCGTTTGCTGGTCTACCAAAAACCCCCTGAGACCTGTCGGTAAGGGCCGAACATGTGAACGCTTATCCTGTAGATCACACATACTTATTGAGAGCATGTATGAAATCCTTCAAAACTTCCTAAGGAGATAGAACAGTTGTCATATCTGGACCGCTTCCTTGATTTGCTAGATTCACTTCCGGATTTTCTCATCTATTTCTTATTAGGTCTGAGCGCATTTGTTGAGAATGTCTTTCCGCCCATTCCGGGTGACACCATAACCGCATTCGGGGCCTTTTTAGTGGGTACGGAAAGACTGCATTTTATAGGGGTTTACCTCTCCACCACACTTGGGAGCCTTCTTGGCTTTATGTTTCTCTTTTGGGTCGGCGGGCTTTTAGGCAGGCGATTTTTTGTGGAAAGGGATTTGTGGTTTTTCAAGGCCCGGGACATAATGCGGGCAGAAGATTGGTTCCGGAAATACGGCTACCTGCTCATCCTGCTGAACAGGTTTTTTCCGGGAATCCGTTCTGTCATATCGATATCCGGCGGGATATCAAGACTGAGGACTTTCAGGGTGGCCTTATTAGCCCTTATAAGTTGCGGTGTATGGAATCTTATATGGATTGCGGTCGGCTATATGTTGGGCAGCAACTGGGAGACCGTGAAGGACAGGATGGCCTATATTATGGTCCGCTATAATCTGGCCATTTTTATTTTGTTAGCCTCAGTGATCCTCTTTTTTGTGGTTAAAAAATTGGCAAAAAAGTAGGGCGGGACACCGTGCCCGCCTTTCAGGTCCCGCAAGGCGGGGCCCTACCTGGTTTCATCCACGATCCACTCTAAAAATGCCTTGTTCCCATCCAAAATCGGCAGGCTCACGATACAGGGACAGTCATAGCTGTGGATTGATTTTACCTTTTCGATCAGTTCCGGAACGATGGACTCCCTGGTCTTGGCAATGATAATCACTTCCCTGTCATCCTGGATTTCCCCATCCCACCAGTACATGGAGTTCATGTTGTCAATGATGTTGACGCATGCGGCCAATCTGCTTGAGACGAGCTCTTTGCCAATCGTCTTGGCCTCATCCATACTGCCTGTGGTTATGTAAATGAGATTTGTGTTCATGATATTCCTCGAAACAGGGTTTACGCCACTTACTTCACACAGACTAACCCTAACGTTACAAAAGTCGAGGGTGCTGCAGATCTGAGGCGTCCAAGGGTGAAGCCGTAGTACTTTACTGCGAACCCTTGTCAACAAAGGAGATGCGGTGTCCTCGGCTTTCCCGAAGGGTAAACAACGCGGCAATTTTGAGGGCCTTGCTCGAACTCACAAATAGTGATGTCCTAAAATGCCTGTGGAGTCCCACGGGCAAGCCCGTGGGACCACTTAGTTTCGCCGGTTCGCTTCGCGAACGGCGGGACTTAGTGGTACGACATCCCGACCGTAACCGCATTCATCCACGGCTAAAGGCGTGGCTTTCTGCGGGCGGGGTGAAAACGAGCGGAAACCTTGATGTGTAATGCTTATTAATAATACTAAGCTGTGTTGTTTATGTAACGTTAGGGTTAACTCTCCCACAGACTCATCTGAATCATGGGTGGTTCAAGAGTCCTTTCTTGATCAGCAGCGGGTGGAGGAGGGTCAATCCTTTTTGGCCGTTCTCTTTCCGGATCGGACAGTCTGTCGCCCAACTTTTCCAGAAATTCCCCGACATTCTCGCGTGTAAGGCCGGGAATGCCCAGGTTGTGAAGCTCCTTGTTTTCTTCACAATCGGTCGTAAAGAGCGGAACGCCCGTGGAGACAAGCCGTTTAGCAAGGGTCAGGGTCTTGGTCCCTTTTTCGGCAAAAGGGATAAAGACCACGTCACTGAGCATGCAGGCTATGTAGTTTCTTTGAATAATGTTCTTTCGGGTCATCCTGGTAATATCAGGGTCAACGATTGAAAGCATCAATAACTCATTTTCCTCGGCCCTTCGAAAGTATTCATCCCTTTCCGGAAATTCATGCATCGGGGGATAAAACCTCGTCTTGAGATAAGATTCAAAACTCTCTTTTTCCAGGCCCTTGGAACTGAAAAGGGTTACGTCCTGTTTGGACCTCCAAAGCCCCAACCTGAATATCTCGGTTTCCATGACCGAAAAGGCGCTCCCAATGTAGTTTACATCATATTCCCTGATGGTGAACAGAAGCTGGTTTGTTGTCATCAGCCCGAAGCCGGTTATGGAATCTGCCGAGATGACGCCCATGGTAAAAATATCCAGGAGTTCAAGGGGACCATGATAATAGATCCGCTCAGGTGCATCCCGGTTCAGCCTTGTGATCAATTTTTGCGGGTACTCAGGTGCATCCCTTTGTAAGACTTTATATTCCATGATTTTTGCACTAAGATTTCTATGCAATAGCACAATAATAAGAAGCGGCGCAATTCCGTTTTTATACCCCTCAGCTTGCTGCAGGGAGCTTCATCAGGCGCTCCAATGCCAGGGGGCACTGATTTTTTTCGGATCAATGGGAATAGCATCAAGGTCTTGACGGGTTGAGCCGCCCTTAACCTGATCGAGGTCCCACTCCACAGGAATGGATCCCAGGCCCGTTTTTCTTTTCCACTGGATGACCGGAACGGGATACGATGTATTTGTACCTTTTTTCATCGTGAAAATAGATGTTTTGTTTGACGCCTGAAAGGGCTTTAGATCCACCATGTCTTCCATCCCTAACATCTTTAACGGTATCTCTTCATTCGCAAATTCAAAACCCCTGAAACCCTCTCCTGCACCCATGGATTTAAATGCCTGAATGGTAATGACGAAACCCAATATTCCGCCTTTATCCAGATAATGGTCCGCACAGGCATATGTAAAAAGCATGGAAAAATCTTTTTCGCCACCACCTGATCCGGCTCCTTGGTCTGTGAGAGAAAAGAGGCCATAGCCCTTCCACAGTTCAAGGGTCCTTTTCCGATAATAATCGGACAGGTCCCCCCAATGAATCCAGGGAGGATTACCCAGGACATAATCAAATTTTCCCATATAGACCGGCGCAAAAGCGTTCTTGATGTATCGAGCCCAAATCCCGTTTTCTCCCTTGCGCTCAAGCTCTGCTATCTGCTCAAAAACCCTGACCAGGAGGTCGTGATTCTTTTCGGGCACCGACATCATTTTTTTTAGAAGGTTTGAGAATCCCGGTGTGTCATACTTGGCCTGGATTGCCAGATCAACCAGGTCGGTAAAGCGATCAACCCTTTCTTTATCCTGCATGCTCAGTGGAAAGGTATAGTCGGCCCTGGTTGTGGTAAGTACCACCTCATTCATGTTCAATTCGCCGCTTCTTACATAGGTGGTCGGCGTCAGGACGGAGTCACACAGAAAGACAGGGATGGAGATGGGTCGCACATAGGGGATAAAAGGTGAAAATGCGATAAGATAGTTGGTCTTTGCCGCTAAGACGGCTAAGGGATTCAGATCAAAACCAACGATATTGCTTAAGATTTCCTGTCCCACCTTGCCCATTTCTACGCTCTTTTTAGAAATCATTTTGTCTTTGACCATCTGTATGGCCTGTATCAAGAATGTGCCGGAGCCACATGAGGGATCCAGAAAACGGGTTGAAGTGTCGCCATTATATCCGCTCTTTTGAATGAGGTGCTGAGCCAACCAATCCGGCGTGTGATACTCCGCTAAATCATGTCTCAGCTTTTTGGGAATCATGAGTTCATAAAGCTTTTTCAGAAGATCCAGGGTCCATTCCGGCTTCAGGATAGGGGTGGTCGGTTCGAATTCTGCCATGGAACGGGCAATGTTGCGAAAGACATTGGCCAAGGCAGGTGACCAGGCATCAAGATACCAGCGAAAAAAATCCGCCTCTAAAAAATTGGTAATACCCCGGTCATTAAATTCCAGGCCGCTTTCCAGACGGGCAAGCCGGTTTTTCAGTTGTTCATCATCGAGGTTGCCAAGGTCCTTTACAAAGGAAACGACTGCCTGTTCCTTTTGCAGAGCCAGGAGTTCGATGGCAATAAGCTTCATAAGAAAGG
>Ga0255372_10185_pt1 | contig 12314 bp, 11 predicted proteins | sample ANMaggSeSYBR01E8_FD_182092 | JGI IMG/M metagenome (GOLD analysis project Ga0255372, IMG submission 182092) | Sediment cell enrichment communities from methane seep in Santa Monica Basin, California, United Staets - ANME aggregate JGI... | ecosystem: Environmental > Aquatic > Marine > Cold seeps >...
AATTGGATCGGGCAGCGTCTTTGATCTCTTGATAAGTTAGTTTTCCAAATTCCATATCTGGTAATGTGTTTTTAATACTCCATAACGGATGAGCTCACCTGCAGCCAGATGTTTTTCCTTGGTCTTCCGTCTTCGGTTTTCGGTCTGCCCCTGGCTGTCAGGTGGAGCGTGGGTTAGGTGCAGATTATCTAACCAAAAAAGTTGCAGAAGCAAGAAATATATCACCTGTGTAGGCTTTTACTTCATAAGTACCTGTATTAAATTCAGGAATTCCTAATTCCTTACGATCTAGATATACTACTACCGGACCTTTCCTAAATGGTCTTGTAAATGAATATGCTTTATTTCCATTAATAGACCAAACAAACTCTATTGGTAATTCACTTCCAACTGAATTATTTAGATCAAAGCCAAAATAAATAGCATCAGCTTCTTTTGAGATCTCATTAGCTTGTTGATTTATTTCTCCGTTAATTCCTATATCAGTTCCAATGATTGGATAATTCGCTTTTACCTGAACCCCAATATCATTTATTTGGAGGATTATTGCTCCGCCAATAGAAAGAAATAAACATGATACTGCTAAGATAATTAATATTATTGGAATCCACAATGAGCGACCGAATTTTCTGAAGGAGAAATTACTTTGTTCAGTATTAGGATCTGTTGATTTAACTAATGTAACGCCAAGGGGTAATAATTTTACAATCAGAATAGATATTCCAGCTCCAATTAAACCGGTAAAAATAGCGATAATATAAATTGGCCATTTATATGGATAATTCCGAAATATAACTGCTCCAAAAAAAGCCCCTGATAACTCGCCACAAATCCATAAAATAATAGCCATGACTTGATATCTGGTTTTTGAGACCCCCTTATCTTCAACAGCCTTTCCAACGAACGCAACCAATTTCCATACTAAATAGATTTCTAGCATATAACCCTCAATAATTAGATCTATTCATTAGAAAAAAAAAAGCTCAATCTCTGCACCTAACGGATGAGCTCACCCGCAGCCGGGTCTTGGTTTTACGATCCTACATCCCAGGCCATCCACCTAAACCGGCTGTCGGGTGGAGCGGGGGTTATGCGAGATTACGGTAAACATGATTTCTACCTATGGTGTATTTGGGAAAAAAATGTATATATGCTTCATTGTATATAGTTCCATCTCCATCCGCAATCCTGAGATAATAGATTTGATTATGAGTGCGTTTTACATCTAGCCAATTATGAGGGAGATTTGCCTGAAGAACACCACTTACCCCAGAAATCTCTCCAGACAGCACTGTTGCTTCTTGATTAATATAAAAACCATCTTCCTGGTAGAGGAATAATTCGATTAAAAGATCCTCAGATAATTTTTGAAGCTCATTTGTGCTGGTTATTCCTGTTGCAGCACAAAAACCAAATTGATAATGCAATCCATAAAAACCACCCTGAGGCTCTTTGATTGTAATATTATTCCCATCAGTTAGAAACAATGGGGATATATTATTGCTCAATAGATTAGGAAATCCGATAATCAGCCCTTCATTTACATAATCCGGATAATTTTCAGGAAAAATATTTTTGGAATTGTCTTGATATTGATTAATAAGATTGTTATTAATATAAAATTCGTCCTGCCAGAATACTTCACCAGTTTTATCAACGACTTGATAAACAAAACCACGATTATCGCCAAATTTGCTTTGGAGTTCTTCTAAGGGGACGCTGACATTGAATTCGTATTTATTTACTGATTCTTTGATTTCATCCATGATGAGGGCGTTTTGTTCCGGGTAGTGATTGTCTGCTCTACGCTTGTGGATAAAAACGCGCCAATTTGAACTTATAAAACCTTTATAAAATGGACGTCTAACTTTTGGGTAAAGATCAACTTGGATTGTAAGGGAATCATCTCTGATATTGACTCGTCCTTCAATATCCATCTCTAAAGAGGATAGATCCAATGTTGGTGTTGGGGTCAAAGTGAGGATACGGATAGAAGGAGTCGGTGTGTGCTCCGTTTTGGGGAACCCGTTATTTATTGGATCAAAAATCAAACCAAAATGTTGTTCTGCTTGGTGAATGATATTTTCTTTTATAGCTTCATAGGGGATAGGTGATGAATGGGATAATAATGGATAGACATTTGCTGGAAAAATCTCACGCATGCTTGATCCCCACTGCCCTGCAGTTGGCGTTTCAATTACCACGTCCCAACCATTTTCTTTTTCTTCCATAAATACCGCTGCTGGAATATCACCGCCGCCGCCCTCTATTAGTTTCCCCTGATCAACATAATACTTACGGTTCATTACAAATATATAAGCTTTTATGACTCCATCATTAGTTATCTCTAGAGGTTTTAATAGAACATAGGAGAAAAATCGCTCTTCTCTGTAAGTTGAGTATGATAGCCGTTCTTCCAGCACAATTTGTATAACTTCTGCGATTTCTTCGTCAATATCGGATGGAAAGAGATAGCTTTCACGTCTACCATCTGCTTGCTGTGTAAGGGTTAATGCTATTTCTGTGACTAAGAGAGTTCTGGTTGGAGCTATACCAGGAGTATTGCTTGGATCTATTAACGCGGTATTTGATGCCCTAGCGTTGTTGGCAGGAGTAGAGTTGCCTGCGCTCTGTAAACAACCTGCCAGAGAAAAAACCAAGAATAAAAGAGCAGTAATAACCAATCTTCTCAATTTGATTTTTTTAATCATAGTATCATTTTAGCTGACTGAAGCATAACGGATTGAGCTCACCTGCAGCCGGGTCGTGGTTTGTAAGATCCTGCTTCATTGGCCATCCACCTTAACCGGCTGTCAGGTGGAGCGGGGGTTAGCCTATAATCTTCCGAAAATGAAATCTCTCCCTAACACTAATAATAAAACTGCTATAAAAAATATTGAAAAACATATTGCGGATACAATTAGGGAACGCCAAAATGTAAACTCATTCAGTTCAGCAAAACACTCAATGAAAAGAATAGCTCTCCAGAAACGAATAATTAACCCAAAAGGTACAAGAACATAACTTATGCGAAGGAGTGTTAAGAGGTTTATTTCAGGATTGGAAACAAACCAGCTTTCTTTGAAGATAAAGATTATTGGAATGTAAATTACAAGACCAAGCATTTCTGGCAATGATGACCAAGCTGCGGCTGCTCGGGATTCTTCAATGGAGGCTCTACCATCAAACCAGATGGTTCCAACCATATGCATACATGCTCCAAGAATATAGAAGTTCAGGTATCCAATAAAGATACTTAATATAATGCTCAGTCCAATTATTGCTCCAAGTGGTAAAAGATCACCCAAGCTTTGTTTTGAAGATTGTTCAATAAATCTATATATTCCAAATAACACAGCCAATAAGACAAATCCATAACGTGGATTATCATCTCCAATTTGCCTTATGGTTTTCCTGGGATGAAACCAAATACTTATCCAAGGATTATTTCGTTTATTTGAAGATTCTTGTACACTTTTGTTCATTGTTAAATTTTAATATTGAATAGGCTAACGGATGAGCTCACCTGCCGCTGATTTTGCTCTTTAAAGATTTTAACCCAAAACTATCAAAAGCTTAGAGACACTGATTCCCCACGCCGGAGGCGGTCAGGTGGAGCGTGGGTTAGCTTGCGTTATTGACCAATAGGTGCATACCAAGTATGCTCTTCAACTACCCAACCAATCAATTCTGTCTTATCGTCTTGAATTTTCATCCATCCATATCTTGACCCATATTCAAAGTATGGACCATCCAAAAGGGTAAACGTATCACCAGTTTTTAGATGCAGTAATATTTCTGCATCAAGAGACACATCCCCTCTTAGGTTTACCTTGTCACCATCTTCAGTAATGGTATATTTTTCACCTACGACGAAATTTATCAAGCCTTTCCAGTTTTCAAAAAGGATTGGGTCAAACCAATAAATCATCTCTGAACGGATAGGCATATCTACTTGAATGGTTTCTAAATTCTCAATATTTGTAACCCAAATCGAAGTATCGTATTTTTCATAAGTCAGCCGCTGGCTATTTGGACTCCAGATTGGGTTAATTACGTTTCCTAAATAATGTTCTTCTGAACCATCTGATTATGATCCAACCCCCCGCTTTTTCTTCATCAGCATCATATGTTAGATACGCTAACCACTCTCCATCTGGGCTCCAAATTGGTCGAGGTGGAAATCCTTCCCCCATTGATATGGAATAAGGATGTAGTAATCGAATGACATTCGTTTCAATTTCATATACGCCGATCCCGCTGAGCCAACTATCATCTTCCACAATCGATACGCTCCAGGCTATACGTTTGCTATCGGGCGACCAAGCTGCGAGGTCAAGATATACCTCACCTGGTGAATATAGAGGGTCAACATCAAAATCGATCACCTGAAACCCATCCCTCCAATGATAGAGTTCTCCGCCTTGTAATGCAACAGATTCCATGTCCGGGGAAATTACTGGTATTGTTGACAAGGTCCTTGTATCTGATTGGATTTGATACTCTCCCCCACTTGTATTCATGGTTGTCAAATCCCCTAGTACACCAGGTCCTATTTCTTCATCATGCTGAAATGATGTAAAAAGGAGTTTATTAGGATTCTGCCAATACTGAATAACGCGTTCTGTTCGGTCAGGTGTTTTAGTCAGATTTCTTTTGGATTTAGTCTCAAGATCAATTACCCAAATATCTGTTAACCATCCATCATTGCTTTCAATGTAATAAATTGCTTGGTTATTTGGTGACCAAACTGAGCCATGAAAGCGTTTTGGCTGCTCAATATTCTCAATTAAATTCACTAGGATTTCAATTTCTGCCGTTTCGAGATTGGTGATCCAAACGTATCCCATATACTCATATATTGCGGATTTATTATTTGGTGCTATGTCTATCCAACATTCAGGAGCAACTCTTAAATGGTTCTTGTCTTGATCTACTACCCATAATCCATTTTCGGCACAATACATCATTCCTGGCAATGCGGGCATTTTGGATACTTCTGTTGATGATACAGATGGATTCTCTGTTATCGATGGTGAAACGACTTCAGTAGGGTTAGTAATGTTTGTTGGTGTGCTTACTGAAACAGATGTTGTTAAATTTGCTTCTTGTTTGGCACAACCAATCAGAAGCAATACTAGAATGATCGCCACTGGATTTTTTCTAAACTTTTTCATTTTCATATGCAAGCTAACGGATGAGCTCACCCGCAGCCGGGTCTTGGTTAATCATATCATAAGTCCCAGGCCATCCACCTTAACCAGCTGTCGGGTGGAGCGGGGGTTAGTTTGTGAATTTTATTTGTCACTCTCTTTCTTATCTTGATCAGAAGCGAATCCAAATATCAAAGATATACCACGATAAATAAATACCAAACAAAACAGACTCACAGGTATTGCCACAACAAGGATCCCATAATTTGAGTTATTTTTTGATACGGTTACCACCATTCCGATAATAGTAAGAAGGGCAATTAATCCACCGATCAAGTATACTAAGCCATCTTTTCTTCCATATTTCCGTTTGTTATTCAAGGATCGAAGGGCGAAATTTGATATAGTCCCGGAAGAATGGTATGGATTATCACTCCTTCTAACCCATTCAAGGTAATCTTCTAAAAAACTACTCTTTCTTTTCTTTTTACTCATAACCTTCCATGTTTCTTGTTTATCAAACTAACGTTAATTATGTTTCAAATGCGCGATAGTAACTTTGACGTTATGTTCCTCTGTGCTTGATAATGCCTAAGGTGTTATCAAGCACTTCTTGCTAATTCCCTGATGATTCGTTTATAATCGAAGTATAGCATAATCCTTTTTTTCTTTGTTTACTGGGGGTTCTATGAGCGAGAAAAAGCTCCTCGATCGTGTCCGTGATACTCTACGCCGCAAGAATTACGCTTACCGTACAGAACAGGCTTATACTTCATGGATTAAAAGATACATCTTTTATCACCATAAACGCCACCCGGAAGAGATGGGGGAACATGATATTGAAGCCTTTCTTACTTACCTGGCAGTGGAGAGCTGTGTCTCCCCCTCAACCCAGAATCAAGCTCTGGCTGCTCTACAATTCCTCTACAACGAGGTGCTCCATCTGCCCCTGGACCAGGAAATCCTGCCAACACCGGCAAAACGGTCTAAACACCTTCCTGTTGTGCTTAGTAAACGGGAAGCCTTGGGGGTTTTGGAAGAACTATCTGGTGTTCATAAATTAATTGCCGGGCTCCTATACGGAAGCGGACTGAGAGTTAACGAATGTCTTCGCCTGCGGATACAGGATCTCGATTTTGACCGGAGGGAGATCTTAGTCAGAAGCGGAAAGGGTGCCAAAGACCGTGTTTCTGTCCTGCCGGATTCTGTCAGGCCGGACCTTCAACGTCACCTGAAGTCGGTCAAAGTCGCTCACCAACAAGCATTGGCAGAGGGATATGGAACTGTAGGGTTTCCCAGAGGCCTGGCGAGAAAATATCCCAACGCCGCCCGAGAATGGATCTGGCAGTACGTTTTTCCCGCTCCGAAACGCTCCCGGGACCCCCGATCTGGAGAGGTCCGCCGTCACCATCTCCATCCCAGCGGCATTCGCCGTGCAGTTAAGTCAGCTTCCCACAGGGCGGGTGTGACAAAACACGTCACGCCCCATATTTTCCGGCACAGTTTTGCCACCCATTTGTTGGAAAATGGCTATGACATCCGTACTGTGCAGGAGCTGCTCGGTCATTCTGATGTCTCCACCACTATGATCTATACCCATGTGCTTAACAAAGGGGGCAGGGGGGTGAAGAGCCCGCTGGATGAAGGCTGAGTGTGAGAGGGAGCCCTTCGATACGCGCTCCTCTGTCGCGCTACTCAGGACAGGAGACTGAGAGACTGAGAGAATGAGGGACTGGGGCGGTAATCGGTAAATAGTAAGTGGTGGGGATTTAGGGTCAGGCTTGTATAGAGGAGGTAGATGTTGTATAATCTAGACAGTCTAGACAGGAGATAAATATGGGCAAAGTGTGGCAGCTGCAGGAAGCTAAGAATAAATTCAGCCAGGTCATCAATGATGCCCTTGCCAAAGGGCCGCAAGTGATCACCAGGCGGGGAGAAGAAGTGGTTGTGATTCTTTCCAAATCTGAATTCAGCCATTTAAAAGGAACCCAGATCAGCCTGGTAGAGTTTTTTCAAAACTCTCCTCTCGCTGGAATTGAACTGGACCTGACCCGTGATAGCACACTTCCCCGGAATCTGGAATTATGAATTACATTCTCGATACCAACGTGATCTCTGAACTGGTTGCGCGGAAGCCAAACTCAAAGGTTGTCGCCTGGCTGGAAAGTGTTGACCCGGATAGTATCTATCTCAGCGTCATTACCCTGGGGGAAATCAAGAAGGGCATTGAAAAACTATCAGCTTCGAAACGCAAAAATACCTTGGACTCCTGGTTTAAGGAAGAACTACTAACACGATTTCACAACAGAATTCTGCCACTTGACCTCCCCGTTTTGCTGACCTGGGGTGAATTAACCGCACGCCTGGAAAAACATGGAACTCCCTTGCCGGCGATCGATTCTCTGCTGGCGGCTACAGCTCTTCAGGCTGAATTTACTCTGGTAACCCGCAACACAGGGGACTTCCAACTTGCCGGAATTTCTCTTTATGATCCCTGGCAATGAGAGACTGGGCCCTTCGTTACGCTCTTCATTATGTCCTTGCGGGACAATTCAGAGCTACTCAAGACGCCTATTAACTATAAGCCCCCAGGCATCCTGAGTGTCCTGAGGAACCCCGGAAGGGTGTTGCTCAGGATGTATCGAAGGGTGAAGGGGAGACTGGAAGAGGGGGGAGACTGAGAGACTGGGCCCTTCGATACGCGCTCCTCTGTCGCGCTAATCAGGACAGGTGACTGGGGACTGGGCCCTTCGATACGCGCTCCTCTGTTGCGCTACTCAGGACAGGTGACTGGGGACTGGGCCCTTCGTTACGCTCTTCATTATGTCCCTACGGGACAATTCAGAGCTACTCAGGACGCCTATTATCTATATGACCCGAGGCATCCTGAGTAGGACGAACGCAGAGAGGACATATCGAAGGGAGGCGGGGAGAAGGGGGGAGATGTTCTTAAAAATCACGCCAGACCCATTCCCCGTCGATCATCGTTCCAGAGGGTCTTAATTCCCATAATTCATCCTCAGAACAGCTGAAGGGGTCTTTTTCCAGCACAATCAAGTCAGCCCAGTATCCTGGCGCAAGGCTCCCTTGCTGGCCGGATTTTCCTCCTGCGGCAGCTGGCCCAATCGTGTAGGCTTCCAGGGCTTTGCCAAGCGGAACCCGCAGCTCTGGATGCCAGCCATCTGGACCCGGAAATCCGTCGGCTTTCCGGCGGGTCACCGCGGCGTGAATTCCCCAGAACGGGTTTGGGCTTTCTACCGGGGCATCCGACCCAAATACCACCCGCGCTCCCTGCTGAAACTGCAGCTGGGAAGCATAAGAGTACGCGGTCCTTTTTCCCCAGAATTTATCCGCCATCTCCATATCCGAGGTAGCATGGATTGGCTGCATGGAAGCAGTGATATTTAGTTCAGCCAGGCGGGGAACATCTACTGGATCAAGAAGCTGGAGGTGTTCTATCCGGTGCGGCAAAGGTTTGATGCCCTGATCTCGTTCATAACCACGAATTTTTTCCAGGGCATTTAACACGGTTCGGTTTGCCTGGTCACCGATGGCATGAATTGCCAGTGAAAAACCGCCCTGGGCTGCTGCGCTGCCCAACTCGAGCAGTTCTTCTTCTGTTAACAGGGGCATGCCCCTGTTAGTGCTGGATCCCTGATAAGGTTCCAGCATGGCAGCCGTTTGCGGACCCAGGGCACCATCCGCGAAATCCTTCACTCCTCCGATCCACAACCAATCGTTCCCCAACCCGGTTCTTAACCCCATCTCAATAGCTGTTGGTAAATATTTTGCGGGGATGCTTTTCAATACCCTGAGTTTTAGCTGTTCTCTTTCTGCTAAGTACTGCAGGGCATGATAACAAAGCTCGCGGTCAAAATCGTGAACTCCAGTGAGACCTATTTTCCATAATTCTTTCTGTGCTCTCTGGATACTTTCAGCGGCAGCTTCGACGCTCGGGGACGGGATGATATTTTCAACCAGGTTTACTGCTTCTTCAAACAGGATACCTGTAGGGTTTCCGTTCTCATCCCTTAACAGGGTCCCGCGAGGTGGATCAGGTGTCTGGTCGCTGATTCCGGCAATTTTAAGTGCCGTGGAATTAGCCCAGGATACATGAAGGGATTTACCGGTCAGGTAGACTGGGTTGTGAGGGGAAATTTGATCCAGCTCTGCTGCTGTGCCGTAGCCAGAGGACCAATGATTGTGATTCCAGCCGTGTCCTCGAATCCATTCGCCGGGCGGGGTAACGGCAGCCCGTTTTGCGACTTTCTCCAGGCAATCCTCTTTGGTGCTGGTTTCACAATCTAAATATTGAAGGGTTTCCGCATACAGTCTCAGGTGCAGATGGGCGTCGATCAATCCGGGCAGGACGATCCGTCCGCCAAGATCAAGGGAATTTTTGGAATCCAGAGGGTCTTCAGCCAGCAAGCGTTCCACTTTTCCGCCGCGGCAGACCAGGGAAGAAGCCAGGGGCTGCCGGGGATCCATAGTATAGATGCGGGCATTGGTCAGCTGGAAAGATTTCATCAGTTTTTATAGTTGAGGGGAATAGCCGGGGTGTTAATTATTTCCGGAAGCGGTCAACCAAAGTATTAAATTCTTCATCCGAATAATAATGGATGGTAATGGTTCCTTTACCGCTTTTACTCCGCGTCAGGCGGACTTTTGTTCCCAGCGAGGACTGCAATTCCTCTTCTATAGATTTGAGCTCAGGTGACTTGGGGTTCTTTTTGGGCGGCTTGGGTCGCTTTTGACCTTTGAGTTTATTGACCAGCGCTTCTGTCTGTCGCACACTTAGTTCCTGGGTCAGGATGGTCTGCAAAGCGGAACTCTGGGCCTTGATGTTTGGCAGAGCCAGGAGCGCCCGGGCATGACCCATGCTGACCTGGTTTTTCCGCACTGCCTGCTGGACTACGTCGGGCAGATCCAACAGCCGCAAGGTATTGGTAACGGCAGTTCTGCTTTTGCCTACCCGTTTCGAAATTTCTTTATGGGAAAGACCAAACTCAACCGAGAGGCTTTGGTAGGCGGTTGCAGTTTCCAGTGGATTGAGGTCAGCCCGTTGTACGTTTTCAATCAGCGCTACCAGTAAATGATTCTGGCTGTCTGTTTCCCGCAGGATAGCCGGCACGGTCGATAATCCAGCTAGTTTTGCTGCCCGTAAACGCCGTTCACCGGCAATCAGGGCATATTTATGATCTGATTCCGCAACTGGGTCCTGGGCTGTTAAAACCAACGGTTGAATGATACCGTGCTCTTGGATGGATGCGGCCAGTTCCTTTAATTTATCTTCGTCAAAACCTTTCCGGGGCTGATGAGGATTGGCTGCGATCAGATCCAGCGGGACTTCCAGAACTCCGCCAAATTCGGATAAGATTTCTCCATCGGGATGAGTAGGAATAAGTGCATCAAGGCCTTTTCCCAGGCCGGGTCGTTTGGGTGCCATAAGTTTTTGTAGGTGTTTCCCTGGTAATATTGATTGATCTGAACTTTAATTTTGTCTGAACTTATTATACCTCAGGAAGCTGGTGACCATCTCCCAGCAGGATTTCTTTTGCTAATTCTTGATAAGCATTGGCCCCGATTGAACCGGGAGAATAGAGAGAAATCGGGATGCCATAAGATGGCGCCTCAGCCAGGCGAATGCTGCGGGGAACGATAGTGTTAAAAACTTGTTCCTCGAAATGTTTTTTCACTTCCAGTACCACATCATTGGCCAGGTTGGTTCGGGTATCAAACATGGTCAGGATAACCCCGCGGATGATCAAGTCTGGAGAGATCACCCGGCGAACTCTCTCGATGGTTGAGACCAGGTCTCCCAAACCCTCCATTGCCAGGTATTCACACTGCACAGGAATCAGGATTCCATTCACTGCGGCTACTAATCCATTGAGCGTGAGCAGTCCCAGTGAGGGAGGGCAGTCTACCAGGATATAATCGTATTCTTCCGCCAGGGGAAGTAGTTTTCTCTTTAATAACGTTTCTCGACCAACTTCATTTACCAGCTCAATTTCTGCTCCGGCTAGATCCGGGGAAGCCGGCAGGATCGATAGTTTTAGTTTAGGATTGTGCAGGATATAATCCCGGATATTATTTTCTTCCAGAATTGCCTCGTAAGTTCCTCCCGCGATATTTTTTTTGTCAATTCCCAGTGAGGAAGTGGCGTTAGCCTGGGGGTCAATGTCTACCAGCAGGACATTTTTACCATAATGGGCTAAAAAAGCACCCAGGTTGATCGTTGATGTCGTTTTTCCGACACCGCCTTTTTGATTGGCAATTGTATAAATTAATCCCATATCTCAGTGAACCTCTTGAATGGATTGTATTTCTGCTTCTGTGGGAATCCCTTCGATTCCCGGTCGGGTGACAGAGATCGCTGCTAGTGCTGAAGCCACATGTGCAGATTCAATCAACTTTTTTCCATAAAGCGCGTAATTTATCATAAATGCTGTCGCAAATATATCGCCGGCTCCAGTTGGATCCACCTCGTCCTTCGGAATAACGGGGATGACGGTGGTCTTGTCCTGATAAAAAATCTCTGCCCCGGTATTCCCTTTGGTGAGTACCAGCAGGGGAAAAAGAGAGCGAAGCGGGTCGATTAATGACCGGTCGAGTCCCAGATCTTCAATGCTGAGAAATGCGGCCGTGTTTTCCGTAAAGGGTCTGTTCATCTCCGGAAAAGGAGAAGGTTGAATTAATCCTTTACTGTCCCATTCTCTCAGCCAGCCCTGGAGAGATAAACACAGGGCTGCATCTGGAAAATTAAACCCGGTTTCCGGGTTGGTCTCCCGGGCAACCGGTCCCAGGTGAACAATTTTGGCCGTTCGCCATTCTGCCGGGATTTGGTCCAAACCTAAAGGTTTGGCTCTCTCAAGAATGAATTGCTCCCTGCCGGAGGGTGTATAGTTGTTAATAAAAGTTGTAGTCCTGTTTGCCCGCTGGTTGATGATCTGAATCCCGTTCAGTGGTTCAACCGGGGTTTCCTCATTACAGGAGGTGACCAGCCCCACCTCCAAACCCATTCTTTTTGCGAGCAGGCGCTTGAACCCATGCCGCCCAATGAACGCCGGTTTGCCCACATAGAACTTCAGGACAATTCCTCGGTTTACACAGAAAGCGTCGGTAAGGAACCTTACCGGAAAGTCGTCATTCATCCCGCTG
>Ga0255372_10186_pt1 | contig 12287 bp, 11 predicted proteins | sample ANMaggSeSYBR01E8_FD_182092 | JGI IMG/M metagenome (GOLD analysis project Ga0255372, IMG submission 182092) | Sediment cell enrichment communities from methane seep in Santa Monica Basin, California, United Staets - ANME aggregate JGI... | ecosystem: Environmental > Aquatic > Marine > Cold seeps >...
ATTTTATTAGATATAATTGTTAATGATGGTATTTCAAGTACTCAACATAATTTTTCTTTTAACATAACTTACTACTCTTAGAAGTTTTATTCTAATACTCGGATTTGAAAGTATTTATATTTCATGGTTTCCATCTTGAAATTCGAATGTTTACCCAAATATAAGAGTTAAACAAGATTTAATTGTATATAAAATGTATTATAAACCAAGAAAATGAAAATATGAAAAAATCTGATCAAGATGACTAAGGAAAAAATAAAAATTTGCGTACTTGAGAAAAAACGAGGAAATTTTTCAATACAAGAGAAATTTGCTAAAAACGAAAATATTATCGATACAACTAATCAAGAAGTAGAACATCATTTAAGTGCTTTAAATGAAGCGGGTTATGATGTAAAAATATTAAAATGGAATGACAATATAATTTATGATTTAAAAAGTCTTGACATTGATATCGTATTTAATGTATCCAGCATTGTTGAAACAGCTATTTTAGAAGAATTAGAGATACCTTATGTAGGGTCTGATATTTTTGGATGCGTTATAGCAACCGATAAGGTTCTTACTAAAGACTTGTGGTTTAAAAAAGGATTACCAACATCACCTTATATTTTAGCAAGATCAAAAGAGGATTGTGAAATTTTTAAGAAAAACAAGCCATTTGATTATCCTTTATTTATAAAACCCTCTCAAGGGAGAGGAAGTTCTGGAATCGATGAATCCTCACTTATCCGTTCATATAACGAATTAATTAAAGGAGTTGAAAAAAGATTAAACACAATAAATCAACCTGTTCTTATTGAAAAATTTTTAAGAGGTAGGGAAATAACATGTGGAATTATTGGTAATGGAAATCAGATTAAAGCCTTACCTTTATTAGAAATAATACACAAGGAAAAGGAAAAATTCTTGACATTTAATAAAAAAGAGTTAGATGACGATAAATTCCAATGCCCTGCAAAATTAACTCCGAAACAATCTAAAGAATTACAGCAATTAGCTATTTCAGCATTTCAAGCGATAAATCTTAAAGATTATGGTCGTGTAGACATAATCTTATCAGAAGAAGGTCCTTTTTTATTAGAAATAAATTGTTTTGCAGGATTAATGTGTACACCAAAAGATAAACCTCATAGTTACATGGGCTTTATGGCAATTGCAGAAAACAAAAAAAGTAGTGAATTCTTAGATGAAATTATAAAAGAAGCATTAAAAAGAATTGGATAACTTTCGTTCAAACTAAAAACAAATTGTATTATGTGAATTAAAATGCCAATACTTGAAATAAATTTGAGAAAAATTAGACATAACGCAAAATTATTAAAGAATCTTTTAACTCAGCGAAATGTATCTATTATTGGAATTACAAAACTTGTCTTAGGAAACCCTACTATTGCAATGACGTTGGTTCAAGGAGGAATAGAGTATTTAGGAGATTCACGAATTAACAATATTATTAAAATGAAAAAAAATAATATTAGAGCTCAATTTGTTTTAATTCGTATTCCAAGCATTACTGAAATTCCTCTTGTTGTTAAATACGCAAATTATAGCCTAAATTCAGAATTAAAGACCATAAGAATGCTTTCAAATGAAGCCGTTAAACAAAAAAAGATACATAATATAATTCTAATGGTAGATATGGGAGATTTAAGAGAAGGAATAAATATATTCAATATTGAATTTTTTGTCGAAGAGATTTTAAAACTAAAAAATATAAATTTAAGTGGAATTGGTACAAATTTCAAATGTTTTGGTGGTATCATCCCGACAGATGAAAATATGAATGAATTTTCAAAATTAGTCTTTAGGATCAAGGATAAATTTGAATTGGAATTAGAATTTGTTTCAGGAGGAAATTCTGCAAATTTTAATTGGTTTAAATCGTGTAAAAAAATTGGTGAAATAAATAATTTTAGAATTGGGGAAGCCATGTTTCTAGGAAAAGAAACGATAAATTATGAACCAATTCCAAATCTATATACAGACGCTTTTAAGTTAATAACAGAGATTGTTGAGTTAAAACAAAGATCTGTAATCCCCAAAGGGATTATTGTATCAAATGCATTTGGGGAATGTGTCCAAACTTACCATAAAAAAATTAACAACGGTAAAAAAAGCGATATAATTAGAACACAAGCACTTTTAAATATAGGTAGACAAGATATTGCAGTAAAAGGTTTAAATCCGAAAGAAAGTATTAATATTCTTGGAGCTTCAAGCGACTACTTAGTTGTAGATATAAGAGATAATCAATTTCAGATTGGACAAAAATTGCATTTTGATTTGAATTATGAAGCTCTTTTAAGAGCAATGACTAGTCCCTATATCCATAAGAAATTTATCGATATTTAAATTTACATGGGTTTATGATTTTATTCTGAATGGTAACAAAACACATTTTAAAAGAAGAAAATGAAAATATGAATATTTTTTTTTAGTAAGGATAAATTTAAATTTATTGAAAAAAGTTCTAAAAAACATCCATATTATTGCATTAGACTCTTAATTTACTTAAAAGACGCAAAATTTTAAATAATGTGGCTGATTTAATAAGAATAGGAAATATTTTGCATTGAAACTTAAAACGGTATAATTATCTAAATATTAGAATATATTTTTATATCCAATATATTAGGGATATAATTAGAACAACTGGTTATTTACTGTTATTATTCTATAGAATACTAATAATCACTATTCTGCAATCCAGTAAGTTTCTTTGATGTTTATTTCAAATATTGTTTGAAGGGTGTTTTATTCAATAAAGACGACTAACGATTATTTAGAGAAAAAAAAAAATACAAGGATCTTAACAGCATGTATAGGACAATGCGTGCATGTAGCAGGTACATATAATTTCATTCAAATTTCAAAACAGTTGGGTTATAATAATATATTTTTAGGACCTGCTACCCCTATTTCAATTGTTATAGATCAAATTAAAAAGTATGACCCTAACATTGTAGGACTTAGTTATCGTTTAACGGCAGACACTGTTAGACCTTTACTAAATGAATTTTTTAAAAATTTTATAAAATTAGAGAAAAAACCAAAAAAATTATTTTTTGCTGGAACACCTGAAGTAGTTGAGATCGCAAGAAAATATGAATGGTTCGATGAATATTTTGTTGGAGGAGAATCAAAATTTGAATTAATTTCTATCTTGAGAAATGAGAAATTAAAAACAGAAAGTAAAACAGAAGTCCCTATGGATATTATTTCTCGAATACAATGGAAGAAACCTTATCCTGTAATTAGAGCGCACTTTGGATTACCTAATTTCAATGAAACAATAGAAGGAATAAAAAAAATTGCTAAAGCTAAAGTCTTAGATGTTATTTCAATTGCGCCCGATCAAAATACGCAAGCAAATTACTTCCACCCTGAAAATCAAGATAAAGAATTATCCGGAGCGGGTGGGGTTCCTTTGCGTACTCAGCAAGATTTCGAAAAGCTCCATCAAGCAAGATTAACCGGAAACTATCCGATGTTAAGGATATATGCTGGAACACGCGATTTCATTAAATTAGGAAAATTGTATCGAGATACAATTCAAAATGCCTGGGCAGCAATCCCTATTTTTTGGTTTAATCAAATGGATAGAAGGGGGCCGTTAACTTTAAAAGAATCGATTAAACAGCATCTAAACGCAATAAAGTGGCACGGAAAGTACAATATTCCCGTTGAAGTAAACGATCCACATCAATGGAGCCTTCGAAATGCTCCAGATGCTATAGCTGTTGCCGATATGTATTTATGTGGAATTATAGCGAAAAAATTAGGCGTCAAAAATTATATAGCACAGTATATGTTTAATACACCTCCATCAAGTTCACTTGATATGGACTTAGCAAAAATTCTCGCTAAAGATGAGTTACTTCAAACCTTATCCAATGAGAATTTTACGATAATTAAGCAAGTTCGGACGGGATTAGCAAGTTTCTCATTAGATTTGGATAAAGCAAAAGGACAACTTGCTACAGCGACATTTGTTCAATTAACTATTAGACCAGACATTGTTCATGTAGTTAGTTATTCTGAAGCTAGTCATACAGCTCGTCCAGAAAATGTAATAGAAAGTTGTAAAATTGTGGATCAAGTAATAGATAAAGTTTATTCCAGTAAAATTAACATTATAGATAAAAAAATTGAAGAAAGGAAAGAAGAATTAATAAGACAAGCCAAATGGATAGTTGACTTAATACCACATTTAACAAAAAATGAAGATGAATCGAAAAGTCCATATACCAATTATGAAGTCTTAAATCGACTCGTAAAATATGGTATATTTGATGCTCCACATTTGAAAAATAATAAATTTGCTTTGGGTAAAATTAAAACCAAAATAATTAATGGTGCTTGCTATTCATGGAATGAATCTCAGCAAAAAATTTACGATGAAATTGAAAGAATAAAAGACATTATTTTTAATAGCCCATTTAAAAATTCTTGTGACTCATTACAACAAAAAGAAAAATCCATCACAAAGGTGTTGGATAAATGAGATTCTGTGTCATTGGAGCCGGAAACGGTGGTCGAGCGTTTGCGGCATATTTATCATCTAAAGGACATTCTGTGAACCTTTATAACCGTTCATACTCTAGAATTTGTGAAATCAAAAAGAAGGGAGGTATAAAAGCAAAAGGAAAATTAAAAGGTTTTTTTCCCATTGATCTAATTACACAAAAACTACACTTGGCAGTTAAGGATGCAGATATTATTTTAATAGTAACTCCTGCTTCAGCACATAAAAATATTGCTAAAAACATTGCACCTTTTTTAACAAACGATCAGATAATATTGTTGAATCCAGGTAGAACTTTTGGAGCAGTAGAGGTTAGAAGTATAATAGAAAAGGAAAGAGGGAATCTCCCTATTTTCATTGCTGAAACCCAAACATTACTTTTTACATCAAGACAATTAAAAAAAAATAAGGTTCAAATTCTTACACTTAAGGATTCTGTTGAATTTTCGGCTTTTCCAGAGAAGGATACATTTTTCATCAGCGATACATTGAGAGATGTTTTTCCCCAAATGAAACCTAATGATAATTATCTGCAAGTTACATTAAATAATATTGGGATGTTATTGCATCCAACTCTATCATTAATGAACGCTAGTGCAATAGATTATGGAAGAAAGTTCAAATTTTATGCACAAGGGGCATCTTCACATACATGTGAAATTCTTGAGACGCTCCAAATGGAATTCAGAAAGATTTTTGAAAAGTTAAATTTAAAACAAATAAATTTTTGTAAATGGGTGGAGAAATCTTATGGATTTAAAGCAAACAGTATCTATAAAGCTATTCAAAAAGTAAAAGCATATAAAAACATTGTTGCTCCAAAAGAATTAATAACTAGATATTTCACTGAAGATATTCCAACTGGACTTGTACCTATGGCGTCAATAGGAGAATTCTTAGAAATTTCTACACCTATAATTGATTCTATCATAAATTTATCTTCGATTTTATGTGGAATTGATTTTAAAAAAGAGGGAAGAAACATTATGAACTTAAATTTGGCTGACTATATAACGAAACAAATGAAAGGAGAAGATATGATTGGAATAAAAAAAAGTTCAAAAGCACAAATCAGTACTTAAATTTGTTTTACTTTATGACGTTATTATTAAACTTAATTTCTTCCATAATAAGGATTAGTATCTAAAATTTAAACATTTCCATAAAGGCACCGAGTCTGGTCTTCACTTGTTCTACATTGTCGCCAATTTTATTGAATGTAATTGCTGTAATCGGTATTTCAAGTTCTCGCCTTACTTTCTCTCTTAACATCGCATAACAATTTGAGATGGAGTGGCATCCAAATAATTGAAAGAATATTATACCGTCAGCATTTAAATCCGTTGCCATTCTCAAATAGGAATCTGTTAATTTGTCATTATCACAACCTATTCCTGTTTCTGTGGCTCTCATAAGGAATCGAGCGTATTCTTCTGAAGGATTCGTGTGTGATCCGGTCGGTATTTCTTCTAAGAATTTTAGCAACTCCCAATCAGCGTATAAAGCTCTCCCTCCTAACTCATAAAGAATCTCGTGCGTTTTAGGTTCCCAGCCACCGAACATTGGTGTCACGAAAATTCTGGGCATTTTTGATACGTCCATACCAATTCCCTTTCTGATTCTTTCTCTCATCTCTTTTTCGAGTGATACGATATTGTCTCTATATCGAACCGCATTAGAGTTGTAATCTTGAAACGTAATACTTAACAGTGCCATAATTTCACTGAAAGTTGCAGGATTGCAAGGGTAAAAGTCAGAAGCACTAATATCGTAAACAATGTTCTTATACGATCTTTTTACTTGATTTCCAATTTTAAAATGAGCTCTTAAGTCATTATCTGTTATGTTATTACCTGTCAGCTTCTCAAACTCGTTTAGGGCGTTTGAAATATTATCGGTGAGTAATTCTACTGTGTTTCCCAAATTTCTCGGTGGAATATCAATCCAGATTTGTTTTGGTCCTTCATGAATTGATTTCAAAGATTCTAAATATTTATTATACGCACTACATCGAATAGTAACATTTAAACAAGCATCAACATTTTGACCTTTGGTAAAATACATACCAGCTAAACTTTTTAAACCATAACAGAAGTCACTTGAAATTCCTTTTTCAATTCCAACATCATACATTGCGTTGAATTTTTCATTAATGGTAACAATTACACTCTCTATAATATCGTCAATAATTTTACTAATTTCATTTATGCCCAGATTTTTAATAAAGCTTAGAAAATTCGAAACAGCTTTCCACCCAAAAATACTAGATGCAGAACCTAAGTAGTTAAGGTATTGACTTATTTCAAATTTGTGCATTCTTATTGGTAAAACTGGCACCGTGCCTGCAGCAAAAGCTAAATCCGAAAACGGCAGAGTAATAGCCACTAATTTTTCTTTTTCTCGAAATTTTTTCCTTTTTAGGTAGTTTCTCCCGTTTAATAGATTGTAAGCAATACGTAATACTGAACTAAAAGTTACAATCTCATCGGCAATTAAACTCATTTCATCATCTCCAAATACGCTTCTATTCTTGTTGATAATTGACCACGATTAGCCCTGGAATAATCTCTCTCTAAATTTAACACTTGAACTCCTTTTTCTTGTAATGTATCTTTTAGGAAAGAAGACATTAGTGAAATATGGTCACAAAACTTTATTATGTGATTGATTACACCTAGCTTTCTGCCCCTATTTTTTGCGTGATTTTCAGAGTATTTCAGAATAAATGATACTTTCTGTTCTAGAAAGTCGGGTACGCTATGGTCACCATAAATATTATTTTTAAACCTAAGAACTAACAAATCCAAAGGATCTTTCTTTACGTCTATGAGATTATTTTCGACAACTTGCGAATAATAATGGTTCCCAATCCAGGTATCAAAAAAAACAATGTTACCTCCCCCCTCCTCAATCAAATCTATCATATTGTCATTAATAAAGATTGAGCAACCAGTAAGTAAAACATCTTTAGATGTATTAGAAACTGGTTGAGGATTGTCTTTAAATTGTTGAATCAAACTTTCTAAGTCGTTAAGAAAATCTGGTCCAAAGAGCATTGATTTATGAATTAACTTCAATTTTTCTGAACCTGACATTTCCAGCTCATTGATTTCTAATAATTTCTTTTTAAAATTATTGAATTTTAATATGCTGTTGTGTATATCCTCATCAGAAATCTTTCTACCTATAATCGATTCTAGCTGATTTCTAAAGTCTTGTAATTCGAGCTTATAATATTTCAGGCTGTTTTCGTTCATTGTATAAGGAACATAAAAATTCAAACGAGGAATATTAAAGTATTTGGAAATGATTTCTGAAACGCAAATATCTGATACGCAGTGATTGGAAACTATTATGTAATCAACCAATTCCAAAAACTTGTAGTAGTTTGGTTTAATTGAAAATAATCCAATACACGATTGAGCAAATGCACACATGGAAGGTGGTAAATAATCGTGACTTGCGTCCATTAGTTCATCGTTCCCTCCAAAGATTAACTTTAATGGAAAAAAACCAGCAGAGTCAATCAACTCTTCGGGAATATTATCATGAGATAAGTAAGCGATAATTTTGATCCCTTCCTGTTTTTTTTCTTTAAGGAAAAGAGTAAAATCAGATAGTAGATTAGAGTCATCCATAGTGATAAGGCTAGCTGTTTAACTGTATTTATCAGAAAAAGATTACTTCTTTATAAAAGTTTACCGACTTAAAATATAGATAAAAATATTAAATTGAAAAAAAATTTCTTATCTATTGCGAGTTGTTTGCTTCTGCGATTAAAGCAGCACCGATAGCTCCAGTTAATTGAGGAAATTCGGGTATTTCGACTTCATAACCAAGTTCGTCTTCAAGATATTTTTTCACAGCCGGGTTTTTCGCGACTCCGCCACAGAAAACTAATTTTGTTCCCACTCCGATACGTTTAGCCATTCCAGCAACTCTTCTCGCAATTGATCTATGAATACCGCTGGCAATTTCTTCTTTAGAAGCGCCCCTTGCAAACAAACTAATAACTTCACTCTCAGCAAAGACCGTACAAGTGGAACTTATTGAAGCTGATTTGTTAGATCTTAAAGCCAAATCTCCAAATTGGTCAATAGGGACCTCCAGAGCATGAGCCATAACTTCTAAAAATCTTCCTGTTCCTGCTGCGCACTTATCGTTCATTTGAAAATCTACAACATTTCCAGTTTTCTTAGATATTACAATAGCTTTACTGTCTTGGCCACCAATATCAATTACGGAATGTACATCTGGGAAGAAGTATTGAGTTCCTTTAGCATGAGCAGTAATTTCAGTTACCCGATCGTCAGCTATATCGATCGTATTCCGCCCATAACCGGTACTCATGACGAATACATCAGATTTTTTCAAATCGTTTTTCTCCAATAAGTCGTCGAATAAATTATGACCAATCTTTTTAAAATCATAAGTGGAGCGTTCTGTGCGGTGATCTAACATCTTTCCTTCGCTGAGCAAAACGATTTTTGTGGCAAGAGAGCCAATATCAATTCCTATAAAAGTTTTCAATTTTAATCAAATAGAATTTATTATTTTTGTAAAGAAATTTATTTAAAAATTTTAATTTTTCGATAATATTAGATAATTTTTTAATCTAACAGAAGCATTGAAACTATTATAGTGAGACCAAAAGCGACTAGCATTTTAAGAACATTTTTCCATAATGATTCTCGAGAAATGAAACCTACAAAAATGCCCAGAAGAACAATGCATATAAAAACAATTAAAAAAGAATAGATGAAGAAAATAAATGTTGCTTTTAGAGTAAAGAAAAACGGAATTAATGGAACAATTCCACCAAAAAGAGGTGCACTTCCATTTACTAACGATACAATTATGCTAGCAAATCTTTCTGCCTTTTCTTGCAATGTCTTTGCTTTTCTTCTCTTATTCTTAGATTTTCCTAAAGTTAAATTTTTTATTCGGTTTTCATCATTAAATTCAACTGTTAGCATGGCTTTCTCGATTTCTTTGCTATCTAGTAACTCTTCCTCCATTTCTTTTTCTTCCTCTTCTTTCAATATTACCATAGCCTTATCTAACTCTGATTTCAATCTCTTCTGTTCGGCTTTTTCAGATATGTATGAACCACTTAATCCAGACATAAACATTGAAATTGAAGTTGCGAGCCCTGTTAATAATACAATATGACTATCTACAGTTTGTTGTCCGTCTTTAAATATTAGTATAAAAAATCCTAATAAAATACCAATTATAGTTAACATTCCGTCGTAAAAGTTATTTACAAAATAACGTTGGGCGATGGATCCAAAATCAGAAATTTTAGCGTATGTTTTAAATTTTTCTATCATTCTGTTTTAACTTTAATAAGATTTAAGCTAATTTTTTTGAACTTTTTTTTCGAACTATTTTTTCGATTCATAACTTTTAGATGTTTTGTTTTAGTTGAAGGCTAAATTAAGTAGGAATTACTAATTGTAACAATAGAGAAACTAGTAATGTCACAATACCCGCTGTAACTAAATGTATTGCGTACTTAGCATGACCCCCTTCAGAGATTTTTCCTAAAAAAATACCTAAATAAATCAATATTGCTATCAAAACTCCATAAGAAAGTAAGAAATGGAATATAGATAAGGTATCTCCAAAGAAAAACGGAATCAAAGGAAGTACCGATCCTAAAACAGGAGCTCCCCCGTCTACTAAAGATGCAACAATGGTGGCAAATCTTTCTGATTGTTCGATTATTGAATTATTATTTTTTATTTTTTTTTTCTTTGAATCTTCCTTTAAAGATTTTTTATTATTAGAATGAGTCAAATGCATGGGTGTTATCATTGCTTTTTGAATCTCTTGTTCGTCTAAGGTTTCTTTCTCTTTATCGTTAAGACCATTATTCTCTATATTATTCATATTATCTTTCTTTTCTTCTTCAAAAATTACCATATCTTTTTTTAGATCACTCATTTTTTTCTTTCTTTCGGCTTCTTCAGAAAGAAAAGCGCCCCATAAACCACTAATACCAATTGCTGCAGCAGTGGAAAACCCCGTTATTATAATAATGGCTGAACTTAAAATTTGAGCTGGATTTGAGAGAAATATTATAAAACTCCCACTAACAATACCTGCACAAGTTAGCGCCCCATCAAAGGCATTGTTAAAAAATTTACGGCGAACTATTATTCCTAAATTTGATAGGTCAGAATATTTGCGCCACTTTTCAATTAAAGATTTTAATTGCATTTTTGTTAAAAAACACCGTTATAATTCTTTTCTTAAAATAGAAAGTTTATCTAATTTTTAAAGATAAAGCGTACTCCCTTATAATATTTATAAATGCTTGAAGCTAATAATCTTTTTTAGTTAAAAACTGATGATTTTTATTTATTTAATCATATTATATTCTTAAATATATAAAATTTAGTGATTTTCTAAATGTCATCATCAGCGAGAAAGGTTAAAGAAGAAATAATCACGCTACTCATAGAGCATTCAAGAATAATATATAGCGTTACAAGTGATATGGCCGTATATTACTCTACTTGGGCAGAAGATTTCGAGAATAATAAAAAAACCTTAGAAAAGAAAAAGACTAAGATGCAGTTATCTGAAGAAGAAGGTGATGAATTAAAAATCCGTCTCATACAAAATTTTTCCGAAGCACAGGCATTTAAGATGGGAGCTTACGTAAATTTAGTTTTAAGGATGGATAATATTATAAATTACCCTCTTGAATTTGTTGATATGTTAGGGAATATCAACTTAAAAGAGAAAGAAGAAAAAGAAATTAAGAAGAAATACCACAAACTATTGAACCAGGTAATTGAGATGGTTGATATTTTAAAAACTACTATAAAAAATTTAAGAGATAAACCAGATATAGTCTTTGATAACACAACTTCTATTCACGAGCTTGAATCAAAGATTGATAAAACATACAGACAATTTCTTGAATTTATATATACTAATGTTGAAGACTTTAGAACGTTATTAAGGGTTAGAGATAGTATAGTTCTATTAGAACAAATGGCAGATAGAGTGCACGATATAGCTGATATGTTAAGAGTTCTTTTATATCAGTAATTCGATCTTTTTTTCAAGTGAAATTCTTCATCGAAATTGAATTTACACTAAGAATTTTAAGCAAAAATCTTTAATCTTAGTAGTTAGAAAAGTTAATACTTCTAAATAGAAAAGTTTATACGTAAAATCTCACTATTGTTTTTTAAAATATTAATAATAAAGCAATAGATCACACAAATAAAAGTAGTGAACAATTTGAATGGAAAAAGAAAATTTTATGTATTACTCGGATTATTTCAATTAGTTCTTGTGTTAACTGTGTTTCTATCAGTCGATGGTGTTATTACTATGGTAGCTGCTCAAACAGAGAGTTTTGATTATTATAATTCTCCAACTGCAGCAGTATTAGCGCTTTCAGCGGCAATATCTCTAGCTGCTTCTGTTTTAGGAAGTGCAATGGCAATTAGAACTGTAGGTACTGCAGCTATTTCATCGCTTTCTGAAAGGGAAGAAAGCTTTTTTAAAGCATTTTTAATCGTAGCGTTATGTGAAGCACTAGCAGTATATGGTTTAATCGTAGCAATACTACTTTGGACAAAAATCCCTACTCCGATCTAAAACTATTGATTTTAAATTTGTTAGTTAGGTGATTTCTGTACGAGTATAATTATTCCCTCATATGCATATACCTTTATCAAGATTGATTTTTTAAAACATTTAATTATTGATCCTGAAACATTAGAAAAATTTAAAA
>Ga0255372_10189_pt1 | contig 12170 bp, 11 predicted proteins | sample ANMaggSeSYBR01E8_FD_182092 | JGI IMG/M metagenome (GOLD analysis project Ga0255372, IMG submission 182092) | Sediment cell enrichment communities from methane seep in Santa Monica Basin, California, United Staets - ANME aggregate JGI... | ecosystem: Environmental > Aquatic > Marine > Cold seeps >...
AACGATGCCCTACATGCGGCAATTCTATAGAACTAAAAGAACTTATTAAGAAGTGTAGTAGTTGCGGGATGACTATTCCAAAATCTACAAAAAAATGTCCCATTTGTGGGACTAGAACAATATAACTCAGAGAAAAATTTCCCAGGAAAAGGTAAAAAGTAAAAATGATTGTAGAAAGTAAAGAATTTCAAGAAGGGTTCATATCTGCTGTTAATGGGTCGCTTGTGGAAATCAAAGGCTTGGAGAATTACGTTCGTCTTAACGATCTAATTAAAATAAGCAATCACAACTTCCTATGTCAAGTAATTCAAATTTATTCAGATCGGATAATAGCTCAATCCTTTGAAAATACTAATAGTATAAAATTGAACGAAAAGGTTATCAGCCTTCACGAACCCTTATCAATGGAACTAGGACCTGGGCTATTAGCAAATGTTTTTGATGGAATACAAAGACCATTAGATATTACTTTTGATTTCTTTCAGGAAGGAAGATTAAATAAAGGGCTTGAATTTCCTTCTCTTTCAAGGACTAAAAAGTGGCATTTTATTCCCAGTAGAAAAGAAAAAGACACTGTTCTTAGTGGTGATGAGATTGGAACAGTTCAAGAAACTGTAATGTTAAAACACAGAATTATGGTGCCACCGGGATTTTCAGGAAGTATATCTTACATTGCAGAAGAAGGGGATTATACAATAGTTGATGATATATATAGCTTGAAAAATGATACTGAAGAAAAAACTTTTTGTATGATGCAAAAATGGCCAGTAACCGAGAGAAAACCTTTTAGCAAAAAAGTACAACCAAGAGAGCCACTCCTGACTGGTGTTCGTACAATTGATTTATTATTTCCTGTAGCTAAAGGCGGAACTTTTGCAGTGCCTGGAGGTTTTGGAACTGGAAAAACTATTATCCAGCAAAACATAGCTAAGTATTGCAGCGCAGATTTAATTGTTTTTATAGGTTGTGGGGAGCCAGGCAATGAGATCGCTAACTTTCTAAAGCAGTTCACTGAAACAATAGATTCCAATACTGGAAGACCGTTGCTAGACCGTATAGTCTTAATTGTGAATACATCTAATATGCCAGTATCTGCTCGTGAAGCAAGTTTATTCTCAGGAATTACAATTGCCGAATATTACAGGGATATGGGATACGATGTTGCGGTTATAGCAGATAGTATTTCAAGATGGGCTGAATCGTTAAGAGAGATATCCGGGTTATTAGAAGAAATGCCTGCTGAAGAAGGCTACCCCGCATATTTACCATCTAAGTTATCAAGTTTTTATGAAAGAGCGGGTATTGTTGCAACTTTAGGACGCGATCCTAGTGGTAAAACCAGAAAAGGATCAATAACAATAATTGGTTCAATTTCTCCTCCAGCGGGAGATTTTAGTGAACCGGTAACATCCGCTACTAAACGAGTTGTTCAAGGGATATGGGCACTCGATCCTAAAATGGCTTATTTAAAGCATTATCCCGCCATTAGTTGGATTAATTCTTATTCAAATTACCCTGAATATGTAGCAGATTGGTGGGAAGAAATTGATAAAGAATGGCCAGATATAAAATTAAATTGGTTTGAGTGTAGAAAACAAGTAAATGAAATATTAGCAAAGGAAAACGACCTAAAATACATAATTCAGCTTCTAGGACAAAAAAGTTTAGCTGAAGATCAAAAATTAGAACTCTATATAGCCAATCTAATAAGAAATGCTTTTTTTATTCAAAATGCTTTTAACGAAGTTGATAATTTTACGAGCAGCAGGAAAATGTTAGGACTTATTAAGATTATACTTCTCTTATATAATGAGAGTAAAACACTACTAAAGCAAGGTTTTGTAATAGACGAGAAAAAATGCGATGATATCCTTAACGAGATTATGAGGATTAGCCACTATGTTCCTAATAATAATTTTAGCCCGATCGAAAAACTTAAGGATGGAATACTAAATAAAACAGTAAATTTAGTCTATAATATTCATCGAAAGCAAGGATTATCCAAGTAGGTTTCTTTAAATTCTTAATTTAAGGTTTGAACCATTCAAAGAAGTAGTAACTCATTGTTAGCGGATTAGCAATGACAAATTTCTTCCGAACTGATGTAGCTAATCTTCCAGCTCTAACCATATCAATCGCAGTTATTTTTGCATTTTGTGGCAATACATGAGCGATAAATGGTGAATGTTCTAATCCCGGACCTTTTTTATATACCACAAAATCGGCTCCAAACTTGAGTCCTGGACGAGGAATATAGCCTTTTTGCCGTAAATCTTGGTAAATAATGAATTTTTCTTCAAATTTATGGTGTATTTTTTTACAGATATCATAAAATTCGTCATGAGAGTAAAATTTATCTAATTTTGGGTCAAAGATTGTAATTTTATCATTATTCAGCAAAAAGAGTGCTTCGATTAAGGATAATTCAGAAGGTTTAGAAAAATATTCTAAACGGGGTTTACTTATCCCCAGAGGAGACCCAAAAAAATTCATTTTAACATACAAATATGATGCAAAGAGAGGGTTAAAAACGATTACACGGTTGTTTAAATATGTAGTTGGTATTCTTTCTGGGATGTCCTTTTCATCAATGTCTTCTAGTGAAATAGGGGGTTCTTTTTCGTCAGTCATCTAATAAGATTTATTAAAAATAATTTAATAATTCTTTCAATTTGGTTTCCACCAGATGAAAGTATATAAATTTTTAAACAAATGTTATTTATAACAAGGTGAGAAAATTGGGAATAAGAAAAGCATCACACGCAGGAAGTTGGTACCCTAAAAATCGTGAAGATTTAATAAGGGATTTAGAATATAATTTTTCTGAAAGTGAATTTGGACCCGGTTTGTTACCTGAAACATTAAATCTAGATACAAGAACAATAATTGGTGGAGTTTCTCCTCACGCTGGATACGCTTTTTCTGGAAGATGTGCAGCTTATACTTACTTGAATCTCTTTAAAGAAAAAATCCCAGATACTGTTATTGTTTTGGGAACTGACCATGTTGGCTATGGAAAAGTGGCCTTATTAGGGGATGGAGCTTGGGAAACGCCTTTAGGAAACTTACTAATTGACGATGAATTATCTAAAAAGATTTTAGATACCAGTGATATTGTTGTTGAAGATCGTTCTGCCTTCACCGGCTTCATGGAACAGGAACATAATATTGAAATACAATTACCTTTCATTAAATATTGTGCTAAAAAGAAAGATGTAAAAATAGTAACCCTAAAAATTGGAATTAGAAGGGATTATGCCGTATTTGAAAAAATAGCTTCAGATATTTCAGCTTCAATTAAGGCGTTAAATAAAGATGTTGTTATTGTAGCATCGTCTGATATGTCACATAAAGAGGTTTTTGATACAAACCAATTAAACGAGTTTAAAAAATTTGATCAAGACGTTATTGATGCTTTTGTAAAATTAAACCCTAAAGAAACCCTTTCCGCTGCTTCAAAAACAACCGTATGCGGGGCCCAAACAATAACGACTTTAATGTTAATTTGTGAAAAATTAAACGCAACCAAAGGTGAATTGTTAAAATATTATACTAGTAGCGATATTAAGGGCGGATATGGATATTGCGTTGGGTATTTTTCGGGAATTATCGTAAAATAATATAAAAATAAAAAACCTAAAATTAAAGAAAAAATTTTGAGAAATATGCCAGAGGAAAAAAATGGTGAAAAAACACCTGAAGACTTTATTTCGTTATGGAAAAAAAAAATGTCAACAGAAAACACACCCACCTTAATTGGAGATATACAAAAAGAAAACGAACAATTACGAAACAAAATTGCTGCGAACATAGATTTAATTACTAAATCTGAGGAAATCCTTAAAAAAGCAGTCGGAGAAAAAGAAAAGCTTAAAATTGAAAAAGACGAAGCTGTAGCAGAAATCGCGATGCAACTAAACGATGTGAAGCAAGAAAATTCGGAATTGGGAAATAAAATTAAAAGTATGGTAAAGCTATTATTAGAGAAGGATGAAGCAATCAAATCAAAGGATAAGTTAATCTTAAATTTGGAGTCTCAAACAACTACGCAAATAGGAACAGATTCTTTAACAGAGAATGAAATTATTGACCAATTGAAAACTGAGATATCGAAAAAGGATATAATCGTCCAAAATTTAGAAAGTAAAATGACAGAATTATCAAATGATCTAGAACGACTAAAACAAGAATACGAAGAAGAATTAAAAAGCCCCCCCATCAATCATGTAGGCCAAACGAGTGCTCCTGAACAAAAAGTGATTAAACCTATGCCTCCTGAGATTTCTACTGTCCCTCTTGAATCCTTGTGCCAAGATCTTCAATCAGATTTGACTAAATACAAACGGATCGTCGAAAATTTAAAGAAAGAAAAGAACGAACTAAAAAACGCGTTAGAAGGAAAGGAAATTAGTCTAACTAATAGTGAATTCGAACCTTTAGAAAAAGAAAACGAATTACTTAAGAAAAAACTTACAGAATTACAAAATTCTCTCAGTAGCAGTAAAAAAGAAACAGAAATAATTAGTTCTGAGGAATACGGAAAGAAAATCCAAAATCTTGAGAACAAAGTTAGGGAGAAGGAAAGCATAATAGCGGATTTAAAATTATCATCAATTTCTCCTGCTTCAGATCCGAGCAATCCTATGGCGGAATTAGTTGAAAATTTGCAGAAGAACATAAATAAGTTAAAAATCACGCTTTCTGAAAAGGAAAAAGAAATTGCTAATTTGAAAGTTGAGCTCCTTTAATAAAATTAATTTTTTTTTTCTCATAGAAATTATTCAGCTCTCTAACCACTTTTTATTAAGTAAGTTTTTTGAATAATACGATATTAAATGAAGAATAGATGGCTATTCGTAAGAAGGTTTTATTCATTGGACATCATGCAATTGATACGATTATTCGGTTTAAACAAAAAAGAAAACCGTCCTTGGGTGGGACTGTGACTTTCGGGTCCCTTGCTCTTAAAATTTATACAAATTCAACAAAAATTAGCGTCATCTCTAATTTAGGACTTCAAAATTTTAATAAATCTTTATTAAAACATTTTAACGATAAGAATATTGATTTTAAGGGTGTGAAAACGTTCGAAACTGATAACACTAATTTTGAATTAAATTACTCAAATCATTCGAGGAGATTAACTCTCAAATCCTGCAGCCCTAACCTGAAATTTGAAGACATTCCTGAAGAAATCCTGACATCTCCCCCTGATATTCTTATACTAGCACCTCTGTGTAACGAAATTTCTTTTGAATATGTATCAAAAATAGTAAATACATTTCCAAATATTTTTATTGGAATCGATTTGCAGGGATTTATTAGAAATATTGATAACGACGGAGAAGTATCGTATATTAGAGATGAAGCTATTATCTCAAATATGATAGCGATAATTAATTTGATTGGAGATAGATTAATTCTTAAGGGATCTGAAGTTGAGATGAAACTATTATCAAATCATAAAGAACCTCTAAAAATAATGGAGTATTTCAAAAATTTTGAGAATAAAGCAATATACATTATGACAATGGGAGAAGCAGGATCATTGATATTAAAAAATGGTGAAAATCTTTTAAAAATACCTGCTTACAAACCAAAGAGAGTTTTAGATGAAACAGGAGCAGGAGATGTATATTTAACAATATTTTTGTATGAATTACTGAATTCTGATATGACTTGGGAAGAGATTGAAAAAAACGCTCATTTAGCTTCAGCAGCAGCCTCTTTTTTGGTCGAAAAGAAGGGTCCAAAGGGATTTGAAACAAGAAAAAGAATTTTAAAAAGAGTAGCAAGCAATAATTATATTAATTAAATCTTATTTAGATAGAAATAATGCACATAAATAGTCATTTTGCCGCAGGACTAATATTTGCTTCAATTTTAAACTATTTCTACAGCTTTTCTTTATTTGAATTCGTTTTCATCGTTTTTTTTTCTTTTATTTGCGATCTTGATGTCTTTTTTGCTAAATATGCAATAGATCACAATCACAGGATGCTTATTTCTCATTCGATAATTCCTGGTTTTCTTATGCTATTGCTTGGAATAATTATTAATTGGCCAGTACTAGCCTTTAGTGGTGCAATATATTCAATCCACATTATTATAGATACTTTTGATTGGGGTACTAATTTTTTCTATTTTCAAAAAAAGCAAATTGGCTTGAAATTGCTCATATCAAAGGAGGAATTTGAAAACCTACCTAAATATTTATCAAAATTCAAAAAAGCAGAATCTTTTTTCGACTCAAAATATTATAGTAGCAAAGTGAGTTTGGGAATCGAAGCAATATTATTCATACTTATGTGTATATTTACTATCTTGTTTGCCTTTCAGTTTATTTTTATTATAGCCCTTTATTTTTTAGGACTTTTTTTCCATTTAACTCGACATTTTAAATTAAAACGTATTGAAAGCAAGTAAGTTCGATTTTAAAGACTTTCATTTATGTTTTAATAAAAGCAATCATTTGCTTCTTTATAATTTTAAAACTTTAAGTACGTTAAGAAAAGATGAAATTAATTGTAATAGGTGGAAATCCCGCTGGATTGAGTGCTGCGAGTGCAGTAAGAAGAGCACATCCGGATTGGATAATTGATGTGTACGAAAAAGGGCCTTACATTTCATATGGTTCATGTGGGCTTCCTTATTATATAAGTGGTATCATCGAAGATCGAGATAAGTTAATTACTATTACCAGAGAACAATTCCTAGAAAAAAGAAACATTCCAGTTCACATTTATCAAGAAGTTTTATCCGTAAATTTTGATGAAAAAATAGTGAAAGTTAAAGATATTAATACTAATGAAATTTTCGAGGGAGCCTATGATTACCTGGTAATTGCGACTGGTGGTAAACCCAAAATGCGTCCGGAAATAACTCTTGAACATAATCATATCTTTCGTGTACATACTATCGAGGATGCTGATAAAGTAAAAAATTTCCTAAACGGAAGTGGATTCAAATCTGGAATTCTTATTGGAGCTGGTTATATAAATCTGGAACTGCTCGAAGCCTATAAGGCACAAGGCATTAATGATTTAACTATCGTTGGACCTCGACTGATTTTTAGGACAAAAAGCCAAGAATATATTAAAAAAGAACTTGAAAAAAATGGAATCAAAATAATTCTCGGAAAATACGCTAAAAACCTAGAAGTTGTTTCAGACAAACGATTAAGGGTCAATTTTGAGGATGGAAAGTCATTAGAAGCTGATTTTATACAGATTTCTATAGGAGTAGTTCCGAATACGGGTATTTTTGAAGGTACAAAACTCAAAATGATGAATGGTGCAATAGTTGTAGATGAGTATATGAGAACTAACATTGAAAATGTTTTTGCAGCTGGTGATTGCGCAACAGTTTACCATCAAATTTTAAAAAGAAATACATATCTCCCTCTTGCCCCGGCTGCAAATAAACAAGGGAGAACTGCTGGAAATGTAATTGCAGGTAATAAAGTTGATCCTTTTCCTGGGATAGTTGGAACTTCTGTTTGGAAAGTATTTAATTTATATTGTGGAAAAACCGGGATTACAGAAACAGAAGCTAAAGAATTGGGATATGAAACGGATTCAGTTTTAATAGAAAGTAATGAAATCGCCCATTATTATCCAAATAGAGGAAATCAGTTCCAACTCAAAATGACTACATATTTATTATTTGACGTGAAAACTCACCATCTGTTAGGAGCAGAGATTACGGCGCCTTCTCCGTTAGGTGGAAAGAAAATTGATGTTCTAGCAACAGCATTAGCAGCGAAAATGAAAATAGAAGATATTCAAAAGCTTGATCTTTCTTACGCACCTCCCTTTGCTCCCGTTTGGGATCCGATTCTTATAGCTGCGAACGTGGCTCGAAAAAAATGCCGTTAAAGATTATTAAAAAACGATTAATAAAATAATGGTGAAAAAGAGTGAATATTTTTAAATTAACAATTTTTCAACGAGAAAGTGAAACATTAAAAGAAAGTAATCGAAAAAGAGTTCAAACGATACAAATCCCTGATAGTATTCACCTATCTGAAATTGATTTTCAACTACCCATTGCTTATGATGGTCCCAAAGGAGAAGATGGGTTACGGAAGTTTTATACTCCCGAACATTTTTTTATTGCTGCTGTATCTGGTTGCTTTTTTACGACTTTTTCTGTCGTTTCAAGTAATTCAAATTTAAAATATAAAACGCTTAGTATTAGCGCAGAAGGTCGCATTGATACCTCAACAGGTATTAAAATAATGGAAAAAATAGAAAATAAAATCACCTTGACAATCCCTTCTACCGAGAAGAAAAAGAAGGCTTTGAAAGTTTTAGAGTTAACAGAAAAAGCATGTCCTCTCGCTAATTCCGTGAAAACAAAGATAGAAAATACCTATAATATCTTAGTTGAATAAACAATTAAATTCTTTTTTTTTAATGAATCATCAAATTAATTAGATTTTACCTGTAATCAAATCTTTTATCTTATAAATTAAATAAAAAAGATTTAAGAGCTAAATGATAGTTTCAAATTATATCCATTTAAGTGGATTGAAATTAAAATTTTAATGCAAAAAGATCAAATAGAAGTGAATTAGATGTCTGAAGGAATGAAAACTAAAGTAGGATTATCATTAGAGGAAGAAATGATATTTTCATGCGAACTTGGGAACATGAAAGTAAAAGATTGCTACATTGACGATAGCCATACTGAAGAAGTTGATATGCTCGGTCCTAATCCTACTAGGATGCTAGGCTTAGCGTTGTTAGGATGCTTGAGTGCCAGTTTCATCTTTTGTTTGAAGAAAAAAAATCTTACCTTAGATGATTTAAAGGCAGAAGCAGAATTAACGATTGCTCGTAATAAAAAGGGATTTTGGAGGGTTATGAAAATAGATGTTGACCTTAATATTAAAATTAGTGATCCAGATACGCGTAAGAGAGCAGATCAATGTAAAAAGATGTTCGAACAATACTGTATAGTCACTCAAGCCGTAAGAGAAGGAATCGATGTCGAAGTCAACCTTAATTATTAGTTTTTTTTATAATTCTCTTTATTTGTTAAAACTAACTAGATTAATCTTTAATACCTTCATCTGTTATTGAAAATACAGCTTCTGCTTCGGGTAAATGTGGAGCGTCAATCATTTTTGCTACCCTCTGTTCTCCCTTTCCTTTTCTTAGATATATTCTTACCGTAGCACCATGAGCGATAATATGCCCACCCGTAGCCACTGTTGGATTACCATAGAATACATCAGGTTTCGACGAAACTTGGTTAGTGAAAATTACAGCTAGCTCATCAAACACTTCTGTTAGTCGTAATAAATCGTGAATATGAACGTTAAGAGTTTGTTGTCTATTTGCTAAAGTGCCCCTTCCTATGTATTCGCTTCGAAAATGACCTATTATCGAATCCACGACTATTAATTTAATATTTTTTTCTTTAACTATTTTTGATGCTTCTTGGATTAATAATACTTGATGATCGCTATTGTAAGCGCGCCCAACGATGATATTTTGCAGTATTTTGTTATAATCTAAATCTTTCGCTTCTGCCATATGAATTATTCTCTCAGGCCTAAAAGTTGCTTCTGTATCGATGTAAAGCGCATTACCTTCTAAACCTCCTTCTTCATAGGGTAGTTGAACATTAACGCAGAGTTGATGAGCAATTTGAGTCTTACCTGTTCTATATTCTCCATAAAACTCAGTAACAGAACCGGGTTCAATACCTCCTGCTAAGATTTCATCTAAGTTTGCACTATTTGTTGTCAAGCGGTTCAGATGTTTTCTTTTTTCCCAAATAATATCAGCACTTTTAAATCCCATGTTTTCAATATCTTGAGCGGCTTTAATTATTTTCTGAGCAGTTTTTTCCCCTATCCCCGCATCTTCCATCAATTTAGTAATGGGATAAACAGCTAAAATCCTAATTGAAACAATCCCCGCATCCCTCAACTTCTTAACAGTCGTATCTCCTACCCCAGGTAGGTCCTTTAGATTGTAAACTACCTCAGTTTTAATTGTACTACTTTGTTCGTCTTCTTTAGATTCTACATTTTTCTTAGCCATTGTCTTAGTACCACTTATGATTATAAATTATTTTTATTGATTTCGTTAATGTATGATTCTATATATATAAAAATAATAACAAAAAAATAAAAATTATAGTTTATTTCTTTTTCTTGACTTCCTTGCCGCTCCTAGTAATAATAAGCAATACAATAAATAGGAGAACGCTCATAAGAAAAGTTAATACTCCCATCGCTTTGGGTAGCCATATATAACTTAGGTATAGAAAAGGGAGGATAAACAATCCAATTATGATTACGAATACCGGAAGAGGTACCTCTTCATCTCTAAGATCAACAAGCATAGGAACGATGACTAATCCTATCAACACCGAAGCAGTAATTCGGAAGATCAACAATATTCCATCATTCACCCAGAGTTCAATACCATATGCCGCAGTGTAAATATCAGGAAAATAGAAAAATCCATACGGTATAGTATTAGTTTGCATAGTTATTATTGACACTGGTAAAATCGCAGTTATAATGATTTGGATGATTACTCCTAAGACCAAGTACAATAATATATCGTTGATTTCTTTTGGATCGTTTTTTCGTACAACGCCAAACAAATCCCGTAATAAGCACAAATTCCATAGTATAAACAATATCACGTACACACCAAGAACATCAAATTGAAGAAACCATAGGAAATTTACCGGTACTAGAGCGACTATATACGCTAAATAACCATACCTTTCGTTTCTCTTGAAAAGATCGAAAAATAAAAAGATTCCAAATATAACAAATAAAGTCCCTGTGATAATTATAGAATTTATAATTTCAGCCATAAGAAAAACTCCATTCTAATTATTATTTTTAATTTAGTTATTAATTTAACTTTACACGTAATTAAATTTTAGTGTTTTTGTGTGTTTAAAATTTAGAAATTATTTTTGATAGCTCAGATATCATTTTTTCTGATTTGTTTTTATTATCTGACTCTGCAGAGAGTAATATCGCATTTCTATTAAGAGCAGCTTTAATATTTACGTACACATCATCATCAATTATTTTTAATTCATTGATTATATCTTGATACTTTAAGTTATGTTCATCTGCAAACTCTATTAATCTGTTGTGTATTGTTTGCAATACATCTGATGAAACTGGTATTGCTTTATTGACTTTTATGCCCTTGGGAAACCCTTTTGTAATAGAACTTATTAAGTCCTTTTGAAGTGCCATTATTTCTAAAATTTTGAGTAAAATATAGTTACCATCGCTTATAGGCGCATAATTAGGAAAATAAAATTTCAAGGAATCTGCTGCAGCAAAACAAGCTCTCTCTTGCCTTATTTGACGCGAGAGCTCCCCAGGATAATTTTCTACAAGTTTGAGTGGATGTCCACTCTCCTTTATAAAATCTTTAACAACGCGAGAGATAGAAGGTGTCGTAATTATCGTGCTACTTTTAGCCTTTTGGATTCCTTTATCATAAGCGACGAAGAGCATCAACATATCTTCGAAACTAATTTCTAAGCCATTTTCATCAACCACCAATAAGCGTGATCCATCAACGTCAAAACATACTCCTAAATGGCTATTTGATGCTTTTACGATATCCGCAGTATTCTTAATGGTATTTATACTTGGAACAGGAACTAGTGATCTCTCTCGATAATGAGTATTTAGCGCAATTACTTCAATCCCTACTTCATTGAATAAGAGTGGAGTTATTTTTCCCGTTGGACTGAAAGAACAATCTACTACTATTTTTAAATTAGCCTCTCTAATAATTTTTTTGCTGACAAATTGCTCTAGCGATTTTATATACACATCTTGAGTCTGAGGGATTGCAATGATACGTCCAACCCTTCTAGGGTCAACGCGTCTAATTTGTGTTGGGTACGTATTGTATGATTCAATGATTTTTTTTATTTCTAGAGGTGCTAATTCTATCCCTCCAGCATCTGCAAATCTTACTCCTACATCTTCACTATAGAGATGACCTCCTGAAAAATAAGCACCTCCACTTGCTCCAAATCGCCTTATGGTAAATTCTAATAATGGAAATGTACATTCTGTCAGATTTAATACATTAACTCCAGTACTCATTACTCCCGCAGTATAACCTCTCTTTAACATGCGGCTATCGTTATGATAATCTCGTCCA
>Ga0255372_10192_pt1 | contig 11905 bp, 7 predicted proteins | sample ANMaggSeSYBR01E8_FD_182092 | JGI IMG/M metagenome (GOLD analysis project Ga0255372, IMG submission 182092) | Sediment cell enrichment communities from methane seep in Santa Monica Basin, California, United Staets - ANME aggregate JGI... | ecosystem: Environmental > Aquatic > Marine > Cold seeps >...
GTATTAGACAAGCAAGAAGACTTTGTAAAAAAAACTACAGATATATTTAAAAAAGAATCATAGTAATGCACTTATTCAGGGTAGTTACGGCAGGTCATTTAAAGTAAATTGTTTTAATTTGTTACGCTTTTTATTAAATTTAGGTTTTATTGGATTTTATATATATTTAATAGAAGTACCATTGATTCTTATACCATTTTTTGTAATATTCGGTATGTTTGTATTTCAGCCTATTGCCAATAAATTTGCAGTTCTTTTAATGTCAGCTTTTATTAAAAATAATGGAAATAAGCGGCTATCCTCATATGAGCTAAAAAAAGAAATTAATTCCCGCGCGATACAGGGGCAGTATCTTTGTGCCATTGACCTGCCTATATATACTGGAAAAGCAGGAGAACTGGAAACTACTATACATTATATAAATAGGAACCTTAAAAATCTAAGGAACACCCTTCTTTATTACAATAAACTTGGTATTTTTTATCAAATTACATCCAATACTGCTGACAGTAAATTAGTAGATAAGGAAGTTTTGATGGTCAAAAAAGCGCAAACTAAAGCTGATAGGATGTATGGACCAGATAGAGTTTATTTTATCTACCTTCATCGCAATTCCGGCACTGCAAAAAAAGTCGGTAATATTGTTGCTTCTCATATTTTTAAACATCATGGCTATACCAGTTCGGATATATATACAGATTCAGGTAGATTTCTAACCACTCTAAGTAAAGGGCCATTATTTGATAGGGTTTATGGGAACTTCATTAGTACTTTATGTATTAATAAATTAGGGATGCCTGAAGGAAGTAATAATAATAAGATTATTGAAGCTATAATTCAGGGGGAAAGAATAGAAATTGACCGAAAAATAGACTTTACTTTTTCCCTGGATAATAAAAATGAACTCATGCCTGCAAGTCTGGAAAAGGCACTGGCTATAATGCTGCATAATGAAAATAGAAATATAAGTATATTGCAACCCCAGATGAGTATTGAGGATCCTATATCTGAAGGGCAAAAATTAACCTCTGTTTTTCTCAAAATGATGAGAACTGCCAGAGATGTACATAATGTCCGGTACCTTAATAATTTACATGGAATTTATCAGAACATGAGTGCTTATTATGGAAAAGGAATGATCCGTATAGCAAGCTATGATTACATGATCATGAATGAGGTTCTTAATTTAAAATATGTAGATTCTCACGATTGGCAGGAGAGTGTTTTTAATTATACTGTTCTGGCTACAAATGGTAATGAAAAGATATCTGTAGAGTATACAGAGAAAAGCAAGTTCAATGTACTTATCGAAAAAAAAGATCAAAGTTCCATTTTTTGTATAACATTTGAGGGTAATAAATATACTATTATCGATGAAGACGGCTGGAAAAGAGCAATTTATTTAGATAATGGCACCAGAGAAGAAAAACTGCGTAATGTAATTAATTATATTAATAATAGTGTATGTGTAGGAGAACGCGAGCTTATCTCGACTATAGGCAATTATACCCGGGATAGACGCTGGCTAAAGGGAGATTTGCAGATGTTTAATACCTTCTTTTCCTATGCCTGGTTTATGCCGGGCTACCATAAGCTGCATCTTGAAAATATATTCAGACGTTTTACAAATGAATTATTATTATTCTTATGGGTATTTATTAATTTACTTTTTTTCGTCATATTACCGGAAAACGCCCAAATCAAGCAGGAAGTGTTATTTGTTTTAACACTGTATATGGGTGTGACCGCTTTTGGATTTGCAGGCATAGATTTATTTTTATACCCTATATTTTTTGAGGTGGGTAACCGTATCCATTACCAGCCTTCTTCGACTTTAAAGACAATAGGTAGCATTACAGTAAAGATCATAAAGAAAACATGGGACGGTCTATGGCAATTTTTGATCTATCTCCTCATTACATGGCCAAGAATACTATTGAGCATGAAGTCCGCAGTATCAGTTATGATAGCAGGGATAGACAAATCTGTTGATTGGGGTGCCGAGAGTAATGCGGGAATATCAATTAAAGAAACACAAGGAAAAGGAATGCCACTTAATAAATTTATGAAATTCTATTCCAGCAGCATTATTTCAGGAGTTATTCTGGGTGGAATACTGATTTATCTTATTCTAAATAGTTTTGTATATTCTTCAGTGTTTATGCCGTTTAATATGGGTATTATTATAATAAGTATGCTTATTGGTCCGATTATTGCATATTTTATATCCAGAAAGATTAAGACTGAATAATAAATACTCTATAGTTTTCTGATCTACCGGAGCCACAGGATCAATTGATGGTTTATCAGCGCAGGAATCAGGTTGTCTTTAGATAAACCCTGACAAATTCTATTTTTTTATCTTAAAGCCCCAAAGATATACCAGAGGAAGTAGCCTTTAACTCTCCATTGCTGCAGGCTTGACTGGAGGAGCTCTATACAGTTCATTATAAGCCAATAAGCCTATTGCAAATATATGCTACAGTCTCAGGCATCATCAATATGCCGATCAGAGGTATCTGCTGGACAAATAGAATAACTATCATATAACATGCATAAGAAAACAGGATCATTATACCAATCCATAAGAAAGTGCGGTCCCCGTCGGCACGTGAATCCCGCAAAATCAGATAGGTGACTCCCAGACCCTGTATCAGCAAAGGCAGATTACGGATTATGGATCAGGGCTGCGGCGGTACAGGACTATCCCATTGATTTATATATAGTAAAGTAGTGATTGCACAGGAATAGATAACTTATATAATAAATACCTAACTTTATAATCCAATATCCGGAAAGGTCAGGAAAAGATTGAAAGGCGAATATATTGATATTATTTCAGGTATTTTAAAACTTAAGAAATGGCAGGTTGAAAATACTGTAAAGCTTTTAGAAGAAGGAGCCACGGTACCATTTATTTCACGTTACCGCAAAGAAGCCACTGGCGAGCTTGATGAAGTCGAGATAGCAGGGATCCAGGAGGATCTGGCAAGACTTGTGGAGATAGACAGCAGGCGGGAGGCAATACTTAAAGAAATAGAGAAACAGGGGAAACTTACAGGTGAGCTTAAAAAACAAATCAATGATGTCCCTACATTGACAGAACTTGAGGATATATATCTGCCGTATAAGCCGAAAAGAAAAACGAGGGGAAAGGCAGCAAAAGAGAAGGGCCTGGAAGGGTTGGCAGAATTAATATTTGAACAGGGAGAGAATGATCCGGAAAAAGCTGCAGAAGAGTTTTTAAATGAAAAAGTCGAGACTGTAGGAGATGCCCTTCAGGGTGCAAGGGATATTATTGCAGAATGGATAAATGAAGACAGAAAAGCCAGAGACTGCATGCGCGGGATATTTAAAAGGGAAGCAGCTATAATGTCAAAGCTATATAAGGGGCTGGAACAGTCCGGAGCCAAATACGGAAATTATTTTGACTTTGAGGAAGAATTAAAAAAGTGTCCCTCCCACAGGCTTCTCGCTATGAGAAGGGGTGAAAAAGAGGAGTATCTGAAAGTATCTATTAAAATAAATGAAGAGACTGCTGTAGGGGCCCTTGAAAAAATATTTATTAAAGGTTCAAACAGGTCCTCAGAAGAGGTAGCCATTGCTGCAAAAGACAGCTACAGGAGACTGCTTTCATCTTCTATAGAGACTGAGTTTTCAAAAGAGTCAAAAGAAAGAGCCGATATGGAAGCAATAAAAGTCTTTATGGCAAACCTCAGACAATTACTTATGGCGCCGGTCCTTGGTCATAAAAGGATGATAGCCATCGATCCTGGATTCCGGACCGGATGCAAGATAGTCGTCCTGAATGAACAGGGCGATCTCCTTCTAAATGATACAATATATCCCAATCCTCCCCAGAAAGACATAGAGGGATCAATGAAGAAAATATCTGAGCTGGCCGGGAAATATTCAATAGACGCAATAGCTATAGGAAACGGTACGGCAAGCAGGGAGACAAAGGAATTTATAGACAGTATTGATTTTGGGAGAAGTATCTCTGTATTTGTGGTAAGCGAGAACGGAGCCTCGATCTATTCAGCATCAAAGACTGCAAGAGAGGAGTTTCCCGATCATGATGTAACGGTAAGAGGGTCGGTATCTATTGGAAGAAGATTGATGGATCCGCTTGCAGAACTTGTGAAGATAGATCCCAAGAATCTTGGCATTGGACAATATCAGCATGATGTCGATCAGGGAGAACTTAAAAAGAGCCTTGACCGGGTGGTTGAGAGCTGTGTGAATATGGTAGGTGTCAACCTGAATACAGCAAGCAGGCATCTTTTGACCTATGTGTCAGGACTCGGTCCTATGCTTGCTTTGAATATAATCAATCATCGCAGTGAAAACGGACCCTTCAGATCAAGGAATGAACTTCTTAAGGTACAGAGACTGGGCGGAAAGGCATATGAGCAGTGCGCAGGTTTCTTAAGAATACAGGATGGTGCAAATCCGCTGGATAATAGCGCTGTTCATCCGGAAAGCTATTATATAGTGGAAAAAATGGCAGGTGATCTAAAAGTTGATATACCGGCTCTTATTTCAAATACCGGTATTCAGGAAAAAATAAAATTAGCAGATTATGTAGATGATAAAGTCGGGCTTCCCACATTGAAGGATATAGTAGAAGAGCTTGCAAAGCCTGGCAGGGACCCGAGAGAAAAAATATCCGTATTTGAGTTTAAAAAATCCGTAAAGACAATCAATGATCTGCAGATAGGAATGATACTTCCCGGCATTGTCACAAATATAACTAATTTTGGTGCTTTTGTAGATATAGGCGTGAAGCAGGATGGACTCGTGCATATCTCACAGCTCTCATACGATTTTGTAAAGGATCCAAATGAGGTCGTTATGCTGCATCAGGAAGTAAAAGTAAAAGTGCTTGACATAGATATAGACCGGAAAAGGATACAGCTGTCAATAAAAGATGCCAGGAGCCTGTCCGAGAACTGAATCCTGGTTGTGATCTTCTATATGAAACACCAGAAGAGAACATGTCTGCTCTAGTTGAAGCAGCTAAATTATATGGAAAGTATTAATAGTCTGTAATTTAGAAGTTTGGGAAAAGATATTTGTAAATGATTCATTTTAAATCTTTTTCGGCAGCCTTTTTTCCATCAAAGGGAAGATAAACAGGATCATAAGAGATAGGAGAAGTCCCAGAAGTTCATATCTTATCAGAGCCGCTATGCCGATCATGTCTGCTGCTTTTCCCAGAAATATTATTGTGATACCTGCAAGGCCCGGACTTAAGCCGAGAATAAGTGAGGATGCAAGGCTCATATTCCCGGGCAGAAGGTCCTGAGCCATCCTTATGCACACAGGCTGCACTGATACAAGGAATAAGCCGGCTATTATAAAGAGGGCTATGGAAAGTATTCCTTCCGTTTTGAATGTAAAGAAAAACAGGGGTATTGATATGATAAGTCCTGCCTGGATTATAAGATAACCCTTTTTATAATGATCATAAAGATAGCCTGATAGCAGTCCTGCGGCTCCGCCGAGGCCCCCGAAAAGAAGCAGTATATTTCCAATATTAATAAGGCTTATATTCTTATTAGTAAAGTAAAGAGGCATATAATTGACCACAGTGATCCAGATAATGTACAGGGTATAGATAATAAAAAGAATAATAGAAAGCATATAGAGCCTGGTCCGGTTTATTTTTTTTATTCTGCTGAATATATTAAGACTTTTACCGGGAGATCTCATCGCACTGTTTTTTGGAGCATATTTTAAAAGGATTAGCGATGTTATTATGCCCGGTATCATGATAATGGGAGTATATTCAATACCGGCCCTTTCAAGGATAAGTATCATAATAAGAGAGCCGAATGCGCATCCGAGATTACCGCCAAAATTTATAAGTGAACTGCTAAGGCCCTTGCGCCTTCCGCCATAATGGCCCGCAATAGCAGCGCTTGCCGGATGATATGCGGCTATCCCCAGATTACCGGCAAATAAAAATAATAGGATCAAATAGAAATCCGGCAATATCCCGAGAAGACTTAAAAAAATCGAGGTAAGGAGAGGACCTGCGACCAGGTAATATTTAAGGCCGTGCCTGTCAGACAGCAGGCCGAAGACCGGGGAAAAAAGACTGTTTGCGATTATGCTGGATGCTGCAAGGAGACTGACCTGGAAAAGTGAAAGATCAAATTTTACTGTCAGAAATGGTATGAGCCCTATATATGCACTCTGATATATATCTGTGACGAAGTGGCTTCCTGCCGAAAGGCCGACCTGAAGGCGGTTAAATTTTTTACCGGAATCCAAAATGAACTTATCCCTTTGCTGCTATTATATTACTCTTAGCTTTTATATATGGGAAAAAGAAAAGAAGCAAACAGGCCGCAAGAGGAAATATAGTTATATATCGTATAGTCGTTACCATGCCTGCAGTATCTGCGATCTTTCCGATCAGTATAAATGTCACTGCTGCGCTTCCAGCGGCAGCTCCCATTGGAAAAGAGGAAGCCAGGCTCACATTTTCCGGAAAAATATCCTGTGCCATCCTTGTGCACAACGGAAGGGTAGAGATGGAAAAAAGGCCTGCAAGGATAAAGAATATTATGCTGATATTTACAGGAACCATAAATATTGCAAAGACGGCCGGGATGGACATAAATAAAAGTACCTGTATGACCAGAAATCTTTTATGTATCCTGTCTGAATAGTATCCGGCAATAAGTCCTCCGATCCCGCCTATAATGATAAATGCCATAAAAATATACCCAAAATTTATGAGTTTGATCCCCCGGCTGGTAAAATAAAGGGGCATAAATGTCAGGAGAGTAATAATCATCACTTCCCTGCAATAGGATATTAATATGACCATGATAAGAAAGGTCATCCTTGGCTTTTCAACTTTTTTTAATCTGTCAAGAAAACCGGCTGTATGATTTGCAGGATTTGATACAGTAATATTTGGGGCAAACTTCATCATAATTGCTGCTGTGACAAGTCCGGGGATTGCTGCAAGAGGTGTGAACATCAGTCCAAATCTTTCAATAATAAATATTATAAAGACCGAACCGAATGAAAAACCCAGCGCTCCGCCGAATGATACCAGGGCATTAGCGAAGCCCTTTCTTCTGCCGCCAAAAAGATTTGCTATGGCAGCAGTCGGCGGGTGGATGGCCGCCACTCCAAGATTTCCGAGGAATAAACATATTAATATGACCCAGTAGGCGGGAGCGATCCCCAGAAGACTTATAAAGACAGATGCAATTAGGGGGCCGAGTATTAAAAAATATCTTATCCCGTATTTATCTGACAGGAAGCCAAAAACAGGCTGGCTCAGACTGGCAGAGATAAAATTAACTGATGTAAGTATCCCGATAAGAAATAGAGATAGCTCAAGCTTTACTGCCAGTATAGGTATCATCCCCACTATGAAGCTGGGATAGATATCTGTGATCATATGTGTGCCGAAACCGAGAAAGATTTTAGTTTTTTGCATTCTCTGGGCCATTTGAAGATTTTACTCTTTTAAATCTATTAATCAATAAGAATCTTAAAAATAAATTAGTGTAAAATAGGAGCCGGCAATTGTTTAATTTTTTCTATTAATTTTATATAATCAAATTGCCGTGCTAGGTGGGGAGCTAGCGGTGCCCTGTAACTCACAATCCGCTTCAGTGAGACCGATCAACAGGTTGAGGTTTGAAATAATGGGGTTTTGCTCCTGTGAAAGTGGTGATGAAAGCCGGGTCTTGTGCGGCGGAGGGTTACAAACCCCGCCAGGTCCGAGAGGAAGCAGCGGTAAGTAACATTCTCCGGGTGTCATAGGGAAGCCTGGCTGGAGCTAACTGCTCAGGAAGCACCTGTTATTTCATATCGATCCTGGGGCACGGTTAATTACAAAAGTACTTAGAAGCGATGGAAGCTTTATAATGGGATATATTTCTTTCTACCGGAAATGGCGGCCTCAGGATTTTGATGAGATAGTCGGCCAAAAATATAATATACAGACCTTAAAAAATGTACTTGCAGGCAATAGGCTGTCGCATTCATATATGTTTTGCGGTCCCCGGGGGACAGGCAAAACCTCCACGGCGAGGATACTGGCAAAAGCGGTAAACTGTGCAGAAGGCATTACCGCGGCTCCATGTAATAAATGTATGAACTGCAAAAGCATCTCAAACGGTAATAATGTCGATGTGATAGAGATAGATGCAGCTTCCAATAGAGGGATCAATGAGATAAGGGAATTAAGGGAAAAGGTAAAATATCTTCCCAATAGTCTGAGAAAAAAAATATATATCATAGATGAAGTCCATATGCTTACCACAGAAGCATTCAATGCTCTTTTAAAGGTCCTTGAAGAGCCCCCGGAGCATGTGATATTTATCATGGCGACAACAGAGCCGGATAAGGTGATCCCGACGATCATGTCAAGATGCCAGAGGTTTGATTTCTTTCCGGTGACTCTTGACCTTATAAGGAAAAGGCTGAAAGAGATAGCAAAAGCGGAGAAAATATCAATCACTGATTCAGCGCTGGGTATTGTCGCCAAATATGCAGATGGAAGCTTAAGGGATGCAGATGGGATACTTGAACAGCTTGCTGCATACAGTGAAGGGAAGATCGGGCCAAAGGAGGTCGTGGCCCTTCTTGGTGTTGTGGACCTGGAGGTCCTGTTTGAATTTATAGACATACTGGCTGGAAGGGATGTCAAAAAGGGCCTGGGGATGATAAACAGGATAATTAAAAGCAATCAAAATCTGAAAAATTTTGTTTCAGAACTTATGGACCATCTCTATAATCTTTATGTAGTCAAAAACTATGATAAACCTTCAGAAGCAATCGATTTGAGCGAAGATTATCTGGACAAATACAAAAAGCAGGCAGGTAAGCTCCAGAACGAGGAAATAGAGTATTATCTTGAACATTTTACCGAACTCCTAAAACAGGTAAAATGGGGCGAAAGCTCAAAGACTTTCTTTAAGTCTTCAGCTATACAGGCCATAAATTATATAGTACTGGATGACAGGCAGCTTGAGAAGAAGACCAGGGCATGGGATGCGAGATTAAATGCGATAGAGAGACAGCTTAAGAGTTCTTTAAAGGGAGTGGACGATAAGGAAAAACCTGCCGGCAAACTTGATATTATTAATGAAGTGCCTGCAGAAAAAGATGAAGGAGATAGTTCAAAAAGCATAATAAGCGATGAAGAGATATTAAGGGAAATAGAAGAAACTGCCATAGAAGAACCGGCAGAAGAAAATATAAAAGAAGAAAAACCGGTCCAAAAAAGCGGGGGCGGAGGAAATGAGCCCATAACAGATAATATTGACAGGATCCTTGAAGTCTTAAAAAAGAAAAGGATAGCCGTGCATGCTATGTTTATTGAAGCCGAACCCGGCCGCATTGAAGACAGTACTGCTTATTTCTATCTTGATGAAAATAAAAAATGGCATAAGGATCATTTAAATAAATCTGCAAATTTAAATATAATCTCAGAAGTCATAAAAGAGGTAACCGGAAAAAAATACAGGGTAAAATTTGAGACAGGGGAAACAGGGAAAAAAAATCTGCTGAAAAATCATATAGGAACCATTGATCCATCTGAAGAAATAGGGCCTGCGCAGACCGGCGGCCCTGACATTTGCGAAGATACAGACAGGGGCCAGAGGGACGGGACCATTGAGAAAAATGATGGTGGCAAAGAAAAAAGGGCCGGAGATATTAAAAAGAATGATGGTGATAAAGGAAATAGATCAGACGGATCACAAAATGAGAAGCCGAAGGATGATCCAGTAGAAAAGAGCAGCGGCAAAGGCAGCAAAGAAGATATAATGGAATATTTTGAAAATAAATTTGAGATAAAGGAGTAAAAATTGGGTTTTAATATGCAGCAGATGATGAAACAGGCCAAAATAATGCAAAAGAAGATGGCGGAAACACAGGAAGAGCTGAAAAAAATGGAATTTGAGGCATCTGCTGGCGGAGGTGCAGTAAGGGTCCGGGTCAATGGGGATCAGGAGGTCCTTGATGTAAAGCTAGACACTGAAATGATTGATGCCCAGGATCTTGATATGGTGGAAGATATGGTCATGGTTGCCGTAAACGATGCTCTTAAACAATCAAAGGACGAGGCAAAAAGTAAAATGGCAGGACTCACGGGCGGAATGAATATTCCAGGTTTTTAATATATTGATCCTAAAGAGATAGTATGCCGCTTTATATAAAAAGTGTAGAAAAGCTAATAAATGAATTCAGGAAGCTTCCAGCGATAGGGCCAAAATCAGCGAGAAGGATAGTCTATTACCTACTTAAGCTTCCGCCGCGGCAAATAGAAGATTTTGCACGGAGCCTTATCGAGATGAAGGAAAAGGTAAAGTTCTGCAGCCTTTGCCACAATCTTTCCGAGGAAGACATCTGCCATATATGCAGGGATGGATCAAGGGATCAGGAAAAGATCTGTATAGTAGAAGAGGTGGGCGATGTGACCATACTTGAGAAAACGGGCCGGTACAGGGGTCTTTATCATGTACTGGGAGGACTTCTCTCCCCAATAGACAATATCGGTCCCACAGAATTAAGGATCCCCGGACTCATGGAGAGGATCAAAAAGAACAGAGTCAGCGAAGTCATCATAGCTCTCAATCCTACTGTTGAAGGTGAGAGTACTGCAATGTATATAAAGAAGATAGTCACTCCTCTTGGTGCAAAGCCGACAATGCTTGCAAGCGGCCTTCCGGTGGGCGGGGACCTGGAATATGCTGACGAGATCACAATAGGCAGGGCCCTTACCGACCGCAGGGAGATTTAGCCCGCATACTGTCTCTATTTATTAAAAAAACTTTTTTATTGTGATATAATCCTTAGAGTTTTGCCGGGAGAAAATCCAGGCATCAGGTGAAGTCTGTCGGGGAAGACAGGCTCTAAATATTTAAGTCAAAAACTTAGGCAAAAAGGGGTATTAGAAATGAAAAAGACGAAGTCCATGGACGGTAATATGGCAGCTGCGCATAGTGCTTATGCATTTACTGAAGTTGCAGCAATATATCCCATCACCCCGTCTTCATCAATGGGCGAATATGTGGATGAATGGGCGGCACATGGTAAAAAGAATATGTTTGGACAGATTGTAGCCGTAAGCGAACTTCAATCCGAAGGCGGAGCTTCGGGAGCGGTACACGGTTCACTGGCAGCAGGTGCGCTGACATCGACTTTTACGGCATCGCAGGGGCTTCTGCTTATGATACCCAATATGTACAAGATGTCCGGAGAGCTCCTGCCGGGAGTATTTCATGTAAGTGCAAGGTCCGTAGCGACGCATGCGCTGTCGATATTCGGCGACCACTCTGATGTAATGGCTGTAAGGCAGACAGGTTTTGGACTGCTTGCTACCGGCTCTATACAGGAAATAATAGACCTTGCAGGTATTGCCCATCTTTCTGCGATCAGGTCAAGGGTCCCGTTTGTACATTTCTTTGACGGTTTTAGAAGTTCGCATGAAATACAGAAGGTGGAACTAATCGATTATGAGGATTTTAAAGGAATGTTGGATGAGAAAGCTCTGCTTCAGTTCAGGATGCGTTCATTAAATCCTGAACATCCGGTGACAAGGGGAACGGCCCAGAACCCTGATATATTTTTCCAGGCAAGGGAAGCTTCAAACGGTTTTTATGAAACGGTCCCCGACATAGTTGCAGGTTATATGAAGCAGATAAGTGAACTGACAGGAAGGCAGTACGGCCTATTTAACTATATCGGTGCAAAAGATGCCGAACATATAGTAATTGCCATGGGCTCCGTAACAGAGACTATTGATGAGACGGTGGAATATTTGAACAAGCAGGGAGAAAAGGTCGGAGCAATAAAGGTACATCTGTACAGGCCATTTTCCGCCAGACATTTTATGGAAGCATTGCCCGATACGGTAAAGAGGATA
>Ga0255372_10199_pt1 | contig 11765 bp, 9 predicted proteins | sample ANMaggSeSYBR01E8_FD_182092 | JGI IMG/M metagenome (GOLD analysis project Ga0255372, IMG submission 182092) | Sediment cell enrichment communities from methane seep in Santa Monica Basin, California, United Staets - ANME aggregate JGI... | ecosystem: Environmental > Aquatic > Marine > Cold seeps >...
TTAATCCCACACAGTTTTGTTCAAGATTACAGATTCCTGCTATATTTTCTAAAGTACCGGTCGGATTTGCTTCGGATTTGACACTTCCGTCCTCAGTTGAATATTTAAATACTATTTGATCGTTTTCTTCTAACTCCTTTAAGTTATCGGTGTAATATCTTCCTTCTCCGTGAGCAATGGGAATCGCAAGAACATCATCATTCTTCATTTTGTGAGTAAAGGCAGTTCGATCATTTAATACTTTGATATTAACCCATTTACATACAAACTTTAACGATTCGTTTTGAAGTAAGCGTAGAAATGCCAGAGGAAGAATTCGAAAAAGTTAAAGAACTTCTAAATAGAGAGCCTAGCATAACAGAACTTGGTGGTTTCGATGTGATGTGGAGCGAACATTGCTCGTATAAGTCGTCTCGTCCGAAACTTAAACTGTTTGAGAATGCTGAGGCGAATTACGACTATGTATTAGCAGGTCCCGGAGAAGACGCAGGAGTAATCGATATAGGGGATGGATACGCACTAGCATTTCGTATTGAATCTCACAATCATCCATCGGCAATAGAACCCTATCATGGTGCTGCTACAGGGATTGGGGGGATTATCCGCGATGTTCTATGTATGGGCGTTCGACCAATTGCCCTGCTCGATCCCTTGAGATTTGGCCGTTTAGCGGGTAACTCACACTCTCAATGGTTATTTAAGTATGTTGTTAAAGGAATTGCTGATTATGGTAATTGTACTGGCATTCCTACGATTGGTGGCGAAGTTGAATTTGACGATAGTTTTGAAAATAATTGCTTAGTCAATGTCGCATGCATAGGTCTAGGCACAATAGAAGATTTTAAACACGCTCCAAGTAGAGCATATAACCCTGGGGATTACATAATCTTAATGGGAGGTTCTACTGGGAGAGATGGAATTCATGGAGTAACGTTTGCTTCTCGAACTCTAACTGAAATGTCTGAAGCTGATAGACCCGCAGTACAAATTGGTGATCCTTTTACAAAAAAGATGATAATCGAAGCTACTTTAGAGGCTGTGAAAACGGGATATGTTAGAGGTTTAAAAGATTTAGGAGGAGGAGGTCTTACTTGCGCAACTAGCGAATTAACTGGAGATGGTAATACTGGAGCAAACATAGAACTGAGAAAAGTTTTTACTGCAGAACCAGGTATGACATCATACGAAATAATGTTATCTGAATCTCAAGAACGAATGGCTTTTATCGTTAAACCAGAAGGGTTAGAAACAGTTCTTAATGTATTCAGAAAGTATGAAGTAGCACACGCAGTAATAGGGAAAACGGACGATTCAAAAGTATTAAAAGTTTTTGACGGAGAAGAACTTGTAGTAAATATTCCTGCAAAAGCTCTTTCTGTATCTCCAACATTTAAAAGACAAGAAAAACGACCTGAGTATTTAGATCAATTGCTCGCACAACCCACCCCTGAACCAAGCAAACAAATAGGAGAAATAATAGAAATACTAATTGCTTCCGAAAATATTTGTAGTAAAGAATGGATTTATCGGCAATATGATCACGAAGTCGGTGTAAGGTCGGTTGTAAAATGCGGAGACGGAGATTCGGGAGTGTTAAGAATAATAGGAACAAATAAATTCATAGCTGCGAGTGTGGGCGTTAATTCAAAACATTGTTATCTAGACCCTTACGAAGGAGCTAAAGGAGGGCTGGTAGAAATATGCGGAAATGTCATTGCTACTGGAGCAAAGCCCATGGCGATGGTCAATTGTTGTAACTTTGGCAATCCAGAGATCCCAGAATCTTTCTGGTATTTTTCTAAAGCTGTTGAAGGAATGAACGATTTTTGTAGAACTTTAAAAATACCGATAGTGGGAGGAAACGTTTCTTTTTATAACGAGGATGAAGTTACTAAGACCGCAATCAAAGCGACACCCCAAATTATGATAGTTGGTTTAATTGAGGGATATGAAAACGTAATCACATTACCCTTTAAAAAGGCTGGAAACGATATTCTTATTCTTGGTGAAACAGAGGCTGAACTTGGCGGTTCAGAATATCACTCGGTGGTCCATGGACTTGAAGGTGGGATTCCCCCTAAAGTTGATGAGGATAAGATAAGAGCTAGATGGAATTTCATATACGCATTGTACGATAAGAAATTAATTAAGGCAAATCACGATGTAAATAAAGGGGGCTTTCTTGTAACTATTGCTGAAATGTGCTTCAAAAACAAGCTAGGAGCGGATTTAGATTTGAGTAGCTATAAAGCTAATGGCTTGAGAGATGACGAACTGTTTTTTAGTGAAACCGTTGGCAGATTCATTATAGAAACTGAACCGACAAGTTTAAACGATATTATGCTTCTCGCGTCTGAATTTAACGTTAAAATAACAAAATTAGGAGCCATAATCAATCAGCCAAAGATCTTGATAAAAGGTTTGGATAATCAAGATATATCACTGGATATTGTTAAATTAAAAAATTTGTACGATTCAACAATACCTAATCTTATGGAAATATAATCCCATTACATTATTATTATTTGTTCGAATATCACGAACATTTTTATAAAATAAACCTACTTTAGATATGATCTTCGTTTTTCCTTATTATTAAGATTAGTTACCATACTTTTAGGATGAATTATGAGAGCCCGCGCATGTATTAAATGTAAAGAATATATGATAATTCATGCAAATAACCCTTTAAATCAGAATAAAATAGATATTTTTGAGAGAAAACATCATTTACATACGCTAATTACCGTAAATCTTGAAGAAATAAAGGATCAATATCAAATAATATAAAATAACGGTTCAAAAGAATCTTCCAACGAAACTAATCATTCTTAAAATTCTTTTTAATAAATTATATTAGAATCTTAAAGCCGATCATCTGCTTTTTAAATTTTACTCGTATATAGGATTATAATTTATTTTATAATAGCTCAGTTAAAGAGCTAAAAGAATCTATAACTTGGTATGGGATAATGCGTCCTTCTGATGAATTGAAGAATTGTCCTTTACCCGTTTTTACAAGGATTCCTCTAAGGTTAGCATTTTGGGCACCTAAAATATCAGTTTCAATATCGTCCCCGACAACAATTGTATCTTCAGAGGATAAATTGAGTTTTTTTAAAGCTTGAAAAAAATACTCTTTAGAAGGTTTACCAAAGATCTTAGGTTTAACATTAGCAGCATTTGCTATCATACGTACAAATGACCCGGTATCAATTACAGGCTCTCCATTAACATCGAGATAATAATTATTACCTTGTGTTCCAAGTAATATTGCCTTATGCTTTATAACATGCCGAAAAGCTTCGTTGAGCCTGTTGACATCCCAATTGTCCCGGAAATCCCCAACAATAACATAATCAGGAATTTCTGTTCCTCTAACATGATGAAATTCTTGAAATTCTCCTTTAACTTCTTCTGTTGTCACTAAATACAATTTTGCATTAGGTTTGCCTTTAAGGAATTCTTTTAAAGCAATAATTGGAGTAAATATATCATCCTCTTTAACTTTAAAGCCATATTCTATAAGCGATTTGTATACATTTTTAGGTGTTTTGCTATCAGTATTAGTAAAAAACAACAATTCTATACCTTTATCACGCAGCATTTCAACAGCTTCGACGGCTCCGGGAACTGGAACACCTTTGAAATAGAGAGTTCCATCGATATCTGATAAAATACCTTTTATTGACATCAATTAGTTACACCTATCAATAATTAAAGATATTAAAATTAAGTAAAGGTTTTTAAAAAAATAGTAAGAAAAGGAAAAAAAAAGAAAGATGGTATTGGTTTAAATTCAAAATTTTTAAGTAATAGTAGAGGAGTTAATATTTTCTATACCGATTTCGTTTAGAAGTTTTTTAAATCATCACCTGTTTTACTTAGTATTTTGTGGGAATTTATTCCCATATAATGAATATAATTGTGGCTATTTAAATTTATCGATGGAATTATAAAAAATTTCAGAAAATTATATTAATATTGTATTAAGTGTCAACCACACACAAATTGTCTAAACAATATAATAACTAAATGTAAAAATCTTGAACGTGGTAAAATTAAATTTACCTTGATAATCACGAATTTAAAAATTATTCACTTCTCGATTATCCATGTAGAAACCAATTTTATTAGGTGCATATAAATGTATTTATATTATCATAGCCAAATGAATTATAATGAAAATTGCGATTGATATTGACGGCGTCCTATTAGATATCATTATTACATATTGTGAAATTTATAACAAAAGATATGGTACTAATTATAAAAAGAACGATGTCGTTAAGTGGGATTTTTTTGCCGATTGGAACATGAATGAAGAAACAGGGTTCAAAATATTTTTTGAAATTTATGCAGATTCTCAAAGCATTCCTTTCATAGATGATGATGCTCCGAAAATCATGAAAAAGTTAAACGAAAGGTACGACCTTGATATTGTTTCTGCGCGTGTACCTGAATATCGTTCTTCAATAATAGATAAGTTAGAATCACATAATATTATGGGGGGTATTCAATACACAGAGATGATTTTATTACATCATCGACCATACGATATTAAATTAAAACAAAAATACGATTTGTATGTTGATGATAATCCAAACTTAGTAGAGCCAATAAAAAAGATGAAAAATAGGACTCTATTACTTTTTGACCAACCCTGGAACCAAAACTCAGTGTGCGAAGATAATGTTCATAGGGTTTATAATTGGGAGGAAGTACAAGAAAAAATCTTCGACTTATAAAAAGTGATTATAATCTATTATAAACTTCTACCCTTTAGAGTAGGTACCAATAGCATAGAACTGGTCTAATTTTTGTGCTACTTCTTTCCCATATACCATTTTTAAATTTGAATCATCATCTCTTTCAGTTAAATTAACGAACTCAAAGAATTTACTAGGGAACTGTGAATGATTTGGTACGATGATGTGGTTTGCTCCAAGTTTTATTCCTTCTTTAATAAGAGATACCGCAGCATGCATATTTTTAGAAATGACCGGTCCTAATCTTGAACTTGAGACGAGAGCAAACCCTTCTTTATCAAAAGTAATTAGGATCGAGCCGTGATTAATTTTTTGTTGCAAAAATTCGGATCTGTCAAAACCTATTGTATTCTTATCAATTAATGCAGCCCAATTAGGAAAAATATCAGTACGTTTAATTTTTTTATTAGTTTTCTGTAATACTAATGGTTTAATTGGCAAATTGTACACCTTAGTAGCATATTTACTTCGAAACCCAAATTTGTGATATATTGGTTCGCCTAATTCTGAAGCATATAACATAAATGTTCTACAACCTTTCGATTTACCAATTTTTACTAAATTTCTAAACATATCTGTGCCTAGTCCTTTGGACCTTACTTCTGGAAGAACTGCCATATACCCAATAGAACAAACATTTCCGAAGAAAAATATACCCCCTAATCCAATAATTTTACCATCCTCCTCAGCAACTAAGAACTTTGCAATACCATAATTTATTAGGCTTATTAGCAACTTTTCTTGCTTTTCAAGATCGGGGGGAATCGTACGATTAAAAGATATGTAGAGAACTATTAGAGATTCATGGAGCTCACTCGTTTTTAATTCTCTAATTAGAAAAGGTTGCATCATATTCTAATAAAAATAGCTAATTATAAAATAAAAAAATTATCGCATGAGAAAGATTTTTTTTCTGATTTTCATATATTATATCTTAAAAGTAAAATTAACGGAGATTGTGAATCTTTTAGCCATTTAAGTTATTATAATGAAGTCTTTTTTCTGTTACGCTGTTAAATTGCGACTTCGTTTTTCGATATATTTATTAAGGTGTGTTATCTTATATATGATATATATGAAATCGAATATATCGATTTCGATATATAGGTGAAAATTAAAAAATGTTTTTTGGCAAACGATTTAGCGGACACGAAGGTGGGATATTTTCTGGTTTAGATATTCTAGTACTTTCAATAATTGAAAATTACGACGGTATCTCTGGATATGATCTCGCTCGAAGCATCAACAAAAAATTCAATAAACTTTGGCATGCTTCCCCTGGCACAATTTATCCTTTACTAAACAGATTAGCTAAGAAAGGCTTTATTGAAATGGAAGGAGTAACCAAAAACAATCGAAATATCAAATTGTATCGAATAACGGAGTCAGGACAGAAGAGATTAAAAGAAGTTCTCAAGAGTAATTTAGAACCAAGTATAGACACGCTTGGAGAATATCTCAGAACGATTGTTCAAACTTGGATTCCTGACGAAGATCGCATACATAGTATGATGTCTTGCTTTCCTTTTCATCGAGAACATTCACATAGAAGCATAGATGAGGAAGATTATTCAATAGCGAACATTGAACGCGTAAAAAGAATATTAGGTGAATTAAATTTTTCAAAAAGCAGGATATCTAAAAGAATGATTCATATTGATAAGAGGATTTCTCATTTTGACGAAGTATTAAGTGATTTGAAAAGTAAGCGAAAAGAGAATACAAAAACTATAGAAATTGTTGACGATGACGATTATGATGATTTCAAAAAATCTTAATTTTCACCAACCAAATTAAATAATTAAAGAAAAGAGGTAAAGTGTAATGCATAATGACAAAAATTGTGGACCAAGGCATCATGACAGAAGTTATGGACCAGGACAAATGCATGGTTGCATGCCATTTAATCCGAGGGACATAGCAAAAATGAAACACATGGCTCACCAGTTTATGGGTGGATTTATGGGCGATTATATTCATCACAATATGGAAGATTTAGGAAGTGACTACTTGATAACAGTGCCATTACCCGGTCGTATTAAAGATGATGTTACAGTATCGCTTATTAATAAACACTTGAACATTAAAGCAAATAAGCCAAAAGTACCTGAACATGAAAAAGTCACTGAAGAACCTATAAAACAAGGATTTCCATTTATGTTTAAAGGTTTTAGGTTTATCGACGTAAACATGGATGTTCCACTTCCCGCTGATGCTGACGAGAATAAGATAACATCTAAAATGACAAACGGTCTTTTAAGAGTTATAATCGGAAAGAAGCCTGCTAAACCCATAGATATTAGCGAAGAGCCAAACAACTAAGAAGTAATTATAAGTAATAAGGCGGAGCACTTTAGAATTAATTACTTTACGACTTAGCGAGAGTTTTCAAGTAAAAATTAACTCTAAAAGCACTCCAATTAATACAATTTTTTTTCTTTTTTAATCTTGATTAATAACCTTTAATCAAATTCAACTTTGTTCAAGATCGCTAAATGATATAAAATTGCATTATAAGAATTCTGGCTAATTTAAACTTAAGATTTATAATTTGGAAAGTGTAAATATTACTAATTAAAGTAAATTTAAACTTACAAATTATGAATGAACAAAAACGTAAAAAAATCAGAACACATCCAGTGAATTATGTTTTACTGGCCGTGTCGTTGATCATCTTCGGAAGCCTTGGAATAGTGTTTATTACACAAATGGAAATCCAACCCGGATGGGTATGGGAAGAAATTAGTGAAGAAAACTCCATGGAATTAAATTTTGTAACTGCTGATGACCTCAACAGTGATGGTTTCAATGATGTAATTACTTACGCAGATGTTACTAATCAGGATACGGATAATCTAGGAATTTCAGATGATACGCCTAATTATGGAAAAATTTTTGGAATAGATGGATTATCAGGTCTTACTTTATGGGAAAAAGACTGCGAAAATCCGGTAAAGAAAGTATTTGAGCTTGCGGATATAAACGGTGATGGTATAAAGGATTATCTGGCTGATGTCGCCACAGTGGGTCCAGATTGGGTAAAGCCTTTCCCTCAAGATAATCCTAGGCCAGAAATAATTTTAGATGCATATACCAACATCATTCTCTCAGGTAATAATGGTTCTGAAATACCTATTTTAACCGGCGATCTTCGTAGTTTTACGAATTTTTATATACAAGATGCTGTTTATTTGAACGAAAGTCAAGTAGATCTAGTATTCATTGAATGCAAATCGAAATCAAACAATTCAAATGAATTCTTTTACAATATATCCAGCTATTTCGAAAACGGAACTCAATACGATACATTCAATATAGGATTTACTTGGATTGATCAGGAAAGTTCACTACCTATATTAGATTTATTTCCCTACGGCTCTAAAGACGAATTGTTGTTTATAGATCAAGATAGAATTATACTTTTCAATACAAGTGTAAGTAGTTTCATGAATCCAATTTACAACGAAACTACGATCGGATATAATTATGATTATACTTACCTTAAAGATTTAAACGAGGATGATATTTCTGAGATAGCGCTAATGAGTCAAGAAGGAAATGTATCAATAATTAGCGGTATTGACGGTAGCACAATTCGGATGTTTAATATGCCAATAGAATACGAACGTTTTGACATCAACCAACTCGGTTCTTACAACAACGATACGACAGCATATATTTTAATTAATTGTGAAAAAAATGATCATGAATCAGATACAAGAGAGAGTCTTATGTTAATATACACTATTACCGAGACTTCTGAGGATATTCATTGGACTTTATATGCTCAAACATTTCGTGATACAATGAAAGCGTATGCCTTAGGGGAAGATATGGACGGAGATGGCTTAGATGAGATAATACTCACAGAAAGAATTCAATTAGTTTATGCCACCACAGAAGTTCAACGTTATTCAATTCTTAGCACACCAGAAAATGTAGTTCTTAGTATTATTAATAACGAATATAGTGTTCAATATCTGCTTCCATTTCAAGATTTAAGTGGTGACGGGAATGGTGATTATATTTTTTCAGCCCACGATAAGATAGTTGCGTTTGCTTCTTCCAAACCATTAGGTATATGGTTGTCTCCACATTTCTCTTTAGGGATTCCTCTTTTCGCTATTCTTGTTGCTCTATTATGTGTAGGAATATTGCTACTAATACTAAAGAGTAGAAAGCTAAGCTATAGTAAAGGAGGATTGAAAGAACATAAATTAACGGTCGCTGTAAATGTGCTTGCTATATCTCTAATGACCGTCACTTTCCTGTTGTTTCTAATACAGTTAAATATCTTCAATAAAACGCTTATCCCAAGTCAAAATATGACAACGATTATCGTTAGTTTCCTAACAGTAATTATAACGTGGTATGGCGCATTACCCTTAACCGCAGCATTATACAACAGATTTGCCCCGAGATTTGCATACATCTTCATAAAACTAAGATCGTTGTTTTTTAAGATATCTAAAAGTTACGATACAGATATTTTAGTACTTGACATGGAGGATCGAAAAGAAATTGGGACGGTAATCCAGATGAAAAGGATTCTTCTCCCATTACTCCTTTCGATTGCGATTGGATTTTATACATACGGAGCCATTACTCCCATTCTGGGCTATCCTCAAGATTTTGATGTTTTTGGGTCTACAGAATTTTTTCAATTCATGAATGGCTATATGCTATGTTGCATTTTTCCAATGATTTTAACTTTCTTAGTATTTTCGTTTTTTATTTCCGGAAATTTTCTATTAGATGACGCTGGTGTCGTCTACTTTCGTCAGTCTAAAAAATATCGTCAACCAGGAGATATAGAACCAATAAGCGTATGGGCTCAGTCACTCGTAAAAGGGATGGCAGGTCTTTCTGCGATAGTGACTTTAATAGGTTTCTTAACAACGGTAGATCTTTCAGGATTCTTTACAGATACTTCTAATGTTACAAGTTGGATATTTGGAGTCCTAGTGATCGTAGTTTTCTTCGCTGGTATCCCATTTCTAACGGCTTTTTCATATATATTATTGGCTGGAGAAATAATGGAATTTTCAATAGACTTTAACACCCAGAAATTATATGCTTTGATGGAAAAGAAAGGATACGACACGACACCGCGCGATGTAACCAATATTTACCCCGATGGAAAACCTGTTTCACACGATTCTAAAATAGAGGATTAAAACTAATAAAACTTTTTTTTCTTTTTTTTTTAGCTATTATTAATTATCTTAATATGAATAAATTAGCTCAATTTGGGAAGAAATAATTGAAAATATATTAAAAAAAAAAAATTATAAAAAAATCGTTTTAGAATTATCTTTTGCGTTTTCTACCTCTAACGACTACAAAAACAACTAAAGCAACGCTGACAGCTGAGGCTATTATTAGTATTAAATAAAAGAGCCACTCTGAATTGGAACTAGTTATTTTATAGATAACCTCACCACTTATGTCTTTTACTGTGAAGGAAGACATCACCCCTCTCTCTCCGTAGGAAATTTCGACAGTATAATTTGTTATACCAAAGCGCTCAATTATAAGCGTCGACCCAATTACTGAAGTATTTTGGCACCCAAGTTCGCTAACTAGAGATTCTAAGTAATTTCCGTGTGGTTCTGCGATTGCTAAATCATTGAAAGCGAGTTGCCATAAGAATTCATCCCCTGTCTTATTTGAAAGGAGGAATTTAAGGTTTGTATCAATTTTAGGATCGCTTAGGATGTCTTCAATTATAGAATTGCAGTCATCTAAAATTAACTTGAAATTAGATGGGTCTTTCATTATGATGATTCGGCTAGCATTATTATCTGGTTTCTCTTCAAATTCTCCATCTGTGAACCACCATTCCGCACTTACTCCATACCAAGCTTTGTAAGTATTTGTATAGTTATCGTTAATTGTAGTTTCATTATAGCCTGCTGCAGTTAAATTTCCTAGGAAAGTATTCCATGCTACATACTCAAATATCGAGAAGTACAATGAAAGAAGCGCGTAATAGGTAGTGTATGTTTGATCAAACCACCACGTTATGGTTTGCTTGCTTTTTGCACCAGTAACATTTGCATCTCCTTCAAAATATTCTTTTGGATTTGAAGCAGGGTTAATTGTTGCTTTCCACCCATCATCATCATATTGAATAACTGTGTATTCATTCGTGCTCTTTGCTAACCCTAACTGATATATTGTACTTGCAGATACGGCAGTAGATAGGAATCCAAAGAAAATTATACCAAGTAAGCTCAAGCTCAATAAATTGAGGCTCATTTTTTTCTTAATCATTATAATTGCCTCCTTTTGAATAAAATTGCTGCTAGCAAGAAACAAGCAACGATATATACGAGCAATAGCGTCGTTCCCATAAAAATACTAGGGGTTATCCAAGTACCAAAAGAAAAATCGGCTCCCATCATGCCTGGACCCATCCCAGGAATTGGAATTACGTCATATCTTAGAGTTGGAAATGGATTTACGAGTACCGAAGTAATTAATTTACCTAAATGTGCCAAAGAATATAGAGGTTCAAAGGACTCAGCGTATATTAAATTAACAATCTGGTCAGCTATGTTAAATCCCATAAGAAGAATAACCAAGGTGATTATGATTGTAATATTTACATTTTTCATAAAAGAACTGAATAGGGTGACAAAACTGCTTAAAGCTATTACGTATAATACTGCAAATCCAAAAGAATAAAATATCCGAATATTAATAGGCCCTCCATAATATAGAAACCCAAAAAGTCCGAGGATAAAATAATACACTGCAACAATGAATACAACAAGAATTAGGTTTCCAAGATACTTTCCTATAATCAATTTGTATTTGTTGATTTTTGGAAAGACAATAAAACCAGTTCTCTTATTAAATTCAGAACAAATTATACCCGAAAAAAATAAACACGCCGCAAATAAAGTTATGAACAAGATAAAGTTCAAACCGCTATTAAAGAACTCTGCTTGTGTATTTGACAAAGGAAAGTCCGGGAACAATGGCAAAATA
>Ga0255372_10203_pt1 | contig 11637 bp, 6 predicted proteins | sample ANMaggSeSYBR01E8_FD_182092 | JGI IMG/M metagenome (GOLD analysis project Ga0255372, IMG submission 182092) | Sediment cell enrichment communities from methane seep in Santa Monica Basin, California, United Staets - ANME aggregate JGI... | ecosystem: Environmental > Aquatic > Marine > Cold seeps >...
TGTACATCCAGCGTAAAATATCCATCATAACCGGTTTCGGTTTTGCGTGGATTGAGAATGCCATGCAACATCACCTCAATGATCCACTCTTCAAATTTAAAGCGGCCACTGCGGGTATCACTGGCCAGCGAATGAGCCGAAGCAATGTCTTTCGGGAATCCGAATATTTCAAACTCCTTCCTTATCTCCGGCCCGTATGTATCTATTAACCTTTTCGAAATTAGTTTTATGGCCAGGTGCGAAATGTCGGCTCCGATCCATTTCCTGTTTAGCTTTTCAGACGCAGCAATGGTGGTACCGCAACCACAGAAAAAGTCAGCGACAACATCTCCTTCATTGCTACTAACTTTTAGGATCCTTTCCATTAAAGCCAATGGCTTTTGGGTGGGATAGCCCATCTTTTCAGCATGTGCGTGCTGCAAAGGTTTAATGTCAGTCCAAATATTTTGAAGTTCAATTCCCTTATTTGTATCCAAATATCTTTTTTGTCTCGGAACATTTCCTTTTTTCAACTGAATGATCATCCCCTCATTATATAGTTTTTCCATTCTTTTTTTTGAGAATCTCCAATATCTTTTTATTCCCAAAAACTCATAATATGGATTACCTTTAGACGAACCACCAGGAGCAGCTAAATCACCAAGGGAATACCGTCCCTTATCATCTTCATATTTATAAAACTTTTTTAGATATTCTTTACTATATGGTAAATATTGAGTATTAAAGGTATTAGTAGTAGATTTAGAATAAAATAAAATTAGATCAGAAATATTTCCATAAGCTTTTCTGCCTTGTTTTGAATCACTATGAGCATTGGTTCTTTGCCAGGTAATTTCGTTTCTGAAATTGCTTTCACCAAATATTACATCACAAATAATCTTTAAGTAATGACTCATGGTCGGATCGCAATGCAAATAAAAACTGCCCGTATCCTTCAATAATTTATGCATATAATAAATCCGGATAGCCATTGTGGTAAGGTAAGCTATAGCCCCTTTCGAAATACGGATATTGTCAAGGGCATGTATATAAGTATGAAGATCGAGGTCTGATTCCTTTAATTCTTCAAGCGCATCATAATACGATACATTGCTCCAGGTATCGGCGAAGGCTTCTTTTTGTGCTTTGGTATCCTCCATTTCAATATCTTCAAAAAGCACATTGTAATTACGCTTTGAATTAAACGGGGGATCAATATAGATAAGATCAATATATCCTTCCGGGTGCTTGGCGTATAAATCTTTAAGAATATCCAGGTTATCCCCAAAATAGAGTTGGTTCATGTAATCAATGTTTTCCGATTTCTCAGAACAAAGTTAAAGTATTTTTTATCACTGCTCATCCGGATTTTAAATCCCAAAGAGGAAAACAAAAAAGCAGCCCATAAGAGCTGCTTTTCATTACCAAGTTATGATGATTATTTTTTAGCTTTCTTATGTTTCTTAGAAGTTTTCTTAGCTTTCTTTTCCTCTTTTTTTCTGATCACAGCCTGTGCAGCTGCCAAACGTGCAATCGGTACACGGAAAGGTGAACAGCTAACATAATCCAGCCCTACCCTGTGGCAGAATTCAACGGATGAAGGTTCTCCACCATGCTCCCCGCAAATACCCAGTTTGATGTTGGGCCTGGTTTTACGACCTTTTTTAACGGACATTTCAACGAGTTGGCCAACACCGGTTTGATCCAATTCCTGGAATGGATCAACTTTAAGAATATTCTTCTGCAAATAAACCGGAAGGAATTTACCGGCATCGTCTCTTGAATAACCGAAAGTCATCTGGGTTAAATCATTTGTTCCGAAGGAAAAGAATTCAGCAGATGTCGCAATTTCATCAGCAGTTAAAGCTGCTCTTGGAACTTCAATCATGGTGCCAACCAAATAGTCAATCCTGTCTCCTTTTTCTTTAAAGACTTTTTCTGCGGTAGACCTTACTAAATCTTCCTGCATTTTCATTTCTTCTATCGTACCTGTTAAAGGAATCATGATTTCAGGATGTGTATTGATGCCTTTTGCCTTGAGATTCATAGCAGCTTCAATAATTGCCCTGGCCTGCATTTCTGAAATTTCAGGATAGGTATTTCCCAAGCGACATCCCCTGTGACCTAACATGGGGTTAATTTCTGAAAGACTCTCAACTTTTTCTTTTACGCCCTCAAGTGTTATTCCCATCAAATCAGCCATCTCCTGTTGTCCTTTTTCTTCATGGGGTACAAATTCATGCAATGGTGGATCAAGAAGACGAACCGTTACAGGCAGATCATGCATGGCCTCAAAAATACCTTCAAAATCTTCTCTTTGGATGGGTAAAAGAATATCTAAGGCTTTTCTTCTTCCATCTTCATCTTCTGCGAGTATCATCTCGCGCATCGCCTGTATTTTTCCATCGCCAAAGAACATATGCTCTGTTCTGCAAAGTCCGATTCCGACAGCTCCAAAATCCCTTGCTACCTGTGAATCATGAGGTGTATCGGCATTTGTCCTGACTTTCATTCTTGCAGTTTTATTAGCCAGTAACATTATTTTACCAAAATCGCCACTCATTTCCGGCTGCGTGGTTTGGATCTTTCCTTCATATACTTCTCCTGTTGACCCATTCAGCGAGATCCAATCTCCTTCTTTAAAAGTAATTCCGTCACAACTTAAAGTTCTGGCTTTATAATCAATTTTTATACTTCCCGCACCTGAAACACAGCATTTACCCATTCCACGTGCAACAACAGCTGCATGTGAAGTCATTCCACCTCTTGCGGTTAGGATTCCTTCAGCTACATTCATCCCTTTTAAATCTTCAGGTGAGGTTTCAATCCTGACGAGTATTACTTTCTTTTCGGTTGCAGCCCATTCTTCGGCTTCATCAGCATGAAATACAATTTGGCCTGTAGCCGCTCCCGGAGAAGCCGGAAGTCCTTTGGCTACAACATTTGCTTTCTTAATTGCGTTGTCATCAAAAACCGGGTGAAGCAGTTCGTCAAGTTTATTTGGTTCAACCCGCATTAAGGCAGTTTTCTTATTGATCATACCTTCGTCCAACATATCCATGGCAATTTTTACCATAGCAGCGCAGGTTCTTTTACCATTTCTTGTTTGCAGTAACCAAAGCTTTCCGTCCTGAATAGTAAATTCCAGGTCCTGCATATCTGTATAGTGATCTTCAAGTTTTTGCTGAGTTGCGTCCAGTTCTTTATAAATTTCAGGCATCACTTCTTCCAGTGAGGGGAAATTTGCTTTTCTGTCTTCATCTGAAACTTTTGCTAAAGCTGCCCACCTGATGGAGCCTTCTTTTGTAATTTGTCTGGGAGTCCTGATTCCCGCCACAACGTCCTCACCTTGCGCATCTATCAAATATTCACCATTGAATATGTCCTCACCGGTGGCAGCATCTCTTGTAAAAGCAACCCCTGTTCCTGAGTTCTGCCCCATGTTTCCAAATACCATTGCCTGAACATTAATTGCTGTTCCCCATTCATCAGGAATATTATTCAATTTTCTGTAATATATTGCTCTTTCAGTCATCCAGCTTCCAAATACAGCCATGATGGATCCCCAAAGTTGCTCCCATGGATCATCCGGAAAATTTTTGCCGGTCTTGGCTTTAACCGCCGTTTTAAATCTTTTAACAAGCTCCTTCAAATCGTCAGTTGACAAATCAGTATCGAGATTTACCTTTTTTTCTTCTTTCAATTTGTCAATGATCTCTTCAAAAGGATCGATATCTTCTTTCGATTCAGGTTTCATTTCCATCACAACATCACCATACATTTGTACAAATCTCCTGTACGAATCCCATGCAAACCTTTCGTTTCCTGTTCTTTTTGCAATGCCTTCAACAGCAATGTCATTTAAACCTAAATTAAGGACTGTATCCATCATACCCGGCATAGAAGCTCTTGCACCCGAACGAACAGATAATAAACATGGATTTTCTTTATCGCCGAACTTAGTTCCCATGATATCTTCGACATTCTTCACGCCTGCCTCAACTTGTTTTCTTATTAACTCAACTACCTGATCCCTGCCTTCTTTATAATATAGAGTACAAACATCTGTATTAATTGTAAATCCCGGAGGTACCGGAACTCCAATGAGATTCATTTCTGCAAGATTTGCCCCTTTACCACCAAGTAAATTTTTCATGGTTGCATTACCTTCAGCTTTTTTGTTACCGAAAGTGTAAACATGTTTATTTTTAATTTTTGACATAATAAAATATTTTTCTTATCTGTTGATTTACTGTGTATTACTTGTTCTAAATTTGAGCCTGCAATATTACGAAAAAATATATTCGATTTCAGGTTTTATGATTAAGTTTATGTTAAGGGTAGTGATTGTTTAGATTTAGTTTAAAGTTCGGCTTAAAAATCTTCAAGTCAAAAATTATTTTTTATGCTCCTAAAATTTTATTGGCCATAGTCTTCCTTCTTATTGGACTGAAGATTATTTCAATTTTAGTAAAATTTGCCGGTAAGGGAATGGAGAAACGGGGCACTGACGAAACTTTAAGACCTTTTTTGCTAAACCTTTTATCCTGGATTTTAAAAGCTGCATTGGTGATCACTGTCATTCAGATGCTGGGTGTTGCAACAACTTCATTTGTAGCATTATTAGGCGTTGCGGGTTTAGCTGTAGGATTCGCACTACAGGGAACATTGGCGAATTTTGCCGGTGGCGCTTTAATTTTACTTTTTAAACCTTATAAAGTTGGTGATTTAATTGAATCACAAGGCCACCTCGGTGTTGTTAAGGAAATTCAAATATTTACAACCATACTTTTAAATCCACAAAACAGGACCATCATTCTTCCGAATGGCGCTGTTTCAAATGGTGATATTACCAACTACACAAGAGAAGGTAAACTGAGAGTTGACCTTACTGTTGGTATTGCTTACGAGTCGGATATCAGGAAAGCGAAACAAGTTTTATTGGATGCAGCCGAAGTTACTATTCCATTCCCGCAAGTGGATGTGCACATGGACAAATAATTATATCTAAAAGGAGGATATTATTATTTAGGAGATTTCCTGAAGAGTATTAAATACATTAAGGTTGGTTGAGGTATTTATTTCACCAACCTTTTTTATTTGCCAAGTTTTTTAATACTATAAACTGCCCAGTTGACCATTCCTCCAAATGTGTCGAAGTCAATTTTGTGGCCAAGCCAATCGCAGGTTACAATTCGTTGAACAGGTATTTCCTTTTCCTTTGCTTTGAAGAATTTAAGGGATTTTTTACTATCTACTGAATCGTCTTTGGCGCCCAAAACAATAAAACGAGCAGGGCATTTATATTCTTCAATGGTTGGGATTTTTGAATAAAAAACATCAGTATATTCCATAGCTGGATTTAACAGCAGGCAAGGTATTCCTGTATCCTCAGCTAACCAATAACCCAGGTAGCCGCCCAATGAACTTCCGATTATAAAATCAATTTTTTTTCTGAGGATCCTATCCTTTAATGTTTCATAAACACCAAGTTTTTCCCTGTAATTGATGTGTAAAGCTACAACTGATAATCCGGCTTTTTTCATGATTTTTGTTTTCTCAGGAACCGGATAACTATCTAAACCGTGAATATATAACGTCTTCATATGAATCAAAAAATTTACGCAAAAATAATAAAACTTTTTTAGGGTTGGTACAATAGGATACAAAGGGGAGATAGAAGAAGTTATATATTTGCACCGACAAAATAATTATTTTATTAAAAAATTTGCCAGTAATTAAAAAAATTCTATTTTTGCACTCCCAAATTTTGATACAAAATGAAAAGAACATTTCAACCATCAAGAAGAAAGAGAACTAATAAGCACGGGTTCAGAGCGCGAATGGCTACTAAAAATGGCCGTAAAGTTTTGGCAAGAAGAAGAGCAAAAGGCCGTAAGAAATTAACGGTTTCTGATGAGAAGATGGATAAAAGATAATCTTCGATTGAAATAATCTCTATAAGAAATTCTATAAAGGAGGTAATTATAAATTATCTCCTTTTCTTTTTTAATTTGCAATACCCATAACATTCAAAGAATTGTCATAATTTTGCACAAAGCTATCTTCTATTGAATGGTTTAAACATTTCCTGATTTTAGCTACTTATACTAAGAAATGCAACTTCTCAGAACAATATTAATAATAGTAATCGTTTATTATGCCTTTCGACTTTTTTTCAGGTATGTCATGCCCTTGCTGGCGAGATATTTTTTGAAGAGAACCCAAAAGAATTATCAGAAACAATATGAAAAACCCAAAAGAAAGGTCGGAGATATAACAATTGAACATACACCCAAAAAAAAGCAGGAACTCGATAATATGGGTGAATATGTGGATTATGAAGAAGTAAAAGATTAAAATTTCAAATAACAGGAAAATGAAAAACCTATCGATCAAGAGTCTCATTCCCTATCTATCTGCTGTTATCATATTCATCATTTTGTCGCTGGCTTATTTGAGCCCTGTACTCGAAGGGAAAAAGCTCAGACAGGATGATATCTCTCGTCACAAAGGAATGTCGAAAGAGATAGTTGACTTCAGGGAAAAAACCGGTGAGGAAGCATTATGGACCAACTCCATGTTTGGAGGAATGCCTGCTTATCAGATTTCTGTAAAGTACAAAGGAAACCTCATTCAATATATAGATGATATTTTCAGATTGGGCTTACCTCATCCGGCGGGCCTTGTATTTTTGTACATGATCGGATTTTTTATTCTTTTGATTGTATTAAAGGTTGATCCATGGCTAAGTATTGCCGGCGCTATTGCGTTTGGTTTTTCATCTTATTTTTTCATAATACTTGAAGCAGGCCATAATTCGAAAGCCCATGCCATTGGTTATATGGCTCCTGTTATTGCAGGGGTTATCCTAACCTACCGGGGCAAATATATTGTCGGAGGACTTCTAACACTTTTATTTTTAGCTTTGGAAATACAGGCAGGCCATCCGCAAATTTCTTATTATTTATTCCTTTTACTTCTGATTTTTGGAATAGTGGAGTTGGTAGGAACTGTTAAATCAAAAAAATATTTACCCTTTATTAAATCAACGTCTATTATTCTGATAGCAGCTATTATTGCGGTATTAACCCATATTACCAATTTGTGGGGAACCTATGAATATGGAAAATATACCATTCGGGGTAAATCTGAATTAACAACGGACCAGGAGAACAGGACATCCGGCCTGGATAAAGATTATGCAACGCAATGGAGTTATGGGGTTTCTGAGTCTTTTTCACTATTGATACCAAATATTAAAGGTGGCGCAACCGGATTAATCGGTGATAAAGAATATGCATTAAAAAATGTTGATGCACAATATAAAGATATGGTGGCCGGTAATGCAAACCAATATTGGGGCGATCAACCATTTACTTCAGGTCCTGTTTATGCCGGAGCACTGATTGTTTTTCTTTTTGTTTATGGTTTGTTAGTAATTAAAGGACGAATGAAATGGTGGTTGCTGGCCGGTACTATTTTGTCCATAATGTTGGCATGGGGTAAAAATTTTATGCCGCTCACTGAGTTCTTCCTGGATTATTTTCCAGGGTATAATAAATTCAGGGCGGTTTCTATGACAATGGTTATTGCAGAGTTGACGATTCCTTTACTTGCAATTCTCGCATTAAATAAGGTTTTAACTGACCCATCAAACTTCAAACAAAAGATCAAACTATTTTCATATAATGTTAATCCTTTCTATGTTACTTTTAGCGTAGTAGCAGGATTATCATTGCTGTTTGCCTTATTCCCTTCTGTGTTTTTTAATTTTTTAAGCGAACAGGAAGTCTTTTCGATTGCACAACAAAAGAATTCAAATCCTGAATATGCCAATCAAATTGCTGATTTTTATACCAATGTTGAAATTGCGCGTATTGCCATTATAAAAGCAGATGCATTCAGGTCTTTTATTTTTATTCTACTTGGAGGAGTAGTCATTTGGGCTTTTTCAATAGGTAAGTTAAAGAAAAACTATGCAATTGTCCTGATTAGTGTTTTAATATTGGTAGATATGTGGGCAGTTAACAAAAGGTATTTAAACAATGAAAATTTTGTAAGCAAATCTAAAATTGAACGACCCTATCCAAAAACAGCTGCCAACAAATTAATATTAAAAGATAAAGACCCAAACTTTCGGGTTTTAAATTTAACTGTTGATCCTTTCGCAGATGCCAGTACTTCTTTCTATCATAAATCTATTGGTGGTTACCATGGCGCTAAATTGAGGAGGTACCAGGAATTGTATGATCACCAGATCAAAGGAAAGTTCAATATAAGTGTGTTAAACATGCTGAACACAAGGTATATTATTCAACCGGATGATCAAAATCAGGCTTCGGTCATTCCAAACACAAGGGCTTCCGGTAATGCATGGTTTGTTGAAGAAGTGAAAGTTGTAAAAAATGCTGATGAAGAATTGGAAGCTTTAAATGACTTTGATCCTGAAACAACTGCGATTGTTGACGATCTATTTTCAAAATATTTAGATGGTTTTGCACCCGGATTTGATTCTGTTGCACAGATTCAGATGATTGATTACCAACCTAATCATCTGCAATATCAATCGAATACCAAAAAAGATCAATTGGTTGTTTTTTCTGAAATTTATTATGATAAAGGATGGAATGCTTATGTTGATGAAGAATTTGTACCTCATTTCAGGGTAAATTATGTACTTCGTGCCATGATTGTTCCGGCTGGTGAGCATAAAGTTGATTTTAAATTTGAACCCAAGGTTTATCGCGTTGGAGAAAAAATATCATTTGCATCTTCTTTACTTGTGATTCTTTTAATTCTTGGATATGGATTTTATGAAATAAGAAATTATTTCAGAAAAGAGGAATGAAAAAAGTTCTCGTTATAACATATTATTGGCCACCGAGCGGTGGAGCAGGTGTGCAGCGTTGGCTGAAATTTGTCAAGTATTTAAGAAATTATGGATGGGAGCCAATTATCTACACACCTGAAAATCCCGAGGTCCCTGCTATAGATAAATCCCTCGAAAAAGATATTCCTGAGGGCATCACCGTATTAAAAACCAAAGTATGGGAGCCTTATTCGGCATATAAAAGATTTGTTGGAAGAAAAAAGGAAGACAGCATTAAAGCAGGTTTCCTATCAGAAAAGAAAAATCCATCATTAACTGAAAAAATCTCCGTTTGGATTCGTGGTAATTATTTCATTCCGGATGCGAGGAAATTCTGGATTAGACCATCCATAAAATATCTATTGAATTATTTGAATGATAATCCTGTTGATGCCATGGTTTCTACCGGTCCACCACATAGTATGCACATGATTGCTTTGGGAATAAAACAAAATCTTAACATTCCCTGGCTTGCAGATTTCCGGGATCCATGGACCAATATTGATTTTTATGACAAATTGATGTTATCTGCTCGTGCTGATCGAAAGCACAGGAGAATGGAGCTAAAGGTTATAAAAAATGCTGATAACCTGGTTACTGTAAACTGGAATATGGCAAAAGAATTTAGGGAACTAGGTGCAAAAAATGTTGAAGTAGTTACGAATGGATTTGATCCAGATGACTTTAAGGATATCAAATCTCAACCATCTGAGAAATTTGAAATTTTCCATATAGGTTCTATGAACAAGGATCGTAATCCAAAAGTATTTTGGAAGGCGTTACGGGAATTGGTGAATGAATATGATTCTTTTTCTAATCATTTAAAAATTACATTTATTGGCCAAACTGATTATTCTGTTTTCGAGGAAATTGAAAAAAATTCTTTGAATAGTTATGTAAATAATATCCTTTACAAACCACATGATGAATTAATGACTGAAACTGCTAAGGCTAGCATATTATTTTTACCGTTGAATAATACGACTAATGCTAATGGAATTACACCAGGAAAACTGTTTGAATACTTGGCATTAAACCGACCTATTTTTTGCATTGGCCCGGAGGATGGGGATAGTGCAAAAATTATTCATGAATGTAATGCTGGAGTTGTTATTAATTTTGATGAAAAGGATAAAATAAAAATCGCCATTCAAAAGTTTTATACAGATTTTATTGATGGAAAATTAGATGAAGCTATAACTGATAGTAATAGATTAAATTATACCCGTAAAAAACTCACATACGAAATTGCAACATTGTTAGAAACTATTTCTGATAAAAAATAGAAATTTAATATAACATTTGTACACAATTTGATGGATACAATTTTGCTATAATATTTTCATAAAATTTTCCAACCAAATTTCTTTGCTTCTGACTAATTTCCTTTCGACCATGAATATTCAATACTGATTGGATGTTTTTGTCATACATTTTTAGCATGGTATTGAATATCAAAATTTTTTGGATTGATAAATATAGTTTTGAAAAATTATTAGAAAGTAGTATTTTTATAAAAAAATAAACTGAATCATGCTTTATAAAATTGAAATTGTAGCTTGTTCTTTCCTTTTTTTATCTTTTTTTCAATCTTTCGCTCAGGACTATGATACACTATTTTTGAAACCTGGCCCTAATGAAGGAAAAGATGTATTAATAAGAAGTGTTTATCCAAATACTAATGAGGGAGATCATTTTGATTTTATGTCGATGGCAGGAACTATCAATTTAAATCCGTTCATCAATCGCTCACTTATTGAATTTGATTTAAGTAGTATTCCGGATTCAGCCACTATTGTGGAAGCAAAACTAAGTTTATTTTATAGTGAACAAACAGGTGGTCCGGGGCATCAAGGCGAAAATGAATCATACCTGTTTAAAATAACTGAAGAATGGGATGAACATGCTGTAACATGGGTTACGCAACCTGCTGTCAGTTTTGATGATCCCGTATACCTGCCAACAAGCACGAGCCAGTATCAAAATTATCTTGATATAGATGTTACTGATTTGATTTCTGATTTATTTAATCATCCTGATTTGTACCATGGATTTTCGATCCGGCTAAAATATGAGGAACCCTACAGAACCATGACGTTTTCTTCAAGCGATCAACTAAATCCTAATAGGTGGCCTGAATTGGAAGTAATTTATGTGATATGTGAGGAAGCAGTTTCAGAATTTTCTTATGAATTAGATGAGGAGTTCAATGTTGTTTTCAATAATCAATCACAAAATTTCGATTCTTGTTTCTGGGATTTTGGAAACGGATATTATTCAAGTCAGGAAAATCCAGTTATACAATACGCAGAGGAGGGAATCTATTACGCCTCCTTAACTGTTTTTAATTATTGTAGTCAGGATACATTTACTGACACTATTTATTATTGCTATGAGTTAGTAACCTCATTTGAATATGAGATAGAAGACAAGGAAGTTAGTTTTACAAATAATTCTGAGAATGCATTAAGTTATTACTGGGATTTTGACGATGGATTCTTTTCCACTTTGGAAAATCCAATACATATATTTAATGAATATGATGATTACAATGTATGTTTGACAGTTTTAAATAATTGTTTTGAAGAAACCTATTGTGATAGTATAAAAGTAGTTTCCCCCGGTGGGTTTTCTGATTTATATTTAAATTCGATTGATGTATATCCCAATCCATTTCAGAATAGAATTATAATATTTAATCCAGGTCCTATTGATTATTCCTCAATTGATTTATCATTGTATGATAGCAGAGGAATCAAAATATATTCAAAGCTAATTGATTTACC
>Ga0255372_10125_pt3 | contig 11550 bp, 4 predicted proteins | sample ANMaggSeSYBR01E8_FD_182092 | JGI IMG/M metagenome (GOLD analysis project Ga0255372, IMG submission 182092) | Sediment cell enrichment communities from methane seep in Santa Monica Basin, California, United Staets - ANME aggregate JGI... | ecosystem: Environmental > Aquatic > Marine > Cold seeps >...
GGAAAATCACTCACACTCAGGGACAGCGTCCTTGAGAACTGTGGGGGTGGTCTGATATATGGAGACCACGCTTTATACTTAGTTGCCAAAGGGAACGCAACGATAGAGAGAAACATCATAAAAAACAACAATGGAAGCGGATTGTACGTCTATCTTAAGGATAAGGGGAATAACGTAATAATAAACGATAACAGCATAATAAACAACACAGGATATGGTATCAAGTGCGATAGCTATTCCAGTTATTCTAAAATCGATTCGATAGATATGAGAAACAACACTGTCAAGAATAGTGGAGATGATGGTGTTTGCATAGAAAATACAATGGATGTGAGCATTAGCGACCTGACCATAGAAAATGCCGGAACTGGCGGATTATATGTTTATTGCCAAAAACTAACGATGAACCCTCCATTCTCAATCAAAAACATCAGTGGTTATGGAATATCTGCAAGTGGATCAGACTTCTCCCTGAACAACGCCACGATCATGGACTGCGAAAAAGATGCGGTTTACTTCTCCTCCGGAAAATCACTCACACTCAGGGACAGCGTCCTTGAGAACTGTGGGGGTGGTCTGATATATGGAGACCACGCTTTATACTTAGTTGCCAAAGGGAACGCAACGATAGAGAGAAACATCATAAAAAACAACAATGGAAGCGGATTGTACGTCTATCTTAAGGATAAGGGGAATAACGTAATAATAAACGATAACAGCATAATAAACAACACAGGATATGGTATCAAGTGCGATAGCTATTCCAGTTATTCTAAAATCGATTCGATAGATATGAGAAACAACACTGTCAAGAATAGTGGAGATGATGGTGTTTACATCTTAAGGGCAGAGTATTTCACACTGTTTGATAATGCGATAGTCTCAAACGAAGGGCATGGCATCAGTTTACACTCCTCTGATAGCAGCCTGATCTTCCACAATAACCTCGTGAACAACAATCCCAATGCTTATGATAGTAATTCTGCGAGTAATGACTGGCATCATCCAATTCTTCTCGAAGGAAACTACTGGTCTGACTACACTGGCATCGATGATGGCAGTGGAACTGGAAAGCATGACATAGTAGGCGATGGAATAGGGGACATGGACATATCACATCCTGATGCGAATTATGATTATTATCCGTTTGTGAACGAGAGTTGCTGGGCATGGCCAAAATTAAACACCATTCAAGTTCATACAGACAAAAAATTTTATGGCTTGAACAAACCTGTAACCATATCCTGTATTGTGCAAAATGATACTGGAGTTAATATTTCAGTTGATACTATAATTGCAGAGATTGTGAAGCCGGATAATTTGACTGAATGGATCACATTATTCGAAGGTTCTACTGGAAATTGTGAGGGGACATTCACAAATACATCTTTATTTGGAATATATAATATAACCATCTATGCATACAAAGTCGGATATCTTGTTTATAATAATTCTAAGTTGTGTTTTGAAGTTCTACCAGATCACGATATTGCCGTAACTAATATAAATGCACCCAGTTCCTCGGAAACTAACTCAACAATAATTGTTAATGCCACGATAAGCAATATTGGCTTGAATAACGAATCTGATGTAACTGTTGATTTCATAGTGGATGGAGTAAAACAGGATGCTGCAATTATAGCCTCACTGGAGATTAGAAGTCGCACCAATGTGAGTTTCCAATGGACTGCTCCGGTGGGAAGGCACAATATACTAATATATTCCGAACCGGTGGTTAATGAAACAATATTATGGAATAACAAGCTGGACAAACTGATTACAATAGCCGATATATGGGTGCCAGATAATTATCCAACCATTCAACAGGCTGTGGATAATGCCACAGCGGGTAATATGATAGTCATAAGAGATGGTACCTATCCCGAGAATATATATGTGAATAAGCAGTTAACAATTCAATCTGAGAATGGTTCTCTTTCTACAATTACTCGTGCATTTGATGTGAACACAAATTACGTGAACATCTCAGGATTTACTGTAAGGTCGTCACAGTCTCGAAAGGGAATCTATCTAAACGGCGTGGATCACTGCATTATTTCTAATAATACCGCATCTAATAACCACCATGGTATCTATCTGTTGGATTCTAATTACAACACGATCATAAACAACAACGCATGCTCGAATCATGGTTTTGGAGCTAGTGGCCGAGATGGTACATATGGCGGCAACGGACGTGACGGATACGGCTATGGCATCTACCTAAATTCTTCTAACAAGAACACACTTGTGAATAACAACGCAAGCTCAAACAGCGGTATTGGCGGCAAGGGTGGTAATGGTGGTGGACTTGGCCATGGGGGCGACGGTGGTTACGGCTATGGCTATGGTATCTACCTGAAGGATTCGAACAATAACGCGCTTATGGATAACATCGCAAATTCAAACATTGGTAGAGGGGGAAGTGGAGGCAAGTGTCGTGTTGCTATCAATGTCAAAGGAGGCTATGCCGGTCATGGTAATGATGGCTATTGCTATGGTATCTATTTGGAGGATTCAAACAATAACACGCTTATAGGCAACACTGCGAACAAGAACCGTGGTTTGGGTGGCGGAGGAGGTCTGGGAAACGATGAGTATAGGAGTAACGGTGGTAACAGTGCCAGTGGCTATTGCTATGGCATATACCTGATGTCTTCGAGCAACAACACACTTACAGACAATGATGTAAGCTTGAACGACGGTAGTGGGGGATATGGTGGAAGTGGCTATTATGGAGGTAATGGTGGCAATGGTTATTGCTATGGTATCCGCATATTATCTTCAAGTGAAAATACACTGACAAATAACATTGCGAACTCAAACACAGGCAATGGTTATGATGGTGGACGTGGAAACATCGATCGCCCAGGTGGTAACACCTGTCCTGGTGGCGACAGTGGCAGTGGTTCCAGCTATGGATTCTATATAGAGAATTCAAACAACAGCACGATTGCAGAGAATGTTGCGAACTCTAACAACGGTCGTGGAGGATGGGGCGGTGAACGCGTCGGTGGCAGTAGTGGTGGCCATGGCCATGGTTTCTACTTGGTATATGCTAACAACAACATCCTCATAAATAACATTGCAAACTTAAATAGCGGAAAAGGTGGAAAAGGTGGTAAAGGAGGATTGTATGGACCTGATGGTGGTGATGGCTATGGTAGTGGTATCTATATGTTATCCTCGAGTCACAACACACTTTCAAAGAACACTGCGAACTCGAACAAAGGCAAGGGTGGTGATGGTGCCGACGGAAATTACGGTGGTGATGGCGGTGATGGCTACGGCTGTGGCATATACCAAAAATATTCGAGTTATATCACTTATATCAGTAATATCGCAAGCTCGAACAAAGGTTATGGCGGCAGTGGTGCCTACGGATCATTTATGTATGGCGAAGATGGGCATGGTTACAGCTACAACCAACCACAGACTGATACCACCCCTCCGGTCATCAGCAATATTGCAAACACTACGCCCACAACAAACTCGGTAACTATCACATGGGATACCGATGAGAACAGTAACAGTCTTGTCAGGTATGGCACTGTCTCTGGTACATACACAAACATTGAATCTGGCACATCGATGGCAACTTCACACAGCATCACACTGACCGGATTGAATCCTGAGACGACCTACTACTTTGTAGTTAACAGCACGGACACTAACGGTAATTCGAATCAAAGTGTGGAATACAGTTTCATAACTGCAATTCCTGACACAACGCCTCCCTCCTCCGTCACCAAACTCCACTCCACTATCGGCATCACCTACCTCAACTGGACCTGGACCAACCCCTCCGACCCTGACTTCAACCACACTGAACTATACCTCAACGACACCTTCCTCACTAACATCCCGGCGCCGCAGAACTACTATAACGCCACAGGACTGCTCACAGATACATCATACGAACTCAGCACACGCACCGTAGATATCAATGGAAACATAAACCTTACATGGGTCAACGATACTGCATCAACACTACTAGCATCAGGTACAACTCTTAATCTATACATTGGCTGGAACCTGATCTCTCTTCCCTTGATGCCAGAAGACACTAGTATAACTTCATTGCTGTCTCCAATCAACGGCAATTACAGCATAGTCTGGGCATATAATGCAAGCGATACAGCCGATCATTGGAAGAAATACGACCCGGGTGCACCCTTCGGCAATGACCTGACAACTATGGAAGCTGGAAAAGGATATTGGATCATGATGACCTCTAATGACACATTATTCGTCACCGGAGATGTGCCTGGATCAACTGATATTATCCTGAAAGCTGGATGGAACTTGATAGGTTACAATTCGCTGGTTGGTCAGCCAATTGAAAATGCTCTCGCATCAGTTAGCGGTAATTACAGTATCATTTGGGCATATGATACCAGCGATACAGCTGATCACTGGAAGAAGTACGATCCCGGTGCACCGTTTGGAAACGATCTGGCAAATATGGAAGTGGGTAAGGGATACTGGATAATGATGACGACTGATGATATTTTAGAGATTTAAATCTAGAAGAATAATGCAAAAGTGGGGAAAGTATGGATCATTATAGTATTGAAATGCCAGTTATAAAGTTTTTATTTGTATTGGTTATTTTAAGTTTTTTTTTAACTGCCTACGTTCAACCATCATTAGCAGAAGAAGATGATGAAGAATTTTTAGAAATGGTGGAAAATAAAACTTTTCTATTTTTTTATGAAAATACTGATGAACGAGGTTTTACGATAGAAAGTACTGCCTGGCCAATTGGTAGTATTGCATCAAGTGGCTTCTATCTCACATCAATTCCCATCGCTATCGAAAGGAAATGGATAACACATGAAGAAGGGTATCAAAGAGTTCTTACAACTCTTAACAGCTATTACGATGATCCTAATGACCCTGATGATTTTTATGTGGAAAATGAGCACGGTTTCTTCCCCCATTGGTTCCATCAGGAAACTGGAAAGTGGAATGAAATAGATTGTTTTTCCTCGATAGATACTGCGATATTAATGGCTGGTGTACTCACAGTTCGTCAGTATTTCCCGGATACCGAAATAGAAACAGTTGCCACAAATCTTTATGAGGATGTTGATTGGGAGTGGATGCTCAACGGAGGTGATACACTTTCTATGGGTTGGAGACCTGACACGGGTTTTCTTTCGTCAAGATGGGAGGGATATAATGAGGGTATGCTTGCAGTTCTTCTTGCCTTGGGATCTCCTGATCATTCTATACCAGATGAAAGCTGGGATGCATGGACCCGTACTTATAAACCGGCAAAATATACATACAATAATCAAAGTTATACTTTTATAGAGAGCAGTTCAACTTCCCTTTTTACCTATCAATATCCTCATATATGGTTCGATTTTAAAGGAAAATCTGACAAAAAAGGGATAAATTATTATCAGAATTCTGTTAATGCTACATTCGAGAACAGAGCTTACTGCATAGAGAACCCTAATGATCATAAGGGCTATGGTCCAAATGTGTGGGGATTAACCGCGTGTGAATGCCCACTTCACGAATTTAATTATGAAGCACATGGTCCACGTCAAAACGATGATGGGACTGTATCTCCTGCTGGCGCATGCGGCTCAATGATATTTACACCTGATGAATCAATAGAGGCACTTCGCTATATGAAAAATACTTATGGGGATATGGAATTTCTTAATGGGGAGATTTTTTGGGGCAAATACGGCTTTAAAGACGCAATAAATCTTGAAATTAACTGGTCTTCTCCCACATATATTGGCATAAACCAAGGTGCAATCTTAACAATGACGGAAAATTATAGAAGTCAGTTGGTTCAAAATTTGTTTATGCAAAATGAATATGCTAAGAAAGCGATGCAAAAAGCTGGTTTTAAAAAAGTAATAGGAATCCAACTATATACAGGTTGGAACCTGATCTCTCTACCCTTGATGCCAGAAGACACTAGTATAACTTCATTGCTGTCTTCAATTAACGGCAATTACAGCATAGTCTGGGCATATAATGCAAGCGATACAGCCGATCATTGGAAGAAATACGACCCGGGTGCACCCTTCGGCAATGACCTGACAACTATGGAACCCGGAAAAGGATATTGGATCATGATGACCTCTGATGATACATTATTCGTCACCGGAGATGTGCCTGGATCAACTGATGTTATCCTAAAAGCTGGATGGAACTTGATCGGTTACAATTCGCTGGTTGGTCAGCCAATTGAAAATGCTCTCGCATCAGTTATCGGCAATTACAGTATCGTGTGGGCATATAATGCCAGCGATACAGCTGATCACTGGAAGAAGTATGATCAGAATGCACCTTTTGGTAATGACTTATTTAATATGGAACCTGGCAAAGGATACTGGATAATGATGACCTCAGACGATCTTTTGAAAATCTAACAAAGATAATTTAAATTATGGGGGACGGTTGATATTGAAATATTTGTGCCAGAGGTAGAATAATGACATATCGTATGAATCGAAGGATATTGAATTTTGGGATCATACTTACTGCCATAATTGCAGCAACAGTATTTGCCCCAGCAGTAATTAGTGTTTTTTCAAGTAATTTCGACACTACTGGTATCCAGACAGCAAAAGCTGCAAGTCAAGACTATAGTATCGAAGTGCAAAGTGAAATTGTTGAAGAGGTCGCAGGTGAAATAAAACCACCAAAAGAGTTAGCCCTTGAACATCTGAAAGAGATAATGAATAAATACCATTCTTCGTTTGATGTCTATTCTGACCTATCAGCGGCAGGGAACCATTTTGTTGTACCAGCCAAAATGGGAAAGGACGCTGAGATCAACCTCAGCCATTTTGAAAATCCTCACAGCGGAGATACCTGTATAGAAAACAAATTCAATGGAATATTTTCCAGTTGGGGTGGCTGGTATTTGATGAATGGTGTTTTAGTAGGAGAGGAAATACAGCCAAAAGCAAATTGGGGGGAATATCCCGATGCTGGATTTAATCTCATAGAAGCTACAAAACTCAGTTTCTGGGCGAGAGGCAAAGAAGGAGGTGAGAGAGTAGAATTTTTTGCTTTTGGTGTAGGAAGAGATCCAAATACAGGTATAACCATTGCTCCTTATCCGGACTCTTCACCTAAAATATCATTGGGATATATTACCTTAAATAGAGAATGGGAACAATATACAATAGATCTCAATGGAGTGGATCTAAGTTATGTTGTGGGAGGTTTTGGCTGGGTAACCAATGCTGCTCAAAATAATAATCTGCCAATTACATTTTACTTGGATGACATTAAATACGATAAAGAACATTTAGATGAACCACGATTTCTGGTAAGCTACGAACTCTTACCTTCTGATGAACCTGTTTTGAAAAATACTGCTTTCATATATGATAATGTCTTGGTTCTTTTATCATTTTTATCTAATCACACTGAAGAGGATATAGAACATGCGAAACTTATTGGAGATGCTTTAGTCTATGCAATAGACCATGATAGATATTTCACAGACGGACGCCTCCGTAATACCTATCAGGGTGGAGATTTAAAACTTTTTCCTGGCTGGGAACCACATAGTAAAAATGATACCGTGAGGATGCCTGGATGGATGGATGCAAAAAATAACACATGGCATGAAGATAAATCCTTCGTAGGTACTCACACAGGTAATATTGCATGGTCAATAATTGCACTGCTTTCTCTATATGAAGAAACTCATGAGGAAAAATATCTCACTGGATCTGTTAGATTGGGAGAATGGATCGAAAATGAGTGCAGGGATGATAGGGGAGCAGGTGGATATACAGGTGGTTATGAAGGTTGGGAACCCACAGCTAATAATCCCGAGGGTCAAACAAGAATCTCTTGGAAAGCCACAGAGCACAATATAGATATTTATGTAGCTTTCTCCAGACTTTCTGTATTAACCGGAGATGATGTTTGGAGGGAGAGGGGACTGCATGCTAAACATTTTGTAGAAGCAATGTGGGATGTGGAAGAGAAACATTTCTGGACTGGTACATTAGAAGATGGAGTCACTATAAATAAGGCTAATATTCCTGCCGATATACATGCCTGGAGTCTCATGGCTTTAGAAGAGATAGACAAATATAGAAAAGGGATGAATTGGGTGGAGAATAATTGTTATGTGGAAGTAGACGGCTTCAAGGGATTTGATTTTAATAATGATACTGATGGGATCTGGTTTGAAGGCACAGCGCATATGATCATAGCGTATCAAATCCTGGGGGATAGAACACAATCTAATTTGTATCTTGATGAATTAAGAAATGCCCAAAAAGAAGCAAGTAATACTAATGGAAAAGGTCTGGTGGCAGCCTCGCACGATAGCGTAAGTACTGGTTTTGACTGGATATATGATGCCAGGTTGCACACAGGTGCTACTGCATGGTTCATTTTTGGGGAAACAGGATATAATCCTTATTGGGCAGAGGAATTAATTTTTATGGATATGTTTAGGGGATGGAACCTGATCTCATTACCCTTGATGCCTGATGATTCCAATATTGCTTCAGTGCTTTCTCCGATCAGCGGCAATTATAGTATAGTTTGGGCATATAATGCCAGCGATACAGCTGATCACTGGAAGAAGTATGATCCGAATGCACCTTTCGGAAATGACCTGAAAAATCTGGAACCTGGAAACGGATACTGGATAATGATGACCTCTGATGATATATTATCTATTATTGGAACTATACCGGAAACTGCTAATGTTAACCTATTAACCGGCTGGAACTTAATTGGATATAATTCACTTGAAAGTCAGCCAATTACTGATGCTTTATCTTCAATCACTGGCAATTACAGTATCGTTTGGGCATATGATGCAAGCGATACAGGTGATCATTGGAAGAAGTACGATCCAAGTGCACCTTTTGGAAACGATCTGACAAATATGGAAGCGGGTAAGGGATACTGGATAATGATGACGACTGATGATATTTTAGAGATCTAATGGAGGAGACCTTAATGGAACAAATCTCAATATCTTCAGATACCTTTAAAGACGGCAGCAGCCTGTCAGTCGAACACACCTGCGATGGGGTGGACCGCTCCCCCGTGCTCTCATGGGACGCTGTCCCCGCAGGCACACAGTCCATCGCTTGGATACTGGACGACCCGGACGTACCCGGCAAAAATTGGGTCCACTGGGTGATCTACAACATACCTGCCGAAAGCAGCGGACTACCCCCAGGTGTACCAAAGAACAATACCCTGGACGACGGCAGCCTGCAGGGTAACAACGACTTGGCAGGATTGGCTATAACGGACCATTCCCGCCGCCGGGCAAGCCCCACAGGTATTTCTTCAATGTATGTGCCCTGGATACTACACTTAGCTTAAAGATCGGTGCCACCAAATTCCAGCTTGAGGCTGCCATGTCAGGGCACATCCTGGCACAGGGAGAGATGATAGGGAAATACGGGCGCTGATTGAGTATGTAGCTGCCGCGAACCGGGGGTCATGCTTTTGCGATTGTGTTCTTCGGGCATTGTTGGTCTCTTATTACAGAATATATACAATTAGTGAAATATAAATGCAAATATATTAAAATTAAATCACAAGATTAATATGCCTTGAGTTTTTAAGATTTGTTAAATATTCAGAAAATATCTTGAACGAAAGTGTCAGGATTTAAGCAATTTCATAATTTGAATTCCAGTGGTGGGAAGGAAGATGAAAAATAAGCGATGTTGTAGTGAAGAGTATATTTTTACAAAGAATGTAAGAAGTAGTGGGAATGGCATAATTCACCGCTGGATATCGATGTTGCTGATTGGCATTTGTGGGACAACGGCAGGCGCGGCAGTGTTGTGGATGAATGACTATGAATTTGGATGCGAAAAAATCGGGAGGTTGGAGTTATTATGAAATATTTGAGAATCGGGCTTGTCCTTCTAATATTGGTCGTTCTTGTGCTTGCCACATCAGCTTGCATTACGAAATCCCCTACCCAGGAAAAAGCTGATGAAAACTCAGTGAATAACAGCATTAATGATACTACCCAGTTTACAGGATCCAATGATACTGACAATACATCTGTTGACCCTGTTTAAATACCACTCGAAAAACCACCGTTTATAGATTAAGGAAGGAGGATACTAAAATATGAATAAAAGAAATACAATACTGCTATCGGTTGCAGTGATTTGCATTTTTTTACTTGCGGGAAGTGCGAGTGCAACAATATTTCCAGTCAACGAGGCTGTAATAACAGTAGATGATGACGGTCCTGCAGATTATAATACTATACAGGCTGCTGTAGATGCTGCTTCTTCGGGAGATACTATTTATGTGTACAATGGAAGATACCATGAGAATATAATAATCTCCAAATCTTTAACATTATTAGGACAAGATGAAGCTAATGTAATAATCGATGGTGACAGAAGCGGTAATTGTATTAAATTAAGTTCATCGGATGTGATTGTTAATGGATTTACAATCACAAATGCCAGTGACAGTGGACTTTATGCAATTTATTCAGATTTGAATGTTGGGAATGTCACAATCACAGACAATACCAAACCAGGCATTTACTTCTATTCCGGAAAAGCCTTCACAATTCGAAACAGTACAATAGATAGAAACGGCGGCGGGATTATCTATGGTGGAAGTGCCGCTACTGGTAATGCTGTAGTGGAAGACAACATCATTACCAACAATATTGGCTCTGGAATCTCAATCAGTCTTGCTGAAGGAAGGAGTGCTACTATAGCGAACAACAAGATCGATAATAATGCTGGCAGCTCCAGTGACGGGATTTCTGTTTCTATAGCAAGTTCTGGCGGACTAATGACAATAGAAAATAATCCGGTCACGAGCAGCGGGCGGTATGGCATTTATCTGAGAGGTGTAAAGACTGGCTCCACAGTTTCTGATTTCAGTGTTGAGAGTTCAGGTAGCTATGGGCTTTATGCAGTTTCTTCAGATTTGAATGTTGAGAATGTCACAATCACAGAGAATACCAAACCAGGTATTTACTTCAATTCCGGAAAAGCCTTCACAATTCGAAACAGTACAATAGATAGAAACGGCGGCGGGATCATCTATGGTGGAAGTGCTAATGGTGATGCTGTAGTGGAAGACAACATCATTACCAACAATACTGGCTCTGGAATTTCAATCAGTCTTGCTGAAAGAAGAAGTGCCACTGTAACGAATAACAAGATCGATAATAATGCTGGCAGTTCCAGCGATGGAATCTATTGTAATATAGCCGGTACTGGTGGTATGGTGACAATCGAAAATAGTCCTGTCACAAGAAGCGGGCGGTATGGCATTTATCTGACGGGTGTAAGAACAGATTTGAATGCTGAGAATGTCACAATCACAGACAATACCAAACCAGGCATTTACTTCTATTCCGGAAAAGCCTTCACAATTCGAAACAGTACAATAGATAGAAACGGCGGCGGGATCATCTATGGTGGAAGTGCTAATGGTGATGCTGTAGTGGAAGACAACATCATCACCACCAACAATATTGGCTCTGGAGTTTCAATCAGTCTTGCTGAAGGAAAGAGTGCCACTGTAAAAAATAACAAG
>Ga0255372_10207_pt1 | contig 11499 bp, 8 predicted proteins | sample ANMaggSeSYBR01E8_FD_182092 | JGI IMG/M metagenome (GOLD analysis project Ga0255372, IMG submission 182092) | Sediment cell enrichment communities from methane seep in Santa Monica Basin, California, United Staets - ANME aggregate JGI... | ecosystem: Environmental > Aquatic > Marine > Cold seeps >...
CTTTCTTGAAACCATCTCTCTTTTGCAACCTACCTGTATTAAACCGGGAATCCATTATTTAAGGCGATTTTGGTGTTTCTGGATTCCCGCTTCCGCGGGAATGACAAACATTTTTACGACATTATTTATGTGACATGACACCAGCAATAAACCTAAACGAAAATCAGGGCTGTTTCAACAAAAATTAACTGAAATAGGGGCTTGTTTGAAAGATCAATCATCCGGCCTGATACATATCAAGCCATCCGCCCTTTGTTGGGGAATACCATGAGACTTGGTACATCTCTTTGTTGGTCTCTCTCACGATCTCGCCCACCAGGTCCTTTCCGGCGTATCTCAGCCCGGCAACAAAGTGGTCTTCTCCGATTCCGAGGTTCGTCAGGTCCGCAATTAAGAGTTCCAGGCCGTCTTCATCAAATTCGTTGTCCATGTCAGCACGAAAGACCATGGTCCCCTTTGCCCATGAACCGGCGCTTATGGCAACATGTCCTTCGCTCGCAAGGGGCAGAGGTTCAAGGTCAAGCCTGGTTACCTTGATGTCTTTGATTTGCGCAAACCTTTGCTTTGTCTCGATAGTGGGCACGAACGGAACAAACTCAATCAAAGGCTCGTCCCCCATGAGCACTGATATTTCAAACAGGCCGATGTCTCCTTTTCCGCTGCCGAATCCAAGCCAATGGGAGAGATCATTTATTTGCCTGTATGTGTTCCAGACAAAACCTGCGCCTTTCATGATGTCGTTCATCAAGTCGTTTTCAAAGTACCAGTTTTGTTTTATCTCTTCAGATCTGACATAGGAAGGGTTGCGCTTTTTGAGCCAGGCCGGGATTTTCTCCTCGTTTCTTTTTTCCAGAATATGGGCCGTAAATGATTCTTTTGCGGGTACGGGAATCTGTCCGCAGACAACCTCGCTGATATATCCGCTGACATTGATTTGTATTGTGGTTTTACTCATGTGTCCCTATTCATTAGATTTTGCAGGCTGTGGGCAAAGGAGCAGAGGACCGGTACAACCACTAATGTGAGCAGGGTGGCTACGAGGAGACCGAAAATAACGGCAACGGCCATGGGTCCCCACCACTGGGATGACTCGCCGCCAATGTCCCAGGCCAACTTTCGAAAGTCAAAGCTGACTCCGGTTGCCATGGGAAGGAGACCCAGAACGGTGGTGATGGCCGTCAGCATGACCGGCCTGAACCTTACCAGGCCCGCCCGTTCCAGGGCTTCCCGGGAAGAAAGCCCCTTTTCCATTAACTGGTGATAGTAGTCGATCAGAACAATGGCATTGTTGACCACAACACCGGCCAGACTGATTACACCTATCCCGGTCATGATGACCCCGAAGGCGGTGCCGGTTACGAGAAGGCCGAAAAAGACCCCGATCAGGGAGAGCAGGACCGACGTAAGTATAATAAAGGGCGTTACGAAGGAATTGAACTGGGTGACAAGGATGAGGAAGATGATAAAAAGGGTGGCAATAAACGCCTTGCTCAAAAAGGCCTGGGATTTATCCTGTTCTTCCTGTTCCCCTGTGAACCTGTATGTGTAACCCCGGGGCCAGTCAAAATTACTGGCCAGGCGGGTGTCGATATCCTTTATAATGTCATTTGCCAGGCGGCCCGACACGTCTCCCGAAATGGTGACCACCCTTTTCTGATCTAATCGCATGATGGCCCCGAGCCCGCTGGTTAAGGAAACCTGCGCCAGGCTCGTAAGGGGAATCGGCTCTCCGTTCGGACCGGAGACCGTGAGTCTCTTGAGGCTTTCCACGGAGTGGCGGTCGCGGTCGGGAAGCCGTGCAATGATATCATATTCATCCTTTCCCTCCCGAAAAACGCCGACTTTAACGCCGTTAATGGCCGCCTTTACCGTGTAGGCAATGGTATATGTGTCTAAACCAAGCAGGGCCGCTTTTTCTTTGTCCACACGGACCCGGATCTCGGGTTTACCCTTGACGAAATTGTCCTTGAGATCCACGAGGCCTGAAATGTCCTCTATCTTTTTACGTATCCGGGCCGCCAGGTCGCCCAGAACCAGGATATCCTTGCCAGTGATTTCAATATTCACCGGTGGGCCGGTGGGCGGGCCTTCCTCTTCTTTTTCCACCTGGATATCCGCGCCCCTTATGGAATCCAAAATCTTGTGCCGTACCTCTTTCACTATCCCTGAAGAGGGACGGGACCGATCGTGGAAATCCTTGAAGTCCAGGGCCACGCGGTTGATATGGGTCCCGGTGCCGCCCTGGGAAAAGGGGTCTCCACCAACAGAACCGACGTTGGCAATCACGTAACGGATGTCATCGTATTCCGAAACGATTTTTTCCACTTGGCCGACTAACTTATCCGAGGCGTCCAGATTGGTCCCTTCAGGGGCCTTGATATGGACATAGGCCCGCTTGGGCTCAGTGTCGGGAAAAAACTCGGAACCCTTGCCGAATAAGGCGAATGAAGTGATGGAGCCGATGAGTAGTGCAAATGCTATCAGGATAATAATCAGGCGATGGTTCAAAGACCACACCAAGAGGTAAAGATAAAACCTCTTGAAGAAGGGTTCTTTTGAAGTATTTTTGTCTGCCGGAGCCAAGGGTTTGGCAGTCTGGTAACGGGCGGAGAGGACCGGATTGATGACAAGGGCCACAAAAAGGGACGAGGTGAGTGCCATAATCAGGGTCATGGGGAGAAATCCCATGAACTCGCCCATTATGCCCGGCCAGAAGAGCATTGGAAAGAAGGCCCCCAAGGTTGTTAGGGTCGAGGTGATGACCGGCCAGGCAACCTGGTTCGTGCCGATGAGGGCAGCCTCCTCTCGGGGTGTGCCTTGCTGGATATGCCTGTAGATGTTTTCCACAATGACGATGCCGTTATCCACTAACATGCCCAATGCCAGGATCAGGGAAAAGAGCACGACCATGTTCAGGGTGATATCAAAACCCGTTAACAGGCTGAACGTGATGAACATGGAATAGGGAATGGCAAGGGCCACAAAGATTGCCGACCGTCCGCCGATAAAAGCAAAGATGACCGCCAGCACTAAAATCAGCCCTGACAGGATATTATTTTCCAGGTCCGATATCATCAGCCTGACGTCATTGGACATGTCCGAGGTCAGATCAATCTTGAGGGAGGCGGGCAAAAAGGGCCTCATTTCCTCAACCGCCCTTTTTACTTCATCGGTCACTCGAACAATGTTCTCGCCGCTTCGTTTTTGAACGGCCAGGGTTACGCTTTTCTGACCGTTGATCCGGCTGCGGGTAAGGGGATCCTTGTAGCTGTCCCTTATGAATGCCACGTCCCGCAGGTAGACCGGTTTTCCGTCCCTGACAAAGGCCACAATGGAAAAGATCTCGGACGGATGTTTAAAATCCTCCGGCACCCTTACCAGATATTTTGCCTCGCCGATGTCCATGCTCCCACCCGGCATATTGACATTGCTCCGGATGACAGCATTTATCAGGCTTGAAAAGGGAACGTTGTAAGCTCCAACCCGGTCTAAGTCGAACTCCACGTGTATCTCCCTTTCCAGACCGCCGGAAAGACGGGCATCCAGGACACCCTGGACGGATTCAATGCGGTCTTCCATATCCTCTGCAAATTTCTGCAGGCGACGCAGGCTGAACGGCCCGGAAAGGACAACTCGAATGACGGGCAGGTCCGAAAAATTGACCTCTTGTATGACCGGGTCGTCCGGAACATCCGCCGGCAGGTCGCTTTTGGCCTGGTCAACCTTGTCACGGACCTTTTGTAACGCGTCGTCAATATCCACGGTCGGTAGAAACTTGACGGCCACAGTGGAAATGCCCTCGGCAGAGGTGGAACGGAGCTCTTCCACATCGGAGAGACCCTTGAGCTTGCGCTCGATTGGGATTGTTATCAACTCCTCCATGTCCTGGGGAGCGACCCCCTCGTAGGTAGTAGTCACAAAAACATAGGGAATTGTGATGTCCGGAAAGGACTCGCGAGGCAGGGTGACATAGCAGTACACCCCGGCTATGACAATAAAGACCAGAAGTGCCAGGACAGTGACCTGGCGTTTAATGGCGAGTTGATTGACAATCATCGGGACTGAACCTTCATGCCTTCTTCCACTTCTGTCTGGCCCGTGACGATCAAGTGGTCGCCTGGATCGAGCCCTTTGGTTATTTGAACCCGGTCACCTTCGATTACGCCGATGGAAACGGTCCGGGCATGGGCCACCCCGTCCTTTTCCACAAAAAGCAGGCGCTCGCCCCCTTTATCTACTATGGCAAAAAGGGGCGCGACTAATGCGTCCGTTATGACCCTGCGCACGAATGCCACCCGGACAATCATTCCCGGTCTTATGTCGTGATCCGGGTTTTTGACCAGTACCCTTACCAGGAAGGTCTTGGTGGCCGGATCGGCCTTATATGCTATAAAGTCCACGATTCCGGAGAGCCTGCGATCCGGGAACGCGTCTATCGTAACCGTTGCCTTTTGCCTTGGACTCAGATATCGCACGTCCAACTCAGGTACGTTGACGTTGATTTTTATCTTGTCCACGTTGACCATATCGGTTACGGGTTTTCCCCTTTCTACAAACTCGCCCTCATCAACGAAAAGATGATTTATAATACCGCTGATAGGGGATTTTAAAAAACCGCGCTCGTGCTCAACCTTAGCCTGGCGCAGGCTGGCATGGGCCAGGGTTCGCTCGGTAAGGCTGCGATCCAGTTCTTCCTGGTTGATTATCTTGCGGTCGAAGAGTTTTCGCCGTCGCTGGTAAAGATCTTCGGCTAATTTGAAGGCGGCTTCCGCCCGGTTAAGTGCGGCCTCGAGAGATGCGACCTCTATCCGGGCCAAAAGCTGGCCTTTTTTGACCGTGTCGCCTTCTTTCGGGCCGATCCACTCCACACGACCGCCGGTATCCGCGGGCACAAGAATGTCGTGAAAGGCTTCGGTCTGGCCTGGCAGTATGAGAATATCGCTAATGGGAATCGGTTTGACCTCCACCACAGAGACCTTGACGGCCCTTACCTGGTTCAGTCCGTTTTCGGACTGGGCAATGCTCTCCGAACTATCGCATCCTGTCACGAAGATCAGGATAAGAAAGGTGGCTGAAATGGCAAATAAATAGTTTGGAAGATATTTCATTTACTCCTTTTCCTTTCGGGCGAGACCCTTAAAAGCGAGGTGCAATAATCGCTCCGGACGGTCCGGGTCACGTGATTCGGGATTTATATAATCCATATGGAGACAGAAATCGATTATGCTCAATATGAGAATCGCTGCCTCGTCCGCATCCGTATCATTTACTTCATCAGGGGCAAGCCCTTTCACATAGATTTCCTTCAGGGCCTTGACCATGCGATGGTGATATTGTTCAAGGTCACCCTGCGGGACCCCCTGGGGCGGTCCGAAGATCAGGTTGTGGATCATCTTGAAAAGGTCCAGGTTTTCCATTACACCCTGATAGATGAGCCTGAAAAGATCAATGAGCCGATCCAGCGCAGTGCCGGGCGTATCAAGAACTTCGGCTAACAAGTCCTCCTGCTTTTCGGCGGCCCAGTCTAAGATGGCTAAGAATATGCCTTCTTTGTTCTTAAAGTAGTAATAAAGGACCGGCTTGCTCACACCGGCCCGGGCCACGATTTCCCTTACCGTTGTACTGGCATAACCTTTTTCAGCAAAAAGGGCTGTTCCGGCCTCCAGGAGCCTCGCCCTGGCGCTTTCGTTATCCGTCATATTTTGATCATGATGTTTCACAAATTGTCACCCTCTTTGATGCATCCCCCTATCTTGATTTAAGAGTAGTTCAACCGGCGAGAAGGGTCAAAACGATTAGTATTAATGATAAGAGTAAGGAAAAAGATGTCAAGAAAAAAGTTACCTACCGGTAGGTAAAGTAATGGTCATTTGAATGCATTTTCATTTGTCCGTTGACAACTCCAACGATAAGCGTATAATTTTCTTAATAAAAGAAATTATAGCTAAACGTTCTCTTACCACATTTGGCCTCTATTCGGCAGGTTACCTCTCAGCCAGGCGACTCAAATTACCCCTTTCCTCCTCCTGACACGACTCCGGTTGTTCTATTGCGATCCAAAATATTGTGTTTAACAAGCATCAATTGTATAGGTCATGCCCACTTTAAAAACCACCTAAAGTAAGGAGGGCGCCATGAAAAAGCAACTCATAAGTTATGAAACTATCATTAGAATTACCAAAGGCATTTCCCATTCCAGGGATCCGGAAGAAGTCGTACTCATGACAGTGGAAGGTATTAAAACAGCTTTGGATGCCAAAGGATGTGCCTTGTTTCTCATCAATCGCAAAACCCATGAACTGGAAATAGCCGCCTCATACGGCCTGAGTGATGAATATATCAATAAAGGTCCTTTGAGTGCCCTTAAGTCCATTACCCAGTCCGCAGAGGACGGGCCCGTAGCAATCCACGATGTCGGAGATGACCCGAGGATTCAGTACCCCGAAGAGGCGAAAAAGGAGGGAATTGCCTCTATCCTTTCCGTGCCTATAATAACTCGTACCAAGTTGACGGGGGTCCTTCGCGTGTATACTTCCGAAACGTGGGAATTTACTCTGGAAGACGTTAATTTTGTCCAGGCACTGGCACAGATAGTAGGTATGGCCATAGAGATGTCGAGGCTTTATCAGGGACAAAAAGAGGCTATCGATATTCTAAAGCGGATGAGGGATGCACAAAAGACGAAATCTTAACGAAGATATCCTCGTGAATGGATTCGCAAGGACCCTGCTGCACGGTGATCATTCTACAAAAAAAAGCACTCCTTGGGAGTGCTTTTTTATTGAATCTATTGAGCTACCAGTCAGATTATATCCTGTTCAAGCTTTTTACTCAGGGATTTGATTTCAGACGATACTTCCGGCTTTGTCAGGGCCACGATCAGATCGAAATTTTCTTCTTTGCTATTTCCGTTTTCGGAAAATGTGAGTGTCAGGGTATCCCCGTCTTTTTTCTTTTCCGCGGTCTCGGGTGCCCCGTCTATGATATTAAGGCCTGCGACCTTTTGGGCATCCGCAAGGAACTGATCTTTAAAAGCTTGACACACGGGGGATATGAGGCTTACTTCCAGGCCTTCTGTCCTGTCAAGGGCAATGATGGCCTCATTTACCCCTAAGACTAATGAGGAAAGAAGGTGCGCCTCATCTCCATCCACGTTGCCCTGAACGATCGCCAAGCGTGCCGGAACCTCTCCGTCCAAGGGTGAAACCACTATCCCATCGGTGGGACCGGTGGGGGAGAGCATACGTTCGAATTGCAGATCCGTGATCACATCGGCATAGCTCCCGTAACCCAGGTCCGGGTTAAAGGCTTGAAAAGTATTCTCCTGACCCCTGGTGATAACCACCTCATCAAACTCCAGGTCCAAGTCCTCGTCCGGAATATCAAAATTAATGGCCTCGGGTTTACATTCCGCCCAGCACAGGGCACAACCCAGACAGCGCCGGCAGCTCAGGCAGCGTTTGGCCTCGGTAACGGCCATATCTTCAGGGAAACCGGTCTCGACTTCCACGAAGTTTCCCCTTCGTTCGTCTACCGTGATCTCGGGCATCTCGGCCCTTGGAGACGGGACATCGTCAAATGGTATAATGTATCGCTTTTCCTTTTCGTAGTTCATTTACTTGTTCCTCAGGTACTCGTGAATGCCGGAGGCAGCCTTTTTGCCGGCAGCAACGGCTTGAATGGCAATATTAGGACCGGTCACCACATCGCCGCCGGCAAACATGCCGGGGACATTTGTTGCGCCTGTTTCTTCATCTATGTCAAATGTATTCCAGCGGTTTATTTCAAAACCATGGTCCTCACCCAAAAACTCCAAGTCCGCGCCCTGGCTGATGGCAGGGACTATGGTCTCCGCATCAATGACATATTCAGACCCCTCTATGGGCACCGGCCTCCTTCGGCCGGAAGCATCGGGCTCACCCAATTCCATCTTTATGCATTTCATGCCCGCAACCCTGCCGTCTTTACCCAGGATTTCTATGGGGGCGGCAAGATATTGCATAATAACACCCTCATGCTCGGCCGCGTCTATCTCCCACGGGTTGGCGGGCATCTCTTTTTTTGTCCTGCGGTAGAGGATATATACCTCGTCAAACCCCATTCGCCATCCCACACGGGCCGAGTCAATGGCCGCATTACCGCCACCGATCACGATGAGCTTGCCCTTGACCTCTATCGGATTACCCAAGGCCTGGTCCCTTAAAAAGGTCACGCAATCGACGATACCCTTTCCTTCGTATTCATCTTCCCCCGGTACCCGCAGCTTGAGCCCGCGGTGGCAGCCCGCACCGATAAAAACGGCATCATTGTTTTTTCTCAGGTCATCAAAGGATATGTCTTTGCCGATGCGTTTGTTGTACTGGATATCAATGCCCATGTTGGCGATAAGGTCCACCTCGCGCTTAAGGAGCTTTTTGGGCAGGCGGTATTCCGGGATCCCCACCCAGAGATAGCCACCCGGGACGGGAAGGGCCTCGTAGATGGTTATGTTTTCGTATCCCAGCCTTGCAAGGTCGTATGCACAGGTAAGACCTGAAGGCCCTGCGCCGATGATGGCGATTTTTTCGGAAAACTTTTTCTCCGGGGTTTCATAGACCGGTTCAACTTCCTTTTCTAACTCCACGTCTGACACATACCTTTTTAAAAAACAGATACTGATGGGTTCATCCAGATACTGCCGGTTGCAGGCCGTCTCACATGGGTGGGGGCAGACCCTGCCTATGCTGCCCGGAAGGGGAAGCCTGTCCCTGATGGTGGCCAGGGACTCGAGATATTTTCCATCCGCAATCTGTCCCACATAGGTCCGAATGTCCAGATTTACGGGGCAAGTACGCTGGCAAACGGGCATGTCTTCTTTGAAGATGTTATATTCGCCTGTGGCCGGATTAAAGTAATCCACGGCCGTGCGAAAACTGAACCCTTCGTCAAAGTCGTCAAACATGTTAACGGGACAGACCTTGATGCAGGCCTTGCAATCATTGCACTTGCTGTTGTCTATTCTGAGGCTTCGCTTCAGGATGTGGGCCTGAACCTTTCCGTTATCCCTGTTGACCTTTTTTATGTCACTGTATGTCAGGATGCTGACATTGTCGTCATTGCGCACTTTTTCAAGATCAGGATTTATAAACGCATCATCAGGTTTGATGAGCCTGTCCCGCGGGATCCTTTCAGCGCCAAGGGTAGGAAACTTTTCTACGATGGTCACTTTGGCCCCTTCTTCTGCCTTTTCAAGGGCGGCACCGACCCCTTCAAGGCCTCCCCCGACAATCAATACTTTTTTTTCTTCCACTGCGTTACACCTCTTGCTGAACTAACTGAAATATTGGCGATCGGCCGGCAACCTTGTCTAAGGCAACCATGCCTTTTCGTTTGAGGGCGGTCACATATCGAAATACCCTTTCCGATGGAATGGCCAGGTCATCAGAGAGGTCTTTAATCGAGCGCGAACCCGTCTTCAGCACGGCGAGGATCTCCTGGACCTCCATTTCTTCCACGATTATCATGTCAATGGCGCGATTGAACTCGTGCTCGGTAAATATCTCTCCATACATGTTGCCTGACTCAAGAAACGGGGTCCTCTTGCCGATGACCCATCGAATCTTTTCACTGGCAAGCACGGCCTGCGCGGCCTCAATTTTTTTAAAAAGTTCCGGGGCCTTAACAGGGTCACTGTCTCCTCCAAGGGGACCCAGGCTCCGTATTTTTTCATCGAATTCAGAGACCACTTTCACAAACACGGATGCCTCGCCCGATGAACACTGGCGAAAGGCCAGGCGCTCTTCATTCATACCAATGTGTTTGAAAAGCTTGCGGGTCATGTCCAGCTTGGCCTTTGCCTGGTGATTCCCTGTTATGTAATGGCAGTCCCCGAAGTAGCAGCCCACCACCAAAAGACCATCCAACCCTTTTTTGAATGCCTCGGCAACGAGGGCGGGATCAACTCTTCCCGTGCACATGAGTCTGACGATCTTGATTTCCGGTGTATATTGTAGTCTGGAAACTCCAGCTAAATCAGCAGCGGCATACCCTCACCACGTGCAGCAAAACGTTAGTATCTTAGGAACGAAGTCGGCCAATTCAAACCTCCCTTTTTAATCCAAAAAAGCCTCGAGCGGGGCCTTGATTTGCTGGTCCGTAAAGGAGTTTATGCTCAAGGCATGTTGATAACAGGTGGCGGCACAAACGCCACAACCCTTGCAGGCCACGTCAATGACATGGACCTTTCTTCCTTTTTCAGTCTTCTGTATCTCAAGTGCGCCGTAAGGACAGAGCGCCACGCACAGGCCGCAACCCCGGCAGGCGTCTTCATCGGCCAATACGGAAATAATGGGCTCCACAACCACCGATCCCTTTGACAAGGGAATCGAGGCCCTGGATGCGGCTCCCAAACCCTGTGCCACGGCCTCTCGGATATTGGCGGGAAAGTGCGCACTGCCGCAAAGAAATATTCCGTCAGTTGCAAAATCAAGCGGTTTCAGCTTGACATGCCCTTCCAGGAAAAAACCGTTTTCGTCAACAGGGACCCTAAGGAGCCGGGATACTACCTCCGCATCCTCCTGTGAGACGAGAGGGGTGGAGAGGACCACGAGATCAGCGGGTAAATCCATATCCCGTCCTAAGAGGGCATGATATACCCGGACCTTATCCGGTTCCACTTGAGGGGGATTGGCAGGATCGTAGTTTATGTACCTGACCCCTTTTGCCTTTGAATCGCGGAACATCTCCTCATTTTCCACGCCGTACATCTGCATGTCCCTGTAGAGGATTGAAACTTTTGCGTCCGGGTTCAGCTCCCTGATCAGCATGGCGTTCTTGACCGCGGTCTGGCAGCAGATCCTTGAACAGTAAGGCCTCTCTTCGTTCCGGCTTCCCACACACTGGATCATGACAACATTTTTTATCGCCGGATCAAGGCCCTTCTTTAGGAGTTTTTCCATTTCAAGCTGGGTCACTACACGCTTCCCATCATAGTTGTAGAGGCCTTTGGGCACAAAGGGTCGACCTCCCGTGGCAACGATAATAACGCCGATATCGATTTTCTTGACACCCGATTCCGCTTCAATCTCTACCTTGTACTTGCCTATGAATCCCTGGACCTCGGTGACCTTGGCATTGGTGAAAACGGTGATGTTGGAATGTCCGGTAACGGACCGGGTCTTTTCCTCGACCAACTCGTTTGCTTCTATCATAGTGGGGCCAAGTTTATTAAGGTTATTCAGTAGTCCCCCTAAGGCTTCTTCCTTTTCAACCAGGACTACTTCAAACCCTCGATTGGCAAGGGCAAGCGCAGAGGTCATGCCGGCAATTCCTCCGCCGATCACGAGGGCCCGGACCTGAACCTCCGACATAATGGATTCCTGAGGTTCCAACAGGGCGGCCTTGGCCACGCCCATACGGACCAGGTCCTTGGCCTTGTTGGTGCCTTCCTCCTGCTCCTTCATGTGGACCCAGGAGCACTGATCCCGAATATTGACCATCTCAAAGAGGTACGGGTTCAAC
>Ga0255372_10209_pt1 | contig 11438 bp, 4 predicted proteins | sample ANMaggSeSYBR01E8_FD_182092 | JGI IMG/M metagenome (GOLD analysis project Ga0255372, IMG submission 182092) | Sediment cell enrichment communities from methane seep in Santa Monica Basin, California, United Staets - ANME aggregate JGI... | ecosystem: Environmental > Aquatic > Marine > Cold seeps >...
CGTATCGGTAAATGGTGATACGAACGTAGAATCCGATGAAATCTTTTATGTCAATTTATCCAACCCTGCCAACGCCACGATTACTGATAATAAGGGTGAATGCGCCATAGTGAATGATGATAGTTCTGATCCGGACGATGAACTGATGGGACACTGGAATTTTTCTGAATCTACCGGCAATTCCGCAGCGGACTCTTCCGAACATGGTAATGACAATACCGGAACATTGATAAATGTGTCAGCCGTTGACTGGATTCCCGGCGGTGGCGCAGTGCAATTTGATGGCACCAACGGGGCTGCGCAGATACCGACAGACGATTTAAACGCCGGACAGGGAACCGTTGCCTTATGGGCCAAAGCAGAAGATGTTTCTGAGGATCGATACCTCTTCGGCCATACCGTTGGCTCGTGGAGCAACAGAATACAGCTTTACATCAACGAGGGTTCTCTTAATCTGGGACTTGGTGACTCTCACGCCGTCAGCGCTAATATTGAAAGCATCTCATTGAACACCTGGTACCATATCGCATTAACCTGGGATGGCACAAATTATGTTGTCTATATTAACGGTACGGCCAAAGCTAACGGCAGCTACGCCGGCCTGACAAACTTAAATACTTTTGCGGACATCGGCAATACCGGAAATACATCCTGGCGTGATGAGTCGTTCAATGGCTTGATCGACGATGCTCGCATCTATAACAGTGTTTTAAGTGCGGGCGAGGTTTCTGCCCTTTGTGCGGCCAATCATCCCCCAACTGCGGAAACAGGATCGGATACTAACCCGGAAGATGACCACGTTTATTTCGAAGGGACAGCAAGCGACACGGACAATAACATCACTAATTTAAATTGGTACGGTGGTACTACTCTGCTTACTAACGGAGGCACTCTTGATCAAACCTTGAGCGAAGGTACTCATGTACTGACTTTTAAGGCAACTGACGATGAAGGGTTAGTAGATATCGACACTGTAACTGTGATCGTCAATGGCGTAGCTCCAACCGGCTCACTGATAGTAACAATATCTCAGCCGGATGATGCCCAGTGGCGGGTTGACGGCGGCACATGGCAAAACAGCGGCGCCACGGTAGGCAGCCTGTCGGTCGGTAGTCATACAGTCGAATTCAAGGCGGTTACCGGCTGGAGCACACCTGCCAACCAGAGCGCGCAGATCAATGACGGTCAAACCACCACCACGAGCGGAACATACACACAACAGACCGGCTCACTGCAAGTAACAATCTCTCAGCCTGACGATGCCCAGTGGCGAGTCGATGGCGGCACATGGCAAAACAGCGGCGCCACGGTAGGCAGCCTGTCGGTCGGCAGTCATACCGTCGAATTCAAGGCGGTTACCGGCTGGAGCACACCTGCCAACCAGAGCGCGCAGATCAATGACGGTCAAACCACCACCACGAGCGGAACATACACACAACAGACCGGCTCACTGCAAGTAACAATCTCTCAGCCTGACGATGCCCAGTGGCGAGTCGATGGCGGCTCATGGCAAAACAGCGGCGCAACGGTAGGCAGCCTGTCGGTCGGCAGTCACACAGTCGAATTCAAGGCGGTTACCGGCTGGGACACACCTGCCAACCAGAGCGCGCAGATCAATGATGACCAGACCACCACCACGAGCGGAACATACACACAACAGACCGGCTCACTGACAGTAACAATATCTCAGCCTGACGATGCCCAGTGGCGGGTTGACGGCGGCACATGGCAAAACAGCGGCGCCACGGTAGGCAGCCTGTCGGTCGGGAGTCATACAGTCGAATTCAAGGCGGTTACCGGCTGGAGCACACCTGCCAACCAGAGCGCGCAGATCAATGACGGTCAAACCACCACCACGAGCGGAACATACACACAACAGACCGGCTCACTGACCGTAACAATCTCTCCGCAGGGCGCTATCGATAACGGTGCTCAGTGGCGGGTCTATGGCGGATCATGGCAAAACAGCGGCACCATAGTAAGCAACCTACCGATTGGTAACCATACAGTCGAATTCAAGGCTGTTACCGGCTGGGACACACCGGCCAACCAGAGCGTACAGATCAATGATGACCAAACAACTAACGCAAGTGGATACACGCAGCAAACCGGCTCACTGCGCGTAACAATCTCTCCGTATTCAGCTTTGGCTGGCGGTGCCCAATGGCGGGTGGACAATGGTGATTGGCAGAATAGCGGTGTTACGCTAAATAGCCTGACAGTGGGAGCACACACAGTCAGTTTCAAGCCGGTCAGCAACTTGAACACACCGGACGATCAGGCGGTTGAAATCGTCAGCAACCAGACTAAAAGTATAAGCGGCACATACACCGAACAAGTCGGCTCACTGACCGTAACCATCATTCCACAGGAAGCCGCCGGCGTCGGAGCCAAATGGCGAACCGATGGTGGTCCCTGGCAGGCAGACGGCGCCACTCAGAATGATCTTTCAGCCGGTGTACATACGGTTGAATTTATGGCGATTGACGGTTGGACCCCACCGGGTGAGAAGGTGGTGGATATTACCGATAATCAGACGACAAGTGAAAACGGCATGTATATACGGCAAACCGGTTCTTTACGGATTACGATAGAGCCATACGCAGCGGTTGCCGATGGTGCGCAGTGGCGGGTGGACGGCGGCGATTGGCGGAACAGCGATACTATACAAAGCAATGTTGCTGTTGGTACACAGACGGTTGAATTCAGATCGATTGAAGGCTGGACTGCATCGGACGATATGACAGTCACGATTTTGCACAATCAGGTAACTTCTGAGAATGCTTTATATGTGCCGGGGAACCCGGACGATTTCGCCGCCAGTGATGAATCGCCCCCGGTTGCAACCAATTGCTCGCCGTCGCCGGGTGATATTCAGACGCCGTTGAATGCCCGTTTGATTTTACATGTAGTTGACTCCGGGACGGGCGTCGATCCGGATACTGTACGAATTCTCGTCAACAATAATCTGGTATATATCGGCGATACGAATAAGTATGTCAGTGAATATGGCCAATGCCGGCGACGTGGAACCGGGGCGGACTATATCTACACCTACGACCCGGACAAATTGTACGAGTACAATCAATTGGTTACGGTTACGGTGATTGCGTTTGATCTGGCCGACAACGCCATGATCCAGTCAATCGAGTATGAAACAGCGATGAATGCCATGATGGACGAAGATATTCCCGTCGGATTGGATACGACTGTCGGATGCACCTACTGCTTCAAGACGCAAATGCGTATCTTTGGTGGCGATACGCAGGTCGGCTCTGATCTCGCCGGTGTGCCGCAGGACAATCCGGTTACTGTTCAGGATAGTCAGGGCAACACCTGGATTGCCTGGGAAGCCGGTCCAAACGGCAGCCAGGACATTTATGTGGCGAAAAAATCTGCCGACGCCGATTATTTCGAAAGTAGCATACAGGTAACAAGCGAACCCACCGATCAGTCGAACCCGACTCTAACCGTTGATGACAACGATATGTTATATCTAACCTGGCAGGACAATCGCCGGGGCAACTGGGATATTTATTTCTCCGGTTCTCCGGACGGTGTTCATTGGTCTGCCGCCGTGCTCGTTACTGATTCGGACGCCGACCAGACTGTTCCCGCCATTGTAGTTGATCATCAGTCGCCGCCACGGGTTTATATCGCCTGGCAGGACGACCGTGAAAACAACCAGGATATATTTGTGGCTGCCTCGAACAACGGCTTTGCCACCAAAACAACTAATACGCTTACCAGCGATATATACGATCAGACCGCGCCTGTTATTGCCGTGGATTCCGATAACGATATTTATGTGGCCTGGACGAGCCGGGTACAGAACGGCTCGACCGATATTTACGGCGCTGTCCGGGAAGATAGTGCCTGGACTGTCAGAGCACTTGTAACAGATACAACGGCTGCTTATAATCAGTCCAGCCCGGCTATCGCCGTGGAGGACGAAGGCAATAATTTACATCTGATCTGGGTGGATGATTCACAGGGAAATCAGGACATTTATTATGCTGCTACGGGCAATGGTCTGCCGGACTCTCCATTGACCGGAACCGCTGTTGTCGATGACAGTACCGGTGCGGATCAGGCCTGTCCGGCGATTGCGGTTAGCGGTTCCGCTGCCAATGGAGATCTGAATATCTTCACTTGTTGGCAGGACGAACGAAACGCTGCTCAATCCGACACAGACGACAGTGACATTTACTTTGCCGAGTCGGACGGCGCGTCTTTCGGAACAAATATCTGGATAAAAACCGATACACAAACTGTTGCCGGTCAGTGTAATCCGGCAATGGCTCTGGACGGGAATGGCCAACCTTATGTTGTCAGAATGGACGTCAGCGAGTCTCAAACGAGTATAAATTGTTCCGGCACCACTTTCATAAGTGCCCAACCCATGGCGTCTGCGCCGATTGTCGCGTCCCAGGGCGGCCTCGTCGGTACCGATCCGGACAATATCCAGAGCGTTGATGATGTTTGCCTGGAAATACCAGCCGGCGCCTTCTGGGAAGATGTCGAGGTAACCATCTCGAAGGTGCAGAATCCTCCGTCCTCAGCCACGTTGGCCCAGATGGACATCATCGCCCGCTACGAATTCGGTCCCAGCAGCAACCTGGAATTCTCTGAACCGGTTACGATTACCACACCTTATTCCGTAGCCGAATTCGGTAATGAGACGATCTTCTGGTACAATCCCGATACCGGCGAACACAGTCAATCGGGTATTTCGGACATCGAACATATTGTAATTTCGCCTACCATTCATGCTATACGGTTCACCACTACTCACTTTACGCAATATGTCATCGGTATGGAGGGCGAAGGAGAGGTATCCTTCAGTGGTAGCGGCGGCGGCTGCTCGATGTCCCGCTATGGTTCTGACATGGACGGAATCGGTATTTTCGAGTTCTTCCTGCCATATATCGGCCTTGTCCTGATACTCCTGACACTCAAGTATCGCCACAGGAATCCCGTAGAGACAAAAAAATGATAATAGTCCATCGATTTTTGTAACGCTGGCGTCTCGCCGGCAGAAGTCAAAAAGGCAGCCGGGACGGCTGCGGTAATCCTATGCTAAATTATATTGAACTCAAACAAACACACTCATCAGCCTGCATGCGACGAGCATTGGTATATCTTTACAATACCTGCTCCAATCCTTTTGCAGAGCTTTTAATGGTAACGATTGCCGCCGTATGCCTGATACGCGTCCTGAACAGTGTATTATTAAGCGGTTACGCCGGGCTGCTGGTCGTTCCTGTCGTACTTACGGGAGCCGCTTTGGTTCCCGCCCTTATCCGCGGTGAGAAAATCACCGTCGTGGGCCTTCACCCACGGCGAATGCGATATTCTCTGTTACTGTTGTCGATCACCTGCCTGACTGTGTTTCCAGTAGTATGGGGCGGGTTATTGCTGTTGGAGGTTATCGGAACCAGGCCTCCCATATTGCCCGCCGTTGCGGAGGGACAATGGCTCGGTTGGGTACTGTACCAGTTTTTTTATGTAGCACTCGCTGAGGAAATTTTCTTCCGCGGTTATATTGTAAGTCGGCTACTTCAGTGGCAACCACCCCTGGCCCGACAACGGCCGCGGGTTTGGCATGCGACAATTATTATCATTTCCGCCGCGGTGTTTGCCTTGGCCCATATAATTCTTCTGGAAAACATTTTATCGGTCCTGACCTTTTTTCCGGGTCTGGTATTGGGCTGGTTGTTTATCCGGACACGGTCATTAGTGGCACCCATCCTGTTCCATGCACTGGCGAATATTTTTTACGCATTGATGGCGGCAGGAATATTCGTTTCATTTCGATAGGGTGAACCCGTCATTCCTGCATAGTTAAGTAGGGTGCTGATGAAATCGCACCACTTGTAACACTTTGGTTTCGTAGGGTGGGGTCTCACCCCACGCGTTATCACTCCCCAATCGTGTTATCGCTCCATGATCTTTCAGACACATCCCTTCCCAAAAGCTCTCAAGTACGTCCACAACCAGGGCGATAACAAATACATAGAGATAATATATTCTGACAGTACGGAGAGATGAGTTGAATTTTCGTAAGATATTGCTGGCAACCAACTTGACGCTGGTTTTGATAATAGGTTATGCCGTTGTCAAAGCCGTGCTGATGGAGGACAAACCCGAAGGCGCTTTCGCCTTCGATACGGAGGTGGCCGAAAACAATACTTTGCCGGAACCTGCTCCTGCGCAACCATCGTCCGGGAGAAACTATGACGAGATTGCCCGGAGAAAATTATTCGCTACTAACGAGCCGTCGGCTAATGTCCCGGCAACAGCCAAACCTTCGCAGCCTGCCTATCCGAAATCGCCTGTTCTTTGGAAGCGTGATTATGTTTTGCGGGCCACATTTGCCGGCCCGTCCCTGATTTCCAGGGCCATAATACAGGATGTCTCAGCCAGGACAACAGACTCCTATAAAATCGATGATGTTATTTACGAAGCCGGTAACGGTTCACCAGCCGTTCGGCTGGAGGCCGTCAAAAAAAACGCGGTAGTTCTGACCTGTAACGGACAGCGGAGAATATTAAGACTTAGAGGCAATAAAACACCATCTGTTTCGGACAAGAAAAAAAGCCGGAAAGCGAGTTCGTCAAAACCTGTTGCCGTAATCAAAAAACCACTCAGCAGAGTTCGGCTCAGAAACGAATTTATCGAGGATTTTTTCAATACCGCCCGGATTGAGCCTTACATGGTGGACGGCAAAATTCAGGGCCTCCGCCTGAAGGAACTGGACAAAATAAAAAACAGTCACTTGATAGGCCTGCGAAACGGTGATGTGATTCAAATAATTAACGGCCAGGAGCTTACCAGCAAACAGAAGGCCTTCCAGGTCCTTAAGAAAGCCATGACACAGCCGCACCTAAATATTGAATTTATAAGGGATAAAAAACAAAAAACCTTATCGTTTCCTATGAGATAATAATTATGATATTCCGATTAACCAACCGAACCAAACCCGCTCATAAAACCGGACGAGTATCCGGAATGTTTTTGTATGGCGTATGCCTTTTCATCGGCGGACTGTTTGTATTGACGGCCGGCTGTCAGCCGAAACCGAAGGCTGCCCCAATAGCGACCAGGCCTCACCTTGCCGCATATGTCGCCAAGGCCGAGTCCGCCGTCGCGACTGATGTTGCTACTGATAATACAGCTACTCAAACGCCTGATGGAAAATCTGTTTTATCAGTTGCAAGCCAACGAAAGTCTGAGCAAAAAGAAACATCTCCACAAATTGAGCGTGATGATGAGCTTGGCACAGAGCCGGACAACCCTGATAGCACTGTACTCACTGAGAGTATTGTCCCCATTGAATTTTCAGAGAGCGCTCTGCCGCTCGATGTTGACATGGAAACTCCCTATAATGATATTACGACGAAGCTGCCTGCCCTGAAAGACCCTGACCTTGCCGATCAAATGATCTCCGTAAATTTCGACCAGGCTGAGATCGGCACTGTCCTCAAGACCATCAGTGACATCACCGGCGTTAATTTTATCGTCGATCCTTCCGTCAGTGGTACAGTTACCGTGTTTTCTCCGACTCAGATACGTCTCGGCGATCTGTATCTTTTTCTGGAATCAATTTTGGACGTGAAGGGGTTCACCGCCGTACCTGCCGGGGACCATGTCAAGATAGTCCCTCGCGCCGAGGCCGCAAAGCACAATTTACGCATTCGTATTGGCGGCGACCCCGCTCGAATCCCTCAGAATGACACTGTTGTAACCCAGCTTATTCGGATTAGCTATGCCAATGCCCATGACGTCAGCAGCATTTTATCTGTGCGTATGCCCTCGGCCACGGACATATCTGTAGATGCGTCCACTAATACCATCATCATCACGGGCACCTCAGCCAATATTCATCATTTGGCCCGGCTCATTCGGCAGTTGGACGTCCCCGGCGCCAAGGATATATTTACGGTTATTCATTTAAAACATGCTTCTGCCCGGATACTCGGCAAACAGATAACAGACTTTATGGGCAAGAAGAAAACCCAGTCTGCTCGCTCCCGACGTCCCGGCCAGTCGTCTCAAATCCAGACTGACATTCAGATTCAGGCGAACCAGAGGACCAACTCACTTATTATCACTGCCAGTCGGCAGGACACGGAAATCATTAAACAGTTGGTACAGCGCCTGGATATCGAACGGCCTGTAGGTACGGACAATGTCCATGTAGTCTATCTCAGAAATGCTCAGGCTAAGGAGGTGGCCGAGGCCCTTTCGCCTGCCGTGGCTAATATGATTGTGGCTGCTCCCGGCGAGCTTCAGCCTAAGGTGCACATCACCCCTGAACCCGGCACAAACTCACTTATTATCAACGCTACCACCCAGGACTTTGAGGTCATCGCACAGATTATTGAAAAGCTGGATATTGTTCGCGAGCAGGTGCTTGTGGAACTGCTTATTGTGGAGATCAGCGAAGAGAACCTCCGCGAAATCGGTGTCGATTGGGCCACTATGGACCAGGCCGTATCCAACAGTGTCCGTTTCTTCGGCAACACTAATTTCGGCGTTCGTATGGATGCTGTCAGTGGCAATCTGGACGGTTTCAGTGTCGGAGCCTTCAAGGACATCGGCGGAGATGTAAAGATAGGTTCGATACTCAGCGCCCTGGAAAAAGTCTCTGATGTAAATATCCTTTCCACGCCTCACGTGGTAACATCCAATCATCGAAAAGCTGTCATTCTTGTCGGCGAAAACGTCCCTTACGTCGAGCAATCACGCATCACAGAGACCGACCCCAGTACCCCTACTGTCGTCAAAACCTTCACGTATAAAGACGTAGGCGTTTCCCTGGACATCACTCCGCATATCAGCCAGGGTGATATGATTCGGCTGGAAATCGACAGTGAATTTACTCAATTGATCGAAAGCGTTGCCGGCTTGTCTGCCGACACTCCCACAACGGCAAAACGCCAGATAAAAACCGAAGTCTCGATGGTCGATGGCGCCACTATTGTCATTGGCGGGCTTATTCGGGACGACAAAAACACCATCGTAAAAAAGATTCCTTTGCTTGGAGACATCCCACTGCTTGGGGAACTGTTCAAGTTTAAACGTGATAGAACGCAGAAAACCAATCTGCTGCTTTTCATTACGCCTTATGTTATGAGCAGTAGCGCGGACATGGCCGGAGTTACACGAAATAAACAGGCTGAAATCGCCCCGGAACTGGAACAAAGGCTAAAGAAAAAAAATATCAATGATGTCAATACGTCGGACTCCATCTGGCGATAGCAACTGTTTCAACCATGCAGACTGAATCGATCGGACAAATATTATTACGCGACACCGAGTTGACTGCCGAGCAGCTTGATTTAGCGCTGCGCCTTCAGCAGACCCGTCGCCCTCAGCCGGAGCTTGGCCGCATCCTTATCGAAAAGGGCTTTATTACCTCGAACCAGCTTTCCGTAGCGTTGGCCCGGCAGTGGGACCTGCCATATCTGGACACAATCTCTGCCGGCCGGTTCAAGGTCGATTTAATCAGGGGCTTACCGCTGGAGTTTTTCAAAAAGCACTGTATTTTACCGCTGGCGGATCAACAGGGCCGCGTTCATATCGCCTTGGCCGATCCGCTTAATGTCGAGGCCTATGATGCCGTCCTCAACCGGCTCGGCCGTTACTGCCCCAGGCTTGTTTGTCCTGCGAGTGAAATCGAACAGGCAGTCAGTCGCTGTTATTACCAGAACTTCAACCGGAACAACACAGACAACACAGACTCTCAGGCTGACACCGATGATAAGGTACGAACTAAGCCAAACCAGAATAAAAATATCATGGCCCAATCGCCTCAGGAGGATTTGCTTGATATTGCTCAGAGCAAAAACGCGCCGGTCATTAAAATGGTCAACACTATTTTGTTCCAGGCCGTCAATCACCGTGCCAGTGACATTCATATTGAGCCGTATGAAAACGAGGTAAAGGTACGCTTCAGGATCGACGGGGTACTGCACGACGTATTCACCCCGCCCGGCGAGCAGGTAGTCGCCCTTATCTCCCGCCTGAAGATTATGGCCAACCTTAATATTGCTGAACGCCGACTGCCCCAGGACGGCCAGAGTCGTATTAAAATCGGTGAGCAGGAGTTGGACGTCAGGGTATCGATTATCCCTACTGCCGGGGGCGAACGCGTTGTACTGCGGTTGCTTGACAAAGGTGGTTCGGGCCTGACTATTGAGCAGACGGGCTTCGACCCTGAGATTAAGCATCGTTTTCGGGATGTTATAAATTCCCCGCATGGAATTTTTCTGCTTACCGGCCCAACCGGCAGCGGCAAAACCACAACGCTTTATTGCGCGATCAATGAGCTTAATACTCACGAGCGCAACATTTTGACTGTGGAGGACCCTATCGAGTATCAGTTGCCCGGTGTGGGCCAGATGCAGGTCAAGCCAAAAATCAATCTTACTTTTGCCAATTGCCTGCGGCACATTCTCCGTCAGGACCCTGATGTAATAATGATTGGCGAGATACGTGATATTGAAACCGCGGAGATTGCCATCCAGGCTTCGTTGACCGGCCATCTCGTACTCAGCACATTACATACGAACGATTCCGCCTCTGCGATCACCCGATTAATTGACATGCGGATCGAGCCTTATCTGATTTCTTCGTCGTTGATCGCGGTAATGGCACAGCGGCTTTTGCGAGTTATTTGTCCGAAGTGTAAGGTGCCCTGCAAAATCGAAAACGACATGACATCACTTTCCGGCCTGGACGACCTGGCACAAAAGCAGGCACAATTTTACACCGGTTCCGGCTGTTCGCACTGCCTGAACACCGGTTATTATGGCCGAACAGGCATCTTCGAACTGCTGACGGTGGACGAGCAGATAAAGGAATTAATTACCCGACAGGACGCCGCGCACATTATAAAGCACTCTGCTGTCGAAAAAGGTATGCGTACCTTGCGTGACGACGGCATACGCCAGGCCCTCGGCGGAATAACAACACTCGCCGAGGTATTGAGAGTTACACAGGATAAATTTGAACTGGATATTGAAAAAACAGAACATGCCGGCACACAAACACAACAATCCGACTAATAGCCACGATGAAGAAGTTCTTCAACAGCGGATAAAAACGCGTGACTTATGCGTAGCCACGCGGCAGTTGGCCACTCTTTTGTTGGCTGGTATGCCGCTGGTGCCTGCGCTGACGGCTTTGGTGGAGCAATTGCGTACCACTGAAAAAAACTCGAGAAAATCTTCTTTGGCTACGGTCTTTCAGCAGATTACAGATCGGGTCAATGCCGGCGATTCTCTGGCCGATGCTTTACAGCAGTATCCCGGTATTTTTTCCAATCTTTTTATCAGCATGGTTCGTGCCGGCCAGGCCAGTGGCACTTTGGAAGAAATACTTATCAAGCAGGCCGAAATGCTCGAAAAACGGGCTAAGCTGACGGCCCGATT
>Ga0255372_10007_pt1 | contig 11329 bp, 8 predicted proteins | sample ANMaggSeSYBR01E8_FD_182092 | JGI IMG/M metagenome (GOLD analysis project Ga0255372, IMG submission 182092) | Sediment cell enrichment communities from methane seep in Santa Monica Basin, California, United Staets - ANME aggregate JGI... | ecosystem: Environmental > Aquatic > Marine > Cold seeps >...
TTTGACTATGCTTCTGCGTGGGGATGGTTAATGGATTCGGGCGAAGCCGAGACAGATTCCCGCGGTGACTGGACAATCAAATCACCGCTCACCGATATTGATGCCCATGATTGGGAAATCACCCTCCCGGCGACTTACACATTGACAGTAACTGCCCAGGATGAAACCGGCTTCCAGATCACCAGCCAGGCTGAAATGCTGGTTCATCCCAGTGATTTTTATATTGGAGTGAAACCTTCGGCCTGGATAACAAAAGCGGAAGAGGAAGTCCAGTTTGATGTCAAAGTTGTTGATTGGGAAAAAGAGCCCAATGGGGTAAGGAACCTTCGGGTTGTATTAAACCGGGTTACCTGGCAGAGCGAAGTAGGAGAGCTGGGACAGATTACTTACCAGCGGGAAACTGAAGTAATCTCGACTGAAAACTTCAGCACCGGCCGGGATGGAGAAGCAGTACTCAGCTTCAGTCCTCCAGAGCCGGGAACTTACCAACTGGATGTTTATGGAGATGGCGCCCGGACAGAAGTGACTCTTTGGGTTGGAGGACCTGGGACAACGGCCTGGCCAACACTTAACAACCAGAAGGTAAAACTGGTCCCTGATCAAGACACTTACCTGCCAGGAGAGGTCGCTGAAATCTTTATCCCCAATCCATTCCCGGGGGGAGCACAGGCGCTTATCACAGTAGAACGCCATAAAATCATCTCTTACCAAACCCTGAATATAACTTCATCTGGGGAGATTGTCCGTATTCCGCTTGGTGATGAAGAGTCGCCCAATGTTTATGTTTCTGTAACTCTGCTGGGGCAGGACGGGAACGGCAGGGCCGATTTCCGCCAGGGGTATATTAACCTATTGGTGGGGCCGGTCGCAAAAATGATGCAGGTGGAAGTTATTGGAAAGCCAGAGAGCCTTGGTCCGCGAGAAGAAGTGCAGTTTAAGATCCGGGTCTCTGATCACAATGGAAACCCTTTAGAAGGCGAATTTACACTGGCGGTTGTTGACAAGGCTGTCCTTGCTTTGGCAGATCCAAATTCACCCGAGATTGGCGAGGCTTTTTATGGTATACAGCCGCTGGCGGTCCAGATGGGAATTCCGCTTGGCATGCATGCCGGTCGAAGTATATTTATCCCTGGAGGATTAGGTGGAGGTGGAGGCGCAGAAGCTTACTTTGTAAGAAGCCAATTTGAGGATACAGGATATTGGAGCGCAGATATCCTTACGGATGCGAATGGAGAAGCGGTAGTTACTGTTATTCTGCCAGATAACCTGACAACCTGGCAGGCGGAAGCCCGGGGGGTGACCAAAGAAACCGAAGTCGGGCAGGCCGCAGCGGAGGTAGTTACCACAAAAGATTTATTGATTCGCCCTGTGACCCCCAGATTCCTGGTAGCGGGAGATCATCTGGCGTTGGCTGCCGTAATTCATAACAATACGGATGGAGACCTAACAGCCGATGTAACCCTCCAGGGAACCGGGATTCAGTTTGATATTCCGGGTTATTCCACCCAATCGATAGATATACCTGTTGGGGGAAGGACAAGGGTCGAATGGTGGGGAACAGTGGAAGACATTGACGAGGTTGATCTGACCTTCACTGCGGATGCAGGCGAGTACTCGGATGCAGTGAAACCATACCTGGGAGCTATTCCGGTATCACGCTACACGGCCCCGCAAACCTTCGGGACATCGGGAGTTCTGAAAAAATCCGGACAGCTTTTGGAAATAGTAACTCTTCCAAAGACTTATGACCCCGAGGAAGGATCTCTGGAAATTGAGCTATCTCCTTCCCTGGCCGCCGCTTTATTGACGGCACTGGATGCCATGGAAGAAGACCCGCATGTCTCCACTATTGCAGTCTTATCTCATTTTCTACCCAACGTGATTACTTATCAAACTCTTCAGGAACTTGATCTGGATTATCCAAAGCTGGAAAGCAGGCTGGAATCAAGTATTCCGGAATCTCTGGATACTCTGACGGCTACCCAAAACGAGGATGGAGGATGGGGGTGGTGGCCGGGAAGTGCGAGTGATGGGGAAATCAGCTCATTTATCCTGTTTGGCCTGAGCCAGGCAGAAAAAGCCGGGGTTTTTGTAGAGGATTTAATGATACAGCAAGCCCGCGGATATCTGCTGGCAACCTTGCCGGCAATTGATATGCTGGCAGAACCCTGGCAATATAATCAGCTGGCTTTCAGGTATTTTGCTCTCACAGAAGCCGGGATTGATACCCGGGGAGGGATGTTGAAACTTGCTTCACTCAGCAGCCAGCTCAGCCCTTATGCTCAAGCAGTTTTAGCTCTGGCACTTGAAAATCAAATACCGGGTAATGAACAATCCAGGACAATGTTTTCTAATCTGGTGGGAACTGGAATACGAACTTCTACCGGAATTCATTGGGAGAATCCTGAAAGCTGCCGCTGCTGGTTAAACAATACCACTACTACAACAGCCATTGTCACCTATGCTTTAGCCCGGGCAGAAGCTGATTCCGGAACTCTGCCGGAAGCTGTCCGCTACCTGGTTTCCGCCAGTGATCCAGGCGGAGATTGGGGATCTGCTTACGAAACAAACTGGGCGGTCCTGGCCCTGAATGAAGTGATGAAGGCAAATGACGATCTGTCGACCAGTTTTGTATATTCAAGCGCAGTAAATGGAACAGAAATAATCAATGGACAGGCAGAAGGGCCAGCTCAGCTGGAGACAGTAACTGCCTCGATTCCGGTGGGAACCCTGTATGCAGAAGACCCCAACGCACTGATAATTAATCGCGGAGAAGGGGACGGCACCCTGTACTATAAAGCGCACCTGCTAGTTTCCAGACCGGCAGAGGATGTACCCCTGTTTGGAAAAGGAATGAGCATATCCCGTGTTTATGCTGATTTCAGCAATGAAGGCACGCCAATCTTCACCCAGGATGCCGCTGCAGGGACTTTACTGCAGGTTCAGCTTACCCTGGTTTTGGAAAACGATGCTCATTATTTAATGGTGGAGGACAGGATTCCAGCCGGGGCGGAGATCCTTGATACTCGATTAAAAACCACCCAGCAGGACACGGTGGAATATCTGGTATCAGCGCCATTCAGAAATGGGTGGGGTTGGTGGTATTTTAACCCGCCCACTGTTTTTGATGACAGAGTCTCCTGGTCAGTTAATTACTTACCTGCCGGCACCTATCAATTAACTTACAGCATCTCACTTGCCCATCCCGGAGAGTATCAGGTTCTACCGGCCCGAAGTTGGGAGGTATTCTTCCCGGAAACCCAGGCGGTCAGTGCGGGCGAAAAATTTACTATTCATACAGATGATTAAATAGGAAAACGTTTCCTGCAAGGGAAACGTTTTCTAAACCATACTTGCTGTTGGGAATATTAGAATCCGAACTGCAGCCAGTTGGTGCCAAAGATGACCTGGCAGCTGAGGGCGACAAAAATAATCAACAAAATAAAACCGCAGCCGCAGCCGGTGCAGGATACTCCCCGGCCAAAGCCAAAACGATCCTGAAGCCAATCAAATACCACATCCAGCATAAGTAGTTTAAACAAACCGGTAAGGCAGCCTTGCTGTCTATTCACAGAAATCTCCTTTTTAATCTTCCAATAGTATATACGATAATTATCGAAAAAGGTTGCAGGAGCGAACACTTGTTGACAATAACAGGGGGGATATTTCCTCTCAATAGAGTTTTGCTATGCTCTAGCTCACTGGCTCTTCCATTAGAAATGGCGGGATTTATAATTCTTTAAAAAAGGGAGTTTAATCGGCAAAACAACGAGAAATCATTCGATTTAATGAAAACGATCCGTAATCCTCAAAGGATTACGGATCGTAGCACTTAAGAAGCGGGCAGTGGCTCACTCTCCGTTTCAGGGGGATTAAACCGGTCTCTTTTACCAAGCCATAAGTGCAGGAAATAAAAACCCAGCACGGATAGCGCACAAAGTCCAGCTCCCACGTACCAGAGCAGGTTGGGATTATAATTATCCAGAATTAACCCTGCCGCGCTGGGACCAACTGTTGCCGGCAGTGTCCAGGAAAGGCCAAATATCGCCATGTAGCGGCCCCTCATATCCTCTGGCGCGAAGTTTGTAGCCAAAGCAGAGGAAGTGGGCATGATGACCATCTCCCCGATGGTGATAATCACAATGGCAGCAGCAAACAGCCAGTAAGCGGTTACAAATCCGAACATTCCGAACCCAATCATATAGAAGAATGTGCCCAGTGCCATCATGATAAAAGTGGGGTATTTCTTAATCACCCTGGTGGTTTGAAATTGGAACAGGATCACAATAATTGCGCTGACAGTCAATAAAAACCCATAACCTTGAGGCTCAATTCCGTGGTTGTCCCGCAGATAAACAGAGAGAGTGTTGTACATTTGCTGGTAGACAATACCCATCACCATCGACACCACCAGAAATGCCACATAAGCATAGTCCCGCAGAACGACACCATACCCGGCAAACGTTTTCAGCATGCTTTCTGGCTCTTTGGTTGTTTCTGGTTTAGTTTCCGAGATGTAGTAGAAAATGATCACAGCCACGATACAGCTGATGACTGCATCGAGCACAAAAAGCATAAAATAACTACGGTTGGCGATAAAACCGCCGATGGTTGGGCCAATTATCCAGGCCATATTGCCTACCACCCTGAGAATTCCAAAACCTTCCTGGCGTTTGTCCTCTGGCAATAGATCAGCTACCATGGCTTGGTGGGCAGGTCCGGCAATATTTGAAAGCAGGCCGATAATCACTGCCAGAAATATGAGGACCGAAAATTCATTAACCAACCCCAGGGAAAGGGTGCTTAAGGCGCTGAAAATTAATCCAAAAAGGATCAGATTCTTGCGTCCTAATTTGTCAGTCAACGCGCCCCCGATCATGGAACCGATTAATCCAAATGCTGCAAAAGTTCCCAGGACAATCCCGGCCTGGGTCATCCCGACATTAAACTTCTGGGTGATATAAAGGGAAAAGAACGGGAAAAGCAGCGTGCCGCCGACGCGGTCGATGAAGGAGGCGCCTACTACAACCCAGAATTTTTGGGGAAAATCATGATAAATATTCCGCAGGCGGTTAAACATACGATCTCCATTATCTATGACAGAAAGGGCATTATAGCATAAGAAATACAACCAGATACCCTTCGGGAGAATGGTTGTTATTTTTCAATCAAGAGAAAATCTTGCCGATTGTGGAAGAGGGTATTTATTGTTTGGTAGTGAACTCCAGCCCAAATTCCGCCAGCGTTTCTTGTTTGGGAATCCCGGTATCGGGATCCCATCCGTGTTCTTTGTATGCGCCTGCCAGCAGCGGCTCCAGCTCTGGAACAAAACCCAGGGACCCCCCGTCCTTGAGGGAGGTTAACATGAAATCTGGCAGACGATCATCAGCCTGCGTGGATCCAAGTTTGATATTGAGCATTCTTTTTAAGGTGAAAATTCTTTTTCCTGCTTTCATCAGTTCTTCCAATGAATAATCCCAGCCGGTGGCAGCGTTTAACCCTGCCAGAAGCTGACTTGCTCCTGGATTCATAAATTGACAAACGGTAAGCGCGTTATAAATGCTGCGCCAGGCCTGTACACGGGCGGCAGTGCGGCCTTTGTCTTCCGAATTATCAAAGCGATCTCCAGGATGGATGCCCAGTTCTCCGGGAGGGCCCTGTCCGGTGTCCACTAAATAAATATCTCCCTGCATGTGACAGGCACCCCGGGGGGAGAGGGCATAAATAGGAGCCATGCCGCTGAATGCCCTGGAATCATGCATGGGGATTTCTAGATTCCTGACAGTGGCAGACATCTCCGGGACATCAAACCGGGCAGCCAGCGCTGCACTGCCTTCAGCCAGCAGGTCGCCAAACCCTTCCCTGTGAGCGGTTAATTCAATCAATCGATGGGCCATCTCCACATCACCGTATTTAATGTCCAATCCGCCGGTTTGCTCTTTAGTGAGGATTCCTTTATCAAACAGCTCACAGGCTAGAGCAATGGTTGATCCAGTGCTGATGGTATCCAATCCATGAATATTACAGAGGTGGCCGGCGTATATTACGCTTTCCAAATCATCTATCATGAGGAGAGATCCAAATGAAGCAATTGTTTCATACTCCGGTCCATCCACAGCGTCAACCTTATATTTAACTGTCTGGGTTTCCCTCCCGCAGACGATTGGACAGCGGTAGCAGGCGGTGTTCCGAGTCAGGTGCTTTTCCGCCATCAGGACACCAGAGAGGTTGCTCCCTTCCTCCCATTCGCCCTGTTGATAGTAGCGGGTCGGCATATCACCGAACATCAGCGCCATGTCCACATAACCCGCTGTGCCGGCCATTCTCATCGCTTGAACCGAGATATCCTCTTTTAATGACTCCAGAATAGCAGTTACGGTTTCTTTAAATGCTTCAGGGTCGTTTAAGGGAGTTTTTCCACTGCCCCGGAAGGCAATCGCTTTGAGATTTTTAGATCCCATAACTGCCCCCATCCCTGTTCGCCCAGCGGCTCTTCCATGATCATTGATCACTGCAGCCATTTTGACCAGATGTTCTCCGGCAGCTCCAATGCAGGCTATCCGTGCCTTTGGTTCAGCTAATATTTTCCGGATGGTTTCCTGAGTCTGATAGGTATCCTGTCCCCAGAGTTTTTTCGCGTCATGCAGCTTAACTTCACCATTAATCACCGATATCCAGCAAGGTTTTTCTGAACGTCCCGTGATCAGCATTCCATCATATCCGGCAAAACGCAGTTCTGGTCCAATAAAACCACCTGTATTGGACTCCCCCCAAAAGCCTGTTAGCGGGGACAGGGCGCTAATAGTGCATCGTCCTGCTGAAGGCATGCTGGTTCCTACCAGCGGACCAGTCATAAATAACAGGGGATTATCTGGGCCCAGTGGATCTGTGTTTTGATCAATCAGGTCATAGAGCAGCCGCGCTGTGAGACCGCTTCCGCCAATAAAATCTCTGGCGAGAGCAGGGTCAATAATTTTCTCCTCTATTAAACCGGTGGTAAGGTCAACATGCAGATAATTTCTCATAGTTACACTCGCAATTTAAATATTTCTAGTTTATTGTTAACAGAGCAAGCCCCAGGGGACTAAAAATCAACTGGTTGTCCATGATAGGCAGCCTTGAAGATATGCTCTAATTCCTCAAAAGAGGGAGTTCGGGCAGCGGTGATCATCTGGGTGTCGTTAAAGGCATCATCCACCAATTTGTCCAGCTGGGAAACAAATTCGCTCTCCTCGATTCCGGCATCCGCGATATTTCCAGGTAACCCAATTGCCCGGGAGATTTCCCGGATATGGCTGGCAAGAGCCGGGCCGGCTTTCCCTTCTGGTGTTTGGATGCCCAGGGCGGCGGTTATTTTATTTATCCTTTGAGGAGCTTCTTGGGCGGTGAATTCAATTGTATAGGGCAGAAGCAAACCTACTGCTCGGCCATGTGGCAAGTGGAATATTGAACCCAGGGTATGACCCATGGCATGAGCTATGGATGCCATAGCGTTGCCAAAGCCCAGCCCTGCGCAGGAGGCAGCATTATGCATCTTTTCACGTGCTTTTTTATAATGATCCTGGTCAGGGTTATCTGATTGGGAAGCCTCGTAAGCCCGCGGGAGATATTTAAGAATGTCCCGGGCAGCATTCAGGCATAATCCATCTGTAATGTCCGTATGCCAGGTGCATATAAAGCCTTCTATTGCATGGGTTAATGCGTCCATTCCGGTGTCCGCGGTGAGTCTAGGGGGCATACCTGCCGCCATAACAGGATCCACTATTGCGATATCAGCTGCATTTTCCCGGTTTCCCAAGCCCATCTTGCGCTGATTTTCCGCGTCGGTTAACACGATTCCCCAGGTGACTTCAGCGCCTGTTCCGCTTGTGGTCGGGATGGTAATTAAGCGGGATTTTTCCCTGAGTCCGAGCTTGATAAAGGGGTTAATTTCAGCAGGCTGCAGATCTGGTCTTTCGTACAGCACCCAGGCGGCTTTGGCAGCGTCAAGGGGTGAACCGCCTCCCAGACCAACGATCCAATCGGGTTTAAATTCACTTGCTGCCGCAGCTCCCTTAATTACAGTTTGGGTTGTTGGATCGGGTTCAACTTCATCAAATACCTAGATATCAAAACCTGCTTTTATCAGATAAGAAGTCACCTGTTCTGCGATACCTATCTGAACCAGGTTATTATCGGTAATGATCAGGGCTCTTTTTCCGATTAACTCCTCCAGCGAGTTTAATGCGCCCTCACCAAAAACGATATTTGGGGAAACAAAATGCCACATCCTGGGCCTCCTTAAAAATCAAAATTGAGAACAAAGACCTTTACCACTCAGTCGGGACATCTGCGCAGCAGGAAACGATTTCCTGGGCAGCTTTTGGATAGCGCATGATCTTCATTAGATCACCCTTCAGTTTTAATTGACGGGTCATCATTCCCTGGATGGGATCGAGTTTGCCTTCGATAACTCTTCGCCAAGTACTGAAGGGAGCATTGAGGGAGTACTCTGTTTCTGGAAGCTCATCTTCATTCACCAGGGCAGCCCCGGGGCTTGAGCCATGGTAAAGTTCCAGGTGTAAGTATGAAGTATGGGGATAGGCTTCGTCCGGTTCGACGACAAAAATAAAATCACCTTCCCAGTCTTTTGCAGAGCGTTGGTAGGATTCGCTCTCGTTTAATAACTCACGAACTTTATTGATCCACTCAACTGAAGGGAATTTGTATTTCATAGTTTCTCCTTTTATAATTTGTGACATAATAATTATACATCTGGAAACACGATCAAGGGAGCGGGGTTCCGATACTTGTGTAAAGGCAAATAAACCCAACGCCGATGTTGTGATTATTAATCGGGAACCAGCAAATTTAATTGATTATTCAAAGGAGAGTCAGGATGAAGATCATCGGATTAATTGGCGGGATGAGCTGGGAATCATCCATTGAATATTACCGGATTATCAATCAGGTTATCCAAAAGGAATTAGGTGGAGTTCACTCAGCAAAAAGCGTTATGGTATCACTCGATTTTGCTGAGATCGAGGAGCTGCAAAACCGGGGAGACTGGGACGAGGCAACTCGAATCATGGTGGAAACGGCGCAATTAGTCGAAAAAGGCGGCGCTGATTTTGTCTTAATTTGTACCAACACTATGCACTTGATGGCGGAAGAGGTTCAGGCAGGCATCAATATTCCCCTCTTGCACATTGCCGACGCGACTGCCCAGGCTGTCAAACAACGGGAGCTGGACACCATTGGCTTGTTGGGGACTCGTTTCACAATGGAAAAAGAATTTTACCGAGGGCGCCTGGAAGAAAGTCATCAGTTGAAAGTATTGATTCCGGACAGGGAAAAAAGAGAGCTGGTACACAGGGTGATCTATGATGAACTTGTGAAAGGAATGATCACAGACAGTTCCCGGCAGATATATCGGGAGGTAATTGAAGCCCTGGTAGCAGGAGGAGCGCAAGGCATAGTTTTAGGATGTACTGAGATCGGCTTGCTTGTGAAGCAGGAAGATGTGCCCGTCCCCGTTTTTGACACCATGGAAATCCATGCTCTGGCCGCAGTGGATGCCGCGCTGGGCAGGGGCTAATATCCTGTATAATGGAATAGATTAAGGGGCCTGTTAAGTAATTCCCCTGATGATGGCAGGTAAGTACCGTCTTTTCAGGCAGTAAATCCAGGAGGAAACATGGAATCAGCCTATTTTAAGAGGCAGTTAGCGATTAACCGGGACCGGATTGCTGCCCTGGCCCGGGGCATACCAGAAGAACAAGCCCGCTGGAAACCAGATCCTGAAACCTGGTCGATCCTGGAAGTTGTTAATCACCTGGCCGATGAAGAGGAATTGGATTTTCCAGCCAGGCTTAAAATAATCATAGAAAAGTCTGAAAAACCCTGGACGCCAATTGACCCCGAGGCTTGGGTTATTGAGGGTAAATATAATGAACAGGATTTGTTTGAATCCCTGACACGGTTTATGACTCTTCGTAATACAAACCTGGGGTGGCTGGATTCGGTAGAAAATCCAGATTGGGACATGGTTTATGAAGCGCCTTTTGGTGAAATTAAAGCCGGAGATTTGTTCGTCTCCTGGGTGGCTCATGATCTGGTGCATCTGCGGCAGCTTGTTGAACTGCAGCGATTATACCTGGAAGAAAAAGCAAAACCCTTCCGCCTGGATTATGCTGGGGATTGGGGAATTCCAGAAGCGGAACCGGTTAAGAACGAGACAGATTAGGTTAAATAGGAAGAGGCTGCCTGATGATTTGGACAGCCTCTTTGTTATTAATGATGTTGATTATTTTTATTTTACAATAATCTCATCTCCCTCCACAACTTCGCCTATGACCCAGATTGGTTGGTCCATCCTTTCGGCTTTTATGACCAGGTTGTCCAGCTGATTGCAATCAACAGAAAATAACAAACCACCACTGGTTTGCGGATCAAACAGCAGCATGATCTCTTCTTCAGTCATGGATTTGGGAAATTGGACGTGTTCGCCAAAATATAATTTATTGTCAAAAGCCCCGCCAGGGAAACTGAACAACTTGGCATATTCCTTGGCTGAGCTGATAAAGGGGATCATGTCCCAGTGGATATTTAACCCAACCTTGGATTGCTCTGCCATTTCCCAGGCATGACCGAGCAAACTGTATCCGGTAATGTCAGTGGCAGCTTTTACGCCAACAGACTGCGCAACTTCGGATGCTTTTTGATTGAGCCGTTTCATCCAGATCACTACTTCCCGGATATGTTCGGGCTTGGCTTTTTGATCCTTGATGGCGGTAGTTGTCGTGCCAAAACCCAACGGCTTGGTGATAACTAATGCATCCCCAGGATTGGCAGCGGATTTAGTCATGATCAGATCCGGATGGGCGAACCCCAAACAAATCAGGCCATATTTCGGTTCTTGATCCTGGATTGTATGACCGCCGGCAATAACCACTCCGGCTTCTTTCGCTTTTTCAGCGCCACCGCGTAATATTTCGCCGGAAACTTCGGGAGGCATATTAGGCGGGAAAGCGGCTATGTTGAGGGCAAGGAACGGGGTCCCACCCATAGCGTAAATATCGGACAGGCTGTTAGCAGCGGAAATTGCCCCGTAATCATAAGGATCGTCTACCACTGGCGTGAAGAAGTCCGTGGTCGCGATCAGGACCCGGTCCTTGTCCAGCCGCCAAACAGCCGCGTCATCCGGCTCACCCATCCCGACCACCAGATCAGGAAAATCTTCTTTTGAAAAAAGCCCCTCGATCGGGCGCAGAACCTGCGCCAGCGCTTCCGCGCCCAGCTTGGCCGCTCAACCAGCGCAAGTTGAAAGTGAGGTGAGGCGAATTTCTCG
>Ga0255372_10210_pt1 | contig 11326 bp, 13 predicted proteins | sample ANMaggSeSYBR01E8_FD_182092 | JGI IMG/M metagenome (GOLD analysis project Ga0255372, IMG submission 182092) | Sediment cell enrichment communities from methane seep in Santa Monica Basin, California, United Staets - ANME aggregate JGI... | ecosystem: Environmental > Aquatic > Marine > Cold seeps >...
CCAGGTCGGGATATTCACGAAGCAGCTTGCCGTGGCGAGATGGTCTCAGCACAGAGCGCTTACAGGCTTCCAGGCCAGAGATAGAAGCGAAGGGTTCCAGTTTCTCTGCAACGGATACCATGCTGGCGTCACGAAAATGAGGAAGGAAAACCTTGAGAGCGTACTTGCTGTTGTCTGCGCCAATTAGCTGCCAGACTTCTGCCCTGCGTCCGTCCTGTTGATAGGCCATCCATGTCGCTTGGGGATGTTCAGCGAAGAGGTACGAATTTCCTTCTATGAGTATTGTTTGGTTGGGGACTGGTTGAAATGTCATAGGCGATTTATGTTAAACAGGGCCAGATTTTATCGCCTGACCCTGTAGTGAGTTAGTCTTTCAGAAGTTATTATTTTGCTAATTTCCTGTCAGCCTCTTCTATTACTGTTGCTATAGTACGGAGTTCTTGTCCAATCCTGTTGAGGAGTTCAATAGATCCCTTCATGGAATAATGCCATTGTTGGTACTCATCGTAAAAGGACTAATTTTCTACATGATCCCATTTGGACTGAATACTGCTCAAAGAGGAACTCAGCGATGAAGCAATTTCCTTGAGCTGGGCGCTGGCTGCCTCAAAATTCTTGGCTAATAGGTGGATTTCTTTTGGTGTTATTTGTATAGGTCTTGACATTATGTCCTCCAGACAGAAAGAATTATAACGTAATCCCCCTTAGAACGAGATATATCCGAAAGTCAAAAACAGTTCTGGTTCAAATTTCATAGTTAAACGGCTGAACAAGTGGTTGGCATTTGAACCCCGCGAGACTAATACAGGAGATGAATTGGGAAACCCCAGCACATAAATTTCACAAAGGCGGTAAACATACTAGAGAAAACTGAGGCTTGGCAATATAAGAAAAATTTTCTATGGAACAAAAAACGCCCAAACGATAAGAAGTTTGTCCGGTTAACGGACACTTTTATCCTGGGGGAAAACTGTACGGCTGAAGATATTTTGGACAATCTTGATGTTTCTCAAGCGGTATTTCACATTAAGGCTATACTTCTTAGAACAACAAAAAATTACAAGGAATTTCCATGAAACGAACCCTACTCTTAATCCCTTTGATCCTGCTCAGCGCCTGCGCTGTTACCCAGGAAACACCTCAGCCCACCAAGACAGCTGTACCTCCGACAGCCACGCCGGCTTTCACTGTCACTCCCGAGCCCAGCTCGACCCCAACACCCCCGCCTGAGCCTTACCAGTTGGAGGATGGAGTTTTACTGGATTGGGACGAGGAGCCTGGAGAATATGTAGCGGTTTCGGAAGGGATTGATGCCCTAACCATCACTGCTGAAGGGGTGATTGTGGCCCTGGATGGAGACGGATCCCCCTGGTTTGTTTTTGAGAACGGCGACTGGGTGGAGATAAAAATTCCCAAGAGGGCGGAGAATCATGAGCAGGTGGATGTAGCGGATAGATACGTGACTATCGTGAATGAAGAGGGAAAGACAGAAGAGATATTGGAATCAGGGACTAAGGTGTTGGTAAATCCTGAGACGGGAAAATATGAGTATGAATTTATAAATGGACAGTGGATGGAATATGCACCGCGAGTGATGGTGGTGGGGGAGAACAGTGGTTATGGTATTGCTAATATTCAAGTTTCAAAAGAGGTGATAGAGTCATGTGCAAAAACAGTAAGAGAGGCGACTATGTTTTATCAAGTAATAGATGGAGAGAAAGTAGAAGTAAGAACAGGTTATGATGAGAAAATGGGGGAGCGTGAGATTGAAGGTATGTTTTACATATCATGGTATGGAGTGTTATGTGGTGCTGTAGAAGAGGATTCAAGAGTGAGAAGTTTTGTGGGAGTGGAAATGAATTCAGGAGATATTATGCTAATAACCATGTTATTTGAGAAGATTCCTCATGATTGTTCAGGAACGTCACTTGTGTTTGAATCAGGCTTGATTCCTGAATATGAAAGACAGAGAGAGTTGGATACTTTGAGGGATTTGGGTAGATCACCTGTAAGTGGAAATCAAAGAGCGAATGCAATCTTAAATTCTCCCAAGGGAACACCTTTTTATTTTACTTCACTTACTACATCTTCTAAGCGATGACCTGCCCCCCAAAAACTGATCCAGAAGCAGTGTTAGGATTAGTACATACAGGAGGCAGAAAAGATGGCAAAGCGCATACGATATACACCGGAGCAGATCATCACCAAGTTGCGTGAAGCTGAAGTTTATCTCAGCCAGGGAAAAACGATATCACAGGCTTGTAGGAGAATAGAAATCAGTGATCAAACCTATTATCGCTGGCGCAGGGAATATGGGGGAATGGATGTCACCCAGGCCAGGAAACTCAAGGAAATGGAAAAAGAGAATACCCAGCTGAAAAAGCTGGTCGCGGATCTCTCTTTGGATAATGCCATTCTCAAGGAGGTGCTCTCAAAAAAGTGATCTCACCCGACAGGAAACGCAAAGCTGTCAATCAGGCTGTTCAAGCCCTGGATGTGTCTGAGCGCAGAGCCTGTCGGGTGGTAGGACAGCCTAGATCAACCCAGCGGTACAATAAACGACCAGCGGATGATGAGCAGTTCCTGACCTCAAGGATCATTGAGCTGGCCAGCTAGTATGGGCGCTACGGCTACCGGCGGGTGACAGCCCTACTGAGAAACGAAGGTTGGATTGTCAATCACAAGCGTGTGGAACGGATCTGGCGCAGAGAAGGGCTGAAAGTACCCCAGAAACAGCCCAAAAGGGCTCGGGTGTGGCTCAATGATGGCTCTGTGGTCCGTCTGAAACCGCTCTTTCCTCAGCATGTCTGGAGTTATGATTTCATGCAGGCCAGAACCCACAACGGAGTGCCCTTTCGGATTCTGAACGTGATCGATGAGTATTCCCGGGAATGTTTGGCATCGAGGGTGGGCAGAAGATTTACTCATCAAGATGTACTATCAGTCCTGACAGATCTATTTATTCAAAGAGGTGTGCCTGTCCATATCCGGTCTGATAATGGGGCAGAGTTCACCGCCAAGAACGTGCGCAGCTGGCTGTCAAAGCTGCAGGTCAAGCCGCTGTTCATCGAGCCGGGGAGCCCCTGGGAAAATGGATATATTGAATCATTCAATGGCAAAATGAGAGATGAACTGTTGAATGGAGGGATCTTTTATACTTTGAAGGAGGCTAGAATTATAATTGAGATGTGGAGGATGGAATACAACACGATCAGGCCCCACAGTGCATTGGGATATCAACCGCCAGTCCCAGAAGCAATATTGATTCCCTCTACCCAATTTCAGCTGGTTGCACTAACATAGAGAGTGGTACAAATAATGGGGGCACGTCACTGGCATTCGGATCCGGATTGGCGGAAAGCTGGTATTAGATTTCATTAGCTGGATGGTGAATATATGGACACCCCAAAAATGATATTGGACGCTTATGTAGGCTGGGAAACCAACGGATCTATTCAGTACGATATACATAACCACTCTGATCTCTCAGACGATGAGGTAATCAGAGTGTTGTCACTCAGCGTGCCAATTGTTGTCAACACTGAATTAGGCGAAATGAATTTCCAACAATCACTTTCCTTATGCGACTCTCTTTTGGCCTTTCTGAGGTCAAAAACCATACCAACCAGAACAATTGAATTGGACTATTCAGGAGCGCGTTTACAATGTTTCGAGTCAAACAGCATCAAATTTTCATATATACCTGATTTAGCTTATCCGGAGAGAAACGAGGAAACAAATAGGGGTATAAAGAATCTAATTCTGAACCTAACAATGAGCATTTTTGATATTGCCACGCCTGAACTTCGAAAAATAATCAAAGATTTTCTATTATTGACAATACATAATTTCTTTCTAGTTGTCCTTCCTACGGTGGTGAAAGAAGATGATCATAATTATTCACTCAAAGCATTCGAGATTCGATTAAGAACAGACTCGTTTTCCCAATCACTCAAATACAAGTTGGCCAAGCCAAAATTATTACCGGTTGACGAGTTTAATTCCCTGTTGGCACAAACTAAAACGGCATATGCTGGCTACAAAGAAAGCGGAACAAAACCATTGGAGTTAATGGATGAAATCGAAAAACTAGAATTCCTGCAGGATGATTTTTTACCAGCTCTAGAAAATGCTATGCTTGAGGAAGTGCGTGAAAATGAAAGTGAACAAAACAATAATTCAACACTAATTTCTGAGGACGCCGACTTATCTGAAAGACTGCTATCCTTGGGGAACTATCTTAGTCAGTCCCGATTTGACACTGAGCTCTTTACAGATTCGACTTCAGCGTCAGAACAACAGACTATGAAATATCTGTTTGCTCACAACGTCTTTCCGATGATATGCCTAGGTAATAGCAAGGAGACTTATGGAAGACTTTCTGGACCTAAAGCAAGTGGTTATTTGGTTGGTCTATGGAAGGCGATAGAAAATAAACTTGGGAAGATGGCTGAACATAACGGATTGTATTTAATCAAGGAAGCGAAACTAGATGACAACAAGAGGGTCTTTGTAATTAATATGCCCGAGCCCTCTCTCGTCCCAGAAGCATACCTGGTTGGCGTGGCTATGAAGGTTTCAAAATCGCTTTTTTCTGTTGAAGTAAAGAATGTCCGATACTTTACGCTTGAATTGGGACGGAATTATAATAGCGGTCACCCCGAATATCATTTTTGCGAGTGGGTTGGGACTGTAAACCCAAAACATAAAAACTATGGCCAGCTGGAAAGCCCAGCCCCCAACATCTTTGTTTCTGGGATCAACGACATATTTTAGGATTTTTACAAAAGCCAGGGCAAGCACAGAATTTTCATTATTGACCTAAAAGCTTTCTTCGGCAGAGAGAAGAAAGGCGATTTGTTTTTGATCTAATCCCATTTTATAAAACAAACATCTTCTTAAACACCTCTTTTACTTCTGGCGTTAGCTCTTTTGCCAGGCTTGGAACAGCGCCTTTTTCTAGTAGCGTGTTTACAAGACCCATAATCTCAGGAGGCAAATCAGCATCTTGCTCTCTAATCTCTAAGAAGTAATTGTACAGTGTCATAGCAAATGCTTCCCTGTGATTTTGTGACCACGCTTTCTCTGGCAATCCTGCCCAGTTTGAGAATACAACCTGAGAAGATCTTTGAATCGTGGAGGCAAACATGATAAACGACGCTATGATCATGGTGTGTACATCAGGGTTTTCTCCAGCAATGAAAAGGTGTCTCCCGTCAGGAGACCTAGTAACGCCCCCAGTAACAGCTCCTTCCTGATTCATTAGATATGATGTTTCATTCGCTTTTGTTGTGGGCACAGTTCGATTTTCAAGGATTTCAGAAGCGGCTTTGCGTATACTTCTTTGTGGATCTATCATGCCTTTCCTGAGCATAATGTCAGCAAGGGGTTGGGCGCAGTATTCTAACCCCCTAATTAAGTAATACCGAATGGACTGGTAGGGATCATTTTCTGGTATGTATTTCTCAGTGATGCCAATATCTATAAGATGTTGAACTTTTTCCAGGTAATTATTCCCCTCGCTGATTTCCAATAAGGCCTCAACGGCGTAACCAATCAAATCAGACGCCCACTCAGTCATTAATGTTGGAGGATATCTGTGATCGCCAAAACTTGTTTGGGTTAATTCATACAATCTTGGTAACGCACGCTGCTCTTTCAAGAATGCGAGGTGTCTGATAACTTGGTGCTCAAAATGTGTGGGAGATGGAAAGAGTACCGTTCGAGCAATGCTGGTCTTATTTAATTCTAGTAATAGCGTTTCCCTTATTATTTCACTATCTGGTGGATCTAACCAAACTTCCCTTGTTTCTTTACCGGAATTATCCTGACCGTGTGTCGTTACGGGTCCAATTGGGACTTCAATTTTATCGCGATTGTGGCCGTTATGATTTGGACAGTAAGTCCAATATGGATTTGGAATTTCTATCTTCCTTATAACGCATATTGACTTACCTTTTTTATCTGACGTTGGTCCAAATCCAGTCAAACCATCATTTTTGCTATTAAAGAAGCACGTCCCGCAGCAATCAGTTCCACCATTTGGCATAGGGAGGGCTCCTTAATTGTTGTGAATAGTGTTTTTGATTAATTCAATCACCGCAATGTTTATTATAATTACTTTTATTGAAGTGTGAGCGCGATAGACCTGGACGATACTAACTGATCAGATTGATCTTGATTGTCATCCCTTTTGTTCTATAAGGATTTCCCCCCGACATTATTCCTCCACTTTAGCCCAGAAATTTTTCCAGGCAGCCTTTAGCTTTTTCTCATCCAGAGTACTTTCAACTCCGAAGTGGTTGGTAATTTCTCTTATCCAGGCCTTGAACGCTTTGAAACCTTTATCTTTGGGGCAGGATAATAAAACCTTACCCATTTACACTTCTCCTTAATCAGAATAATTCTATCGTTTATAATAGCATAAATGCTTTCCTGTCCGCAGCGGCATCAAAAAAACCTTCCCTGGCCAAAACCCTGTCCTCCCAGGTGATAAAATTCAAGACATCTGCCCAAAAGCCCTGGGCAAGAAGCTCATGGCCAATTCTGTTTCAGTTGAAGTCGGTTTCCCGTGGGGTGTATCAATTGGTCTTTCTTGGGATATTTAATCGCCTGTCATGAAAAAAAACCTACTAATCATTGAAAGGAATACACGAGATTCGCTGACAAACCTTCTGGCTGAAGAAGGATACTCTATTTGCCAGGCAGAAACAGCTGGCGCCGGCCTGGAAGCTCTAAAGCTGCACAAGATTACCCATGCGGTTGTTCTTAACGCTATCTCCATGCGAACAAATGGGGACAGGACCTGTGTCTCTCTGAAGAAAGCAGCTCCCAACCTTCCTATATTGGTCTATTCTGATCAGGAGAAGCCAGCTAAGGCTGATATACTGGTACGCCCCGGGCCTTCTATCAGGAGGTTGGTCAACAGCATAGAGATATTTTCTCCGCTGGACAGGGAGAGCAGCCTCTGTTATGGAGATATCTGCCTGGACGAAGAGAAACAACGTGTATGCACACCTAAGGGGACTACTCACTTAAGCACCAAGGGAGTTCAGATTTTGAAGTTCCTGATCAAAAAGAAGGGCGCCCTGGTATCTAAGGAAGAACTCTTTACCAAGATCTGGAAAACATCTTACGTTGAGGATATGAATACCCTGTACACACATATGGCCTATCTGAGAAGGGCAATAGAGCTAGATCCTTCCGCTCCTCGCTATTTGATTACTGTGCGAGGGAAGGGTTATCTACTGAATGGAAAGGGAGCTTCCTAGAGGCCCTGAGAGCGTTTTTTGAGGGAAATGCATACTTATACACCCCTGGGAAATAAGCTAAAATATCGAATTGCGTATAGGCAATATGGTATTTTGACCAAACAAATTCAAATACACAAATAAGAAATAACCACACTTTATTATCCAGAATAATAGTTTTATCCAGGAGGAAAAGATGGCAGAAATCCAATTTGGAGTCTGGAATATTGAATGGATGAACTCATTATTTGAAGGAGATCCTCCTCAATTCAAAGCTGGGGACACAAAGGTTAGGGGACCCAGAAAAAATAACACCGTCAATGACAGAATTGCGGATGTCTCCGGAGTGATCAACGAAATGGACCTCCAAGCTCTTGTAGTGGTTGAAGGGCCCAATAGGGTAGAGGAGCTGCAGCTTTTCTTTGATAGGCCTGAGATAAACGGGGATTGGAAATGTGCCGTCCAGCAATCCGGCGCCCAGAGTGTTGGACTGGCTATTAGAGCTGACACAGGTGCGTTCCAGGATCCACCATTTTCTCAGTTTGATTCATCCCTGGCCGATCAGGCTCCTTTATTAAAAGAAATCACTGATCCTTTCCTTATGGATACAGACAGGGATGACCTTGATGAACTGCACAAATTTGAGCGGCGACCACTCTACACGGAAGTGCACCTTGTCAATGGTAGATCTTTCCGTATATTAGGCGTTCACCTGAAAAGCAAGGGGATCTTCAATGCTTTGGAGTGGGCTGCCTGGTGGGCAAAAGCCGAAGGTAATCGAAAAAAATTACTGGCCCAATGCTACCAGCTGCGCAGTAAGTTCCTTGATGTGTATCTCGCCGAAAATGCCACAAAAGACATTCCTTTAATAATTTGTGGAGACATCAACGATGGTCCTGGGTTTGACGCCAGCGAAATGAAGCTAATGGCAAGTGGCGTGGAGACATTAATGGGTTCCATCTGGAAACCAACGCTAACCATGGGGAATGTGCTCTACGATGGGTTGTCAGAAAAGGATCAAAACTCCCTGGATTTTGAAGATTTGTACACGGCCAGTTTTCGGGATCCCATCATCGATGGTTCATACATGCGAGTCTGGATTGATCACATCCTCTACAGTCGAAACTCGGCAGGGTGGGTGAGTGATGGAAAAATCTGGAGAGAAATGCCCGACGGCGCAAAGATCTACCGGAAATATCCGGATGGGTCAGATCATTTTCCTGTAACTTGTAAAATTACGTTGGACTAATACAATTCATTCGAAAAAACATTGCCTTTAGCGTCATGCTGCCAGCTGTTCAACGTGCGTATTTGCGATTCCGCCTGCTAGGCTTCGCGGACTTACATCCTGACAGGGTACCTGGAGCAGTTAAGGCTCGCTTAGTTGCAATATTCAAATTTGGAGGGTATTAATCACAAAAATGCTCATAATTAATCAGGATTTCCATACTCCTCGGGATATGTTTCCCTTAAGTAATTATTAATATCTTCGGCAGTGGAAATAAAGAAATGTTGTGCATATTTCCAAACTTTCTGTGTCTTCTTCAGTGAAAACATTATTTCTCTGCGTTTACTGTTCTTCAGGTAATCAGACACTCTGGTTCCTTCTGCCATACAATATGCTTTCATAGAATATACGCTAAGCACGAGGAAATGGATATCCTCAATAGAAATTTCGGCGTTTTTAATTTCATCTAAATCCAAGCCATAAAATTCGAGTATGCTTGGCGTTTCTGCTAAGGCACCAATTTTGAGTAACTCCGCGTTCCTTTGAAGGTAAGCATTGGCGCCTTGAAATCGCCGGTTTTCTTCACTTAACTTGCGGTCGCGGAAATAAGTTATTAAAAAAGCGGTTGTGCTTAGGACAATTGCAATAGTACTTACAATATCGGAAAAACCCATAGGTTTTTTCTCCTTTTAATCATTAAAAATAAATTTGGATATCATTATCACAAATCAAAAACGATGCGGGCGTCCTGATGAACATAAGCTTACGCAGGCCATCACAAGCGACTATCAGAATAATATGTTAATGTATTGGCTCCTGGTCTTCTACTAGAAGTGTGTAGTAAGGGCGGTTGTAAATCCAATCAACTGGATATGTCCGGGAAAAATCAACTTCGGTCAAATCAGCAACCGATATTATTTTTATGCTAAGCCATTCTTGTGCATCATGGTAAATATTTATGTTGTTATCAACTCTTATCCACTGGCTCCCAAGATAAACTTCCATGAAACAGTGATTCGCCCACCAGGACTCTTTTCCTGAAGGTTGATTTTCAAACTTTTTACCCCAAGTCCGATTAAGGTTGTTCTCGTAGGGTTCGGTTTGGTCTTTGTGTGAGAAAATCGGGAACAACGTTTGAATAGTTTTGCACGGAATTCCAGCTGCTTTGATCATGCCGCATTTAAATGTGGCGGTAGAGCAACAAGTTCCATGAACCCGTTTTTCAAACATGGAATTTGCATAGAACAGGTCATTTAACATTCTTGTTGGTGATAGATCTGGTGGGTTTCTGAGAAACACCTGATCCTTGTAGACATAGGAAAAATAAAAAATCTCTGGCTGGTATGGAAGGTCAGCCAAGCTTGTGTTTTTCTCAGTCCAAGACAGGATAGTTTCCACGGCCTCAACATCATTTTTTGCAGATTCTACTATATCCAATACGGCGGCTTGCATTTCAGGAGAGTAATTTGCAGAAATGCCTGGCTCTGTAAATGAGAGTAGTTCGTTGTTCAAATTATTCAGGGGGTAGGAAGACGGCACAAATGCAAATATCGTTTCAGGATAAATTATTGCATCAATTATTGTATACCCCAAAGTATCTTCCTCCTCGACAACCATAACATCTTGGTACATATCATTCATCGCGGAGAGATCAAAGGGTTGTCGTAATTTCATAATGATATGAACTGAATAAACATATTCTCGTCTCTCTTCCCAAACAGAAACCAACGCCCCAGTACTCACGCACACGATAGAACCCTCTGCTTCGCCGGAACCAACACATACAATAACAATTGAACCCCCGGCAACACTCTCTCCATGGAAATCGTACAATGTTGAGTATGGCACAAAGGCTAATGTTTGGAGGGCTTGGATGCCAATTCCCAGGAATTGGAATGGCGACGGCATGCGTTCTGTCAACATTATTGATATTTATCCTGAACCAACAAGCATTTATTTTGACAATGACGAAACATTAATTGCTTATTGGGTATTTAATGAATCGGCTGAAAGGGAATTTATAGTTATATTTGAAGTAGAATTATCGAAATACGATCATCAAATATATGATATTGATTCTGTCGGTAAATATGACACTGATAGTGTTCTTTATGTTAATTACACTTCTCCAACGTTGGCGGTTCAGAGTAATCATTCAGATATTATTAATTTAGCAAATCAAATAATCGGCGAGGAAAGAAATCCTTACCGCCAAGCCAAAAAAATTCATGCTTGGGTTTCAGATAATATTGAATATGGCGATAGTACAAACATACTTTATTGAAAGGTTTTGGCGGTTGTAGCAATCGAGCCAACCTGTTTGTCGCGTTGTGCAGATCGATAGGAATTCCTGCAAGAAATGTTGCCGGTCTCCATAATCCAGTATTAGGCAATATGGCTAGCGGGACGGAAGAGCAAGGAAACCTATATCGGCATGTATGGGCAGAGGTTTATATTCCTGACTATGGATGGATACAGACCGACCCATCCCCCCAGCATGCCTTTGCTATAATTAATGAAGAGAGGATAATCCTATCTAAGGGAAGTGATATTGATATTGGAAGAAGCGGTTGCGACGTAGATGAAAGGTCGTGGTTCCATACTCCTGAAACAAATGAATGGTGTGGCGGCGTTGGTCCTGAAGATCCTCTTTGGATTATTGTTAAACCAATTAGGTGACACGTCATTGGCAAGTTTTATGCTATCTGTTCCATACATGAAGGATTTCACCTGTATTTCCCATAACGGAGCAATAGATAAAAGAGATAAGTGGAGGAACTATTGAAAAAACCCTTAGGAACTTTTCTGTTCTGCATGCTTGTTTTATCTGCTTGTGTTGAAAAGTCAC
>Ga0255372_10197_pt2 | contig 11284 bp, 5 predicted proteins | sample ANMaggSeSYBR01E8_FD_182092 | JGI IMG/M metagenome (GOLD analysis project Ga0255372, IMG submission 182092) | Sediment cell enrichment communities from methane seep in Santa Monica Basin, California, United Staets - ANME aggregate JGI... | ecosystem: Environmental > Aquatic > Marine > Cold seeps >...
TTTTACAAAACGGCTACACCATTGCCAATATCTCCGGAGACACAGAAAGCAGGCTGGCTTATTATAGTGCCCTGGAAAAATGCAATTTAAATCAAGACAAAACAGATTTCATGGTACTCATTACAGAGCATGTTTATGACAGTATGGAAAAACTCGTAAGAAAATTGGGATAAAAGTATGACCAACTTTGAAACCAACGAGAAACATCTCTCACAGATACCGGCTTTGCAACTGTTGATAAGCTTGGGATTTGAATACATTACCCCAACTGAAGCGCTGCATGAGCGTCAGGAAAGAACATCAAATGTTCTTCTGGAAAACATTCTGCGTTCACAACTAAAAAAGATCAACTGTATCAGATACAAGGCTAATGAGTATCTTTTCAGTGAAGAAAATGTGCAGTCTGCTATCCAGAAACTTAAAAACATCAAGTATGATGGACTGCTTAAAACAAACGAAGCTGTGTATGACCTGTTGACGCTGGGAACTGCATTAGAACAGACCATTGAGGGTAATTCCAGGAGCTTTAACCTTAATTATATTGACTGGCGCAATCCGCAGCGAAATCGTTTTCATGTAACTATTGAGTATAGTGTTCAGCGATCAAGAAGCACGGAAACAGCCCGTCCGGATATTGTATTGTTTGTCAATGGTATCCCCTTTTGTGTTATCGAATGTAAAGCTCCTCAGGTTGAAGTTGAACAGGCTGTTTCGCAATCCATAAGAAATCAGAATGATGATTATATCCCAAAACTGTTTATTTATACGCAACTGGTGCTCGCCGTTAATAAGAACAGCGCCATGTATGCAACTACTGGAAGTGCTGCAAAATTCTGGGGTATCTGGAAAGAGCGGGATAATGGGAAATGGAAAATGGATAATGGGAAATTATTAGAGATAAAAAATAAACCATTATTCGAAGATATTAGGAAAAAAATTGAAGCCATCTTTCATTGTCAATTATCAACTATCCATTCTCAATTGATAACGGCTCAGGATGAGTCGTTATATGCTCTCTGTCGCCCGGACAGGTTGTTGGAATTGACATGGAAGTTTACTATTTTTGACGGTGGAATCAAAAAAATCGCTCGTTATCAGCAGTATTTTGTTATCAAATCAACTCTTAATCGTGTGAAACAATTTGATAGTAATAGTTCACGCAAGGGTGGCATTATATGGCACACACAAGGTTCCGGCAAATCCCTGACTATGGTCATGCTGGCAAGGAATCTTGCCCTAAACACTGAGATCATGAATCCTCGCATCGTTCTGGTAACGGACAGAGATGATCTGGATAAGCAGCTTGGCAACACCTTTGCTGCATGTGGCCTTGAGGCCAATCGGGCTACTTCTGGAAGAAATCTTCTGGAATTGGTCGCTGAAAAACAATCCGGAATCATTACCACACTGATTCATAAATTTGACAAGGCTTTTGCTGTAAAGAAATACAGGTGCGAATCTCCTGACATTTTTATTTTGGTGGATGAGAGCCATCGTACTCAGTTTGGATCATTCTCAGCCCGGATGAGACAGATGTTCCCTAATGCGTGTTATTTGGGGTTCACAGGAACCCCTCTACTGAAAAAGGAAAAGAATAGCTTTGGTAGATTTGGTGAATTGGTTGAGCCCCATTATTCTATTACACAGGCTGTTGAAGACGGCGCGGTAGTTCCTCTTCTTTATGAAGGGCGTCATGTTGAAATGACCCAGAACAAGAAAGCAGTTGATTTGTGGTTTGAACGCCTTACCCAAGGGCTTACAAAAGAGCAGAAAGCTGACCTGAAAAGAAAATATGCACGGGCAGAAATGCTGAATAAAGCCGATCAGGTTATCTATATGAGGGCATTTGATATCAGTGAACATTATCGTTCCAACTGGCAGGGAACCGGCTTCAAAGCTCAACTTGTAGCTCCGAACAAAGTTGCAGCCCTGAGATACAACTCAAATTTAAATGAGATAGGCATTGTATCTTCAGAAGTTGTTATTTCTCCACCGGATATGCGGGAAGGCTACGACGAAACCGATGATGAAACGACTGATGACGTTGTGAAATTCTGGCAAAAAATGATGAAACGCTATGGCAATGAGGAAGAATACACCAAGCAGCTTATCAATCAGTTTAAACATGGCAGCGAACCGGAAATATTGATCGTGGTAGACAAACTTCTAACCGGATTTGATGCCCCCAGAAATACAGTGTTGTACTTGTGCAGGATTTTAAGGGAGCATACTTTGCTGCAGGCTATTGCACGGGTTAACCGGCTTTATGAAGGAAAGGAATTTGGTTTTATTGTTGATTATGTAAGTGTCCTGGGAGAGCTGGATAAGGCCCTGACCATGTACAGTGCGTTTGAGGGATTTGATGAATCAGATCTTGTCGGAACCATTGCTTCGATAAAAAGTGAAATAGATAAACTGCCTCAACGCTATTCAGACCTGTGGGATATTTTTAAATCAGTCAAATATTCTTATGATGAAGAAGCTTATGAGGTCCTTCTTGCGGATGATGAACTTCGAGAAGAATTTTACGGGCGTCTGTCAGAATACAGCAAAACTCTTGCAATTGCTTTTTCATCAGACCGTTTTTTGTTTGAAACTGATGATAAAACGTTATTCAGATATAAAGCTGATTTGCGCAAATTCCAGTTACTGAAGGCTTCCGTCAAAAAAGTAATTACAGAAAAAATGGGTGAAGATCCGGCATTTTATGAAAAATTCTCAAAGCTCATCCAGCAGGCAATAGAAGATTTCAGGGCAAAAAGAATATCAGATTTAGACTATCTTGAAAAGGTTGTAGATATCAGAGATAAGGTTGTTGGAAAAGTTCATGACGATGTTCCTAAAAAGCTTACTGGAAATGAAGATGCTATGGCATACTATGGTGTATTAAAGCCATTTTTCGAAAAGCATGATTTGGATGAATCTGATCTTGAAAGCATTGCTGCTGATACAGCAATTGCTATCCACAGTATTCTAAAGGCGCATCAAAAGGTACAGTTTTGGGATGATGAAGATGCACTGAAACAAACCGTTAATGAGATAGATGATTATTTATATGATGAGTTGAAAGCTGGGAAAAGCATTGAACTGTCATTGGATCAAATGGATAAGATAATAGAAAAGGTGCTGCAGGTAGCAAAACACAGGAGCTATAGACTGTCACATATTAAATTGCACAAGGCTAAAGGGAGAAGGCTGTATTGTAATACGCCGACGACCGATAACGCAGTGAAATTTAATATGTGACAGTCTATACAAATGATTGAAGCAACGAGTATTGATAAACGGTCTTTTTTTTACGGCCAAAAGACCATCGACTACAGCCTCTTTCTTACAGACAGAAGATCTTTGGAGATTGCTGTTCACCCGGATAGTACCGTAGTTGTCAAAGCTCCGCTAGATTCTGATATTTCATTAATTGAAAAGAAATTACACAAAAGAGCGCGGTGGATATTCAGACAGCTAAATTATTTCCGGCAGTTTAACCCCAAAACTCCGGATCGACAATACATAAATGGTGAAACGCATTTATACCTTGGAAGGCAATATCGGTTGAAAATTTCACATGGCCAAGAGAATAGCGTTAAGTTGATTAAAGGTTTCTTTCAGGTTGCTTGTAGAGAAGAGCATAATCCAGAGATTGTAAAAAAGCTTATGAATAACTGGTACTTACAGAAAGCAAACATTCAATTCAACGAAAGCCTGACTCGCTGTTGTCCGAAGTTTAATGCTTTTGATCTCACCCAACCTTCAATCTCGATCAAGCGCATGAAAAAGAGATGGGGAAGCTTATCGAATAAAGGCACGGTTACCCTTAATACGGATCTGATTAAAGCACCGAAAGAATGTATCGATTATGTCGTTACCCATGAGCTTTGTCATTTAAAATATCATGACCATAGCTCTGAGTTCTACAAACTACTTGATTCCGTGATCCCGGGGTGGAAAAAAATAAAGCACAAACTCGAACTGAGTATGGTTTAAAAGCGACGTCAGTGGCACCTTGTTGATGATCCTGACCTGAAGTATTTTTTTATGGCACATTTCGACCGTGACATGATTGCATTGGCCAAACGTTTCCGGATTCTTGAGTTACCAGGACCGCATCTTTTGTTTGAACATTTAAAGGATAAGGTTATTGCTTTCAAACGGGGCGGTCTTTTATTTATGTTCAACTTTCATCCAACACGTTCTTACGAGAACTATTCTTTTGAAGTATTACCGGGAAAATACCGGATGATCTTTGAAAGCGATGCTTCCGAATATGGAGGACATGGCCGGTTGCTTGCTGATCAATATCATCTGACATTGCCTGATACATCTCGCAGCAAGGAAAGGCATTTGCTCAGCCTCTATCTTCCCACCCGCACGGCTATAGTCCTGTATTTTTCCCCACCTGTTCCAGGATAAATTCCTATTCTCCTGTGGATTTCTCCCATAAAAATAAATCCCTTCCTCTATTTACAATTCAAATAATTTAAGAGATGTTTTTATAAAAATTATTTGTAACCGTTCACAGCTTACCAAAAAAATAATATTTAAAAGCGCTAAAGTGTTACAATTATTTTAATAATAATCTAATAGTCATCATAGTTATTTCTCATCTGGATTCCAGGTTGAGGATGAAGAAAGGAGGATTTATCTTGGCAAGAAATCGCAAGATATTTGTTCACAGGAACAGCGAGAATATACACATGAAACTATACGGGGATTTCGATGGAAGCTTAGCAACTGAATTGCTCAACCTCCTGAAAAAAAATTGTAACACCTCTTCAAAAATCTTCATCCATACTGGCTGTTTGATGGCAGTACACACTTTTGGTCAAGTAGTATTCCATAAAAATTTTAATTTTATAAATAACGAATCTACATCATTATTATTTACAGGAAAATATGCTTCACAACTGACACCATGAAACAACGACTTATTGAATATTATATCCTGCTGACATTTTCCAACACAGGCATGTATCCGAATTCAGCCATATTGATTACAACTAAACTCTGTTCCAGCGCATCCAACCGTATTGAAGGTAATACCCTGACTTTACGGGAAACGGATCTTGTCATTAATAAGGGGCTGACCATCGGCGGAAAGTCAATGCGTGAGCATCTTGAGGCTGTCAACCACTACGAGGCCATCGCTTTAATAAAAGAGTTTGTAACGGCAGACAATATGTTAAATGAAAACATAATCAAAGATATTCACTCTCTTGTTTTGCGAGGTATTGATAGAGAAAATGCGGGAAAATATCGCAGTGTTCCAGTGGCAATTTCAGGAAGTCGGCACGAACCTCCTCAACCCTGGCAGGTTCCGAAACTGATGGAAGATCTGAATTTCTGGATTCAGGAAGAAGCTGAAAATTTACATCCGGTTATCTTCGCGGCTGAAATCCATGAGCGAATTGCTACTATTCATCCTTTTATAGATGGAAACGGCAGAACAGCCAGGCTTTTGATGAATCTAATTCTTTTACAAAACGGCTACACCATTGCCAATATCTCCGGAGACACAGAAAGCAGGCTGGCTTATTATAGTGCCCTGGAAAAATGCAATTTAAATCAAGACAAAACAGATTTCATGGTACTCATTACAGAGCATGTTTATGACAGTATGGAAAAACTCGTAAGAAAATTGGGATAAAAGTATGACCAACTTTGAAACCAACGAGAAACATCTCTCACAGATACCGGCTTTGCAACTGTTGATAAGCTTGGGATTTGAATACATTACCCCAACTGAAGCGCTGCATGAGCGTCAGGAAAGAACATCAAATGTTCTTCTGGAAAACATTCTGCGTTCACAACTAAAAAAGATCAACTGTATCAGATACAAGGCTAATGAGTATCTTTTCAGTGAAGAAAATGTGCAGTCTGCTATCCAGAAACTTAAAAACATCAAGTATGATGGACTGCTTAAAACAAACGAAGCTGTGTATGACCTGTTGACGCTGGGAACTGCATTAGAACAGACCATTGAGGGTAATTCCAGGAGCTTTAACCTTAATTATATTGACTGGCGCAATCCGCAGCGAAATCGTTTTCATGTAACTATTGAGTATAGTGTTCAGCGATCAAGAAGCACGGAAACAGCCCGTCCGGATATTGTATTGTTTGTCAATGGTATCCCCTTTTGTGTTATCGAATGTAAAGCTCCTCAGGTTGAAGTTGAACAGGCTGTTTCGCAATCCATAAGAAATCAGAATGATGATTATATCCCAAAACTGTTTATTTATACGCAACTGGTGCTCGCCGTTAATAAGAACAGCGCCATGTATGCAACTACTGGAAGTGCTGCAAAATTCTGGGGTATCTGGAAAGAGCGGGATAATGGGAAATGGAAAATGGATAATGGGAAATTATTAGAGATAAAAAATAAACCATTATTCGAAGATATTAGGAAAAAAATTGAAGCCATCTTTCATTGTCAATTATCAACTATCCATTCTCAATTGATAACGGCTCAGGATGAGTCGTTATATGCTCTCTGTCGCCCGGACAGGTTGTTGGAATTGACATGGAAGTTTACTATTTTTGACGGTGGAATCAAAAAAATCGCTCGTTATCAGCAGTATTTTGTTATCAAATCAACTCTTAATCGTGTGAAACAATTTGATAGTAATAGTTCACGCAAGGGTGGCATTATATGGCACACACAAGGTTCCGGCAAATCCCTGACTATGGTCATGCTGGCAAGGAATCTTGCCCTAAACACTGAGATCATGAATCCTCGCATCGTTCTGGTAACGGACAGAGATGATCTGGATAAGCAGCTTGGCAACACCTTTGCTGCATGTGGCCTTGAGGCCAATCGGGCTACTTCTGGAAGAAATCTTCTGGAATTGGTCGCTGAAAAACAATCCGGAATCATTACCACACTGATTCATAAATTTGACAAGGCTTTTGCTGTAAAGAAATACAGGTGCGAATCTCCTGACATTTTTATTTTGGTGGATGAGAGCCATCGTACTCAGTTTGGATCATTCTCAGCCCGGATGAGACAGATGTTCCCTAATGCGTGTTATTTGGGGTTCACAGGAACCCCTCTACTGAAAAAGGAAAAGAATAGCTTTGGTAGATTTGGTGAATTGGTTGAGCCCCATTATTCTATTACACAGGCTGTTGAAGACGGCGCGGTAGTTCCTCTTCTTTATGAAGGGCGTCATGTTGAAATGACCCAGAACAAGAAAGCAGTTGATTTGTGGTTTGAACGCCTTACCCAAGGGCTTACAAAAGAGCAGAAAGCTGACCTGAAAAGAAAATATGCACGGGCAGAAATGCTGAATAAAGCCGATCAGGTTATCTATATGAGGGCATTTGATATCAGTGAACATTATCGTTCCAACTGGCAGGGAACCGGCTTCAAAGCTCAACTTGTAGCTCCGAACAAAGTTGCAGCCCTGAGATACAACTCAAATTTAAATGAGATAGGCATTGTATCTTCAGAAGTTGTTATTTCTCCACCGGATATGCGGGAAGGCTACGACGAAACCGATGATGAAACGACTGATGACGTTGTGAAATTCTGGCAAAAAATGATGAAACGCTATGGCAATGAGGAAGAATACACCAAGCAGCTTATCAATCAGTTTAAACATGGCAGCGAACCGGAAATATTGATCGTGGTAGACAAACTTCTAACCGGATTTGATGCCCCCAGAAATACAGTGTTGTACTTGTGCAGGATTTTAAGGGAGCATACTTTGCTGCAGGCTATTGCACGGGTTAACCGGCTTTATGAAGGAAAGGAATTTGGTTTTATTGTTGATTATGTAAGTGTCCTGGGAGAGCTGGATAAGGCCCTGACCATGTACAGTGCGTTTGAGGGATTTGATGAATCAGATCTTGTCGGAACCATTGCTTCGATAAAAAGTGAAATAGATAAACTGCCTCAACGCTATTCAGACCTGTGGGATATTTTTAAATCAGTCAAATATTCTTATGATGAAGAAGCTTATGAGGTCCTTCTTGCGGATGATGAACTTCGAGAAGAATTTTACGGGCGTCTGTCAGAATACAGCAAAACTCTTGCAATTGCTTTTTCATCAGACCGTTTTTTGTTTGAAACTGATGATAAAACGTTATTCAGATATAAAGCTGATTTGCGCAAATTCCAGTTACTGAAGGCTTCCGTCAAAAAAGTAATTACAGAAAAAATGGGTGAAGATCCGGCATTTTATGAAAAATTCTCAAAGCTCATCCAGCAGGCAATAGAAGATTTCAGGGCAAAAAGAATATCAGATTTAGACTATCTTGAAAAGGTTGTAGATATCAGAGATAAGGTTGTTGGAAAAGTTCATGACGATGTTCCTAAAAAGCTTACTGGAAATGAAGATGCTATGGCATACTATGGTGTATTAAAGCCATTTTTCGAAAAGCATGATTTGGATGAATCTGATCTTGAAAGCATTGCTGCTGATACAGCAATTGCTATCCACAGTATTCTAAAGGCGCATCAAAAGGTACAGTTTTGGGATGATGAAGATGCACTGAAACAAACCGTTAATGAGATAGATGATTATTTATATGATGAGTTGAAAGCTGGGAAAAGCATTGAACTGTCATTGGATCAAATGGATAAGATAATAGAAAAGGTGCTGCAGGTAGCAAAACACAGGAGCTATAGACTGTCACATATTAAATTGCACAAGGCTAAAGGGAGAAGGCTGTATTGTAATACGCCGACGACCGATAACGCAGTGAAATTTAATATGTGACAGTCTATACAAATGATTGAAGCAACGAGTATTGATAAACGGTCTTTTTTTTACGGCCAAAAGACCATCGACTACAGCCTCTTTCTTACAGACAGAAGATCTTTGGAGATTGCTGTTCACCCGGATAGTACCGTAGTTGTCAAAGCTCCGCTAGATTCTGATATTTCATTAATTGAAAAGAAATTACACAAAAGAGCGCGGTGGATATTCAGACAGCTAAATTATTTCCGGCAGTTTAACCCCAAAACTCCGGATCGACAATACATAAATGGTGAAACGCATTTATACCTTGGAAGGCAATATCGGTTGAAAATTTCACATGGCCAAGAGAATAGCGTTAAGTTGATTAAAGGTTTCTTTCAGGTTGCTTGTAGAGAAGAGCATAATCCAGAGATTGTAAAAAAGCTTATGAATAACTGGTACTTACAGAAAGCAAACATTCAATTCAACGAAAGCCTGACTCGCTGTTGTCCGAAGTTTAATGCTTTTGATCTCACCCAACCTTCAATCTCGATCAAGCGCATGAAAAAGAGATGGGGAAGCTTATCGAATAAAGGCACGGTTACCCTTAATACGGATCTGATTAAAGCACCGAAAGAATGTATCGATTATGTCGTTACCCATGAGCTTTGTCATTTAAAATATCATGACCATAGCTCTGAGTTCTACAAACTACTTGATTCCGTGATCCCGGGGTGGAAAAAAATAAAGCACAAACTCGAACTGAGTATGGTTTAAAAGCGACGTCAGTGGCACCTTGTTGATGATCCTGACCTGAAGTATTTTTTTATGGCACATTTCGACCGTGACATGATTGCATTGGCCAAACGTTTCCGGATTCTTGAGTTACCAGGACCGCATCTTTTGTTTGAACATTTAAAGGATAAGGTTATTGCTTTCAAACGGGGCGGTCTTTTATTTATGTTCAACTTTCATCCAACACGTTCTTACGAGAACTATTCTTTTGAAGTATTACCGGGAAAATACCGGATGATCTTTGAAAGCGATGCTTCCGAATATGGAGGACATGGCCGGTTGCTTGCTGATCAATATCATCTGACATTGCCTGATACATCTCGCAGCAAGGAAAGGCATTTGCTCAGCCTCTATCTTCCCACCCGCACGGCTATAGTCCTGTATTTTTCCCCACCTGTTCCAGGATAAATTCCTATTCTCCTGTGGATTTCTCCCATAAAAATAAATCCCTTCCTCTATTTACAATTCAAATAATTTAAGAGATGTTTTTATAAAAATTATTTGTAACCGTTCACAGCTTACCAAAAAAATAATATTTAAAAGCGCTAAAGTGTTACAATTATTTTAATAATAATCTAATAGTCATCATAGTTATTTCTCATCTGGATTCCAGGTTGAGGATGAAGAAAGGAGGATTTATCTTGGCAAGAAATCGCAAGATATTTGTTCACAGGAACAGCGAGAATATACACATGAAACTATACGGGGATTTCGATGGAAGCTTAGCAACTGAATTGCTCAACCTCCTGAAAAAAAATTGTAACACCTCTTCAAAAATCTTCATCCATACTGGCTGTTTGATGGCAGTACACACTTTTGGTCAAGTAGTATTCCATAAAAATTTTAATTTTATAAATAACGAATCTACATCATTATTATTTACAGGAAAATATGCTTCACAACTGACACCATGAAACAACGACTTATTGAATATTATATCCTGCTGACATTTTCCAACACAGGCATGTATCCGAATTCAGCCATATTGATTACAACTAAACTCTGTTCCAGCGCATCCAACCGTATATAACTGTCAATACCAAGGTGTAGGCCATAAGAACATAAAACCATTTTCCGGCAAATTTAGGCGTTCGTACAGGGGCTAAATTAAGCACCAGAAATACCATCAATAGTGCATAAAGAATTATTGAAAAAACTTTATGATTAATAAAACCTTCAAACAAAAACACAAAGGCAAGAACAATAACATTGTTGTCTAATGCCAGCCCCATGTAAGTTTTATCGTCAATCAGTCCGAAAATGTTGAAATAACTCAATCGTATAGCGCTGGTGGCGACAATAAGAAATGCTCCCGGCAGGAACCAAGGACTGAACTTACCATAGCTTAAGAGAAAAAAAGCAGGGAACACTCCAAAACTTACAATATCTATCAGTGAATCAAGCTGGCCCCCAAAGGCTCGATGGTGATCTGTTCGTCCCGTAATTTGTCGAGCAATGATTCCGTCAGCCCAGTCAAATAAAACAGCCCACAGAACTCCAATTATCGCAACCGGGAAATTGCCCAAAATAGCGTAGTAAATACCAAGCACCGCACATAACAGGCCTGCGAGCGAACAGATATTGGGAAGATCCCTGGCAAAAGAAAGCATTGTGGGTTGATCTGGTTGTTGAGGTTCGTGATTTGTCATTATTTTTATGTTTCTTTAGTTTTTTAAGTCCATTACATCAATTAATGCTGCGACTTCAGGCCAGGTAGTCGAATTTCCGCTTGAGTTCCCATCTTTCCAGTTGGATGTGGATAAATTTGCTGCGGAAGCGATCAGAGTAAAAGCTGATGTGGCGGTCGTGGT
>Ga0255372_10211_pt1 | contig 11272 bp, 4 predicted proteins | sample ANMaggSeSYBR01E8_FD_182092 | JGI IMG/M metagenome (GOLD analysis project Ga0255372, IMG submission 182092) | Sediment cell enrichment communities from methane seep in Santa Monica Basin, California, United Staets - ANME aggregate JGI... | ecosystem: Environmental > Aquatic > Marine > Cold seeps >...
AAGAAAACAAGGCATATTAGTTATTAAATGGCCTGTCTAGAGAAGGAAAAACTGCTATGTTCAAAGTTGAAAACATACTCCTATTCTTAATTGTGATAGTTTGCTTTCTGGTGAGTTTGGTTTTGGTCATGTTAGTGATAAAACCTGAAATTTTCCCTGGCCCTGTTTACGCCTCAGGGGCACAGGTGGAGGAACTCATTCCGGTTAAGGAGATTTCTGATGAGGATTGGCAGGTCTACCGTAATGAGGATTTTGCCTTTGAAATCAGTTACCCGGATACGGTTATCCAGAAATCAGCGCTGAATCAAGGCGCCCTTAATGCCGGTATCGGCGTCTCCCCGGGAACCCCGGTTTGGCAGTTCAGGCTGGATGATAAGGGAAACTATCAAGGAACAAATTTGATTGATGCTTCACTGGTGATTCATGTCGGGAACCAGGAGGGAGACACTTCTCGCTGTTCAGAGTTTAAACCAGGCAGTATCAATAAATCCAAACTAGAAGCTCTCCCAGTAGTCGAAATTAATGGAATTTCTTTTTGGCAGGATGTCGTCCAGGAGGGAGTTATGGGCGGCAGCTACTACCAGGTCAGCTACCGGGCAGAGTCTCAAGGCGCTTGTTACGAGATCACCCAGGTGATTCAATCCTCAAACCAGGAATCTTTTGCCGGGGAATCAGTCTCTTCCTTTGACCTGGAGAAAGTTACCGGGGAGATGGATAAGGTGTTGGGCACTTTTAAATTTTTAGATGTAAACGCCTCCTTTCCTCCTCAGTCTTATCCCGAACCTAAAGACGTTGGAGGAGCTGTGGATAAAGACGCCACAATACACGTAGACGGCCTGGATGTTTCCCATTGGCAGGGGGATATCAACTGGACCAAAGTGGCTAATAACGATTATATTTTCACTTTTGCCAAAGGCACGGAAGGCGTGGGTTGGACTGATGTCAATTTTTTCACCAATATTACTGAAGGTACAGAAGCCGGCGTTGTGATGGGTGTTTACCATTTTGCCCGCCCGGATCTGGGCAACACCGGGCAGGAAGAAGCAGAGTATTTCTTAAGCGTAGTGGGAGATTACCTGGAAAGCGGCTATTTACGTCCGGTATTGGACTTGGAAGTGGGCAGCTACCTCGGAAAAGCAGCCCTTTCAGCCTGGGTGCTGGATTGGCTGCAAACAGTTGAAAACCAGAGCGGTGTGGCTCCATTAATCTATACTAACTATAACTACGTGTCTTATTTCCTGACTGATCCGGTCTCGGACTTTGATCTCTGGATTGCCTATTGGAATTGCGACCCTACACCTACGTATGACATTCCCCCGACAGGGATGTGGTCGGATTGGGGTTTCTGGCAGTATTGTGTAAAACCTGCTGGAACTGTCCCGGGAATAACAACGCGGATCGACATGAATATTTTTAACGGCGTGGAGGAAGGGCTGTCGGAATTTGACGCCGCCTCACCGCTGTGGGTGTCCCTGACGAATTACACTACAGCTGCACCTTCACCGCACTATGCCGACATTACCGCCGATGTTAATGGAGATGCAGTTGGAACAATAAATTATGCTTTCTGGTGGGATTGTGCCTCGTTGGAGGTTGATATCACTGCTGTGAGCGCCAGCTGCGGCGAGCTGCCGGCCCCAGCTGAAGGGGAATGCCTGGAAAATGAGTTCGGAGTCCGCTGCAATGCGGTCGCTGAAGAAGTAAAAATGGTTGAGCATACTTACCATGAGGTCGGGGATTATGTCGCCAAAGTGATTGTGGAAAGGGATACCGCTCCGCCGGCGGAAGACCGTTATCATATTACTGTCTATAATCCTATTCTTTCTATAACGCCTGACCCAATTTCCCCGGCGGGGTCCTTATTAAATCAACTTTTCCAGATGTCTGTTGAAGTTGCGGTCGATACCTCCCTTAGCGGTGCTCTCCAGGTTGAGATATTTGAGAATGGGCAAGAGGCCGCTATAGATCAGGGCTGTCAAACGGTAGGCCAGGATGTTCGAGTTACCAAAACCTATAATTTTTCATTTTTGGAAACAGAAGCTAGTTTAAAGAATTACACAATATGGGCTCGTTATCAACCTCAGCAGGGATGTCCCATCTTGGATATTTCAGCCGATGATAAGTCAGAATCCTATAGTATAGATTGGAGAGCAGGTACTCTAGCAGACTTCGATGGTGATGGTGATACAGATATTTCTGTCTATAATGAATCAACAGGTAGATGGAATATTATTGATCAAATTTCTACGAGTTGGGGTTTTCCGGGTGATTTACCTGTCCCCGGGGATTACAACGGAAGCGGTGAAACCGATATTGCTATATTACGACCCTCTACCGGAAAATGGTTCATTAAGGATCAAGGGAGATTATTTTGGTACTATCCGGGAGACATCCCAGTCCAGGCGGATTACGATGGAGATGGAGTAGTAAATATTGCAGTCTTGCGGCCGTCGACAGGACGGTGGTACATTCATGGAATGGGCAATTTTAAATGGTATCAAGATGGAGATATCCCGGTACCATGTGATTATGATGGAGATGGGGCTGATGAGATCGCGGTATTTAGACCCTCTACTAATTCCTGGAATATATTAGGTGGAGTTTCAATTCCATGGGGTTACCCGGGAGATATTCCAGTTCCTGCGGATTATGATGGGGATGGGACTTGTGATATTGCAGTTTACCGTCCCTCAAATGGTTTCTGGTTTATTAAGGATCAAGGTTATATCCATTGGGGTTATGATGGAGATATACCGGTACCAGGGGATTACAATGGAGATGGTGCGACAGAAGTCGCGGTAATCCGCCCCTCGACGAAAAGATGGTACATCCAGGGATTGGGTAATTTCATTTGGTATGAAGTTGGCGATTACCCCTTGCCTGTTCGGGACACCAACGCGGATGGGGATCCTTATGAATAGCTAGACTCTAACTAGAACACTGGACAACAAATCCAAACTACAACCCCCGCAGATGAGCAGTGCTCTTGCGGGGGTTTTTTTGATTTTGTGAGCTGGTTATTGGCTGGAAGGACGACATATGGATAAACTTGACACTTTATCAGGCAAATATACTGGGTCTCACGGTTTCTTTGAATTAGGTAAACTTCTTGCTCTAAGAGGGTGGAAAGAATCTCCTGCGTGATCTGTATCATCCCTCAAATACTTACGAAAAGCTGTCAGGTTTCCCTTGTTTTTGAATCATATTCCATTTACAATAAAATGCATCTGTAATTATTGGCATCAATCCTAATCCACACAACACAACTGAATATTGTTCAGCTTCAGATAACTAAACGGACTGTTTACCTGATAAGAGGAGGAGATCATGTCACCCAACCCCGCGAAGGTTCGTGTCTTTAGGTACTCCAGATTGCTGTCGATTCTACTCATCACTGTCTTGCTGTTGGGCAGCCAACCAGTCCAGCCCACTCAAGCAGCCACAACATATACTGTGGACATATTGACCGACGAGAACGATGGCGTCTGCAGTCCTGGGGGCTGTTCCCTGCGGGATGCGATTAATGACGCCGACCCAGGCGACACGATTGAATTCGACGTCACTGGCACGATCACCCTGACTCTTGGATATATCCTTATTGACAAAGACCTGACCATCAGTGGACCCGGCGCGGGCAGCTTGACCATCAGTGGGAGTGATAATGCCCATGTCTTCATGATTGATCACAATGTCGCCATCTCGGGCTTGACTATTACCCATGCCCCGTCCAACTACGGAGGCGGCATCTATAATTGGGGTGGAACATTGACGTTGAGCGGCGTCACGATCACTGGTAACGAGGAAGAAGCCGGTGGAGGCATCTATAATTTGGGTTCAGGAACTATAACCATTGAAAACAGCACTATCAGTGGCAACACTGCCGATGTCGGTAGTGGAGGAGGCATCTACAACGGGAATGGCACATTGACGCTTAACAACTGTATTGTTAGCGGAAACGATGCCGCTGTTGATGGTGGTGGTATCCATAATTCAGGCGGCTTGGTGACCGTTGAGAATGGGAGCACTATCGGTGGGGATGGAACGGGAAACACAGCCATAAACGGATTAGGCGGGGGCATTTACAATGCGGAGGGTACGATAACGGTGGATGGGAGCACGGTCAGTTATAACGACGCTATTAATGGCTGCGGCATCTACAATTGGCAGGAAGGCACGCTAATCGTTCAGAACGGCAGTTTTATCAGCGAGAATGGCAACTGCATCCACGGCGGCGGCATTTTTACTTCTGGTACTACAACGGTAGATGGCAGCACCGTGAACGGAAACTCAGCCGGATATGGCGGCGGATATGGCGGCGGCATTTTCAATCAGGATTCTGGTACTGCTGGTACGCTGGATATCCAGAACGGCAGCACCATAGGTGGGACCGGGGAGGGTAACGATGCCAATCATGGCGGTGGCATCTATAATTTAACCGGTATTGTGACTGTGGATAACAGCATAGTCAGCGCCAACACGGCGGTTAATGAAGGCGGCGGCATCTACAACGATGACACGTTGTATGTCCAGAACGGCAGTACTATCGGTGGGACTGGCGCGGGAAACACGGCTGGTACTGACGGCGGAGGTATTTACAACCACGACGTCGGCGCCAATACGACTGTGACAAATAGTGCAGTTAACTCCAACTCGGCTACCAATGACGGCGGCGGTATTTATAATGAATCCGGGGTAAACGTCCAGGGTGGCAGCATGGTCAATGACAACACTGCTGACGCAGGGGGGGGGTATCTACAATGCGTCTGGCACGACCACAGTGGACGGCAGCACGGTCGACGACAACCTGGCCTACACTGACGGCGGCGGTATTTATATTTTTTCTGGCACTACAACGGTAGATGGCAGCACTGTCAGCGCCAACACAGCTGAAAACGGCGGCGGCATTAGAAACAAGGGTACATTGAACATTCAGAACGGCAGCATCATCGGTGGAGCCGGCGGGGGCAACACGGCCGACATACATGGGGGTGGTATTAGCACCAGCGTTGGTACAACAACAGTGGATGCCAGCACGGTCAGTGCCAATAGCGCTGTCGATTACGGCGGCGGCATAATCAATAGTGGCACGTTGATTATTGTGGACAGCACATTCAACGGAAACAGTGCCGAAGATGGCGGCGGCATATTTAATAATGGCACAACAACAGTGAACAATAGCACCCTCAGTGGCAACAGTTCTGACGAAGATGGCGGCGGGATTTACAACTTTGATGGCGGCTCAGGTGGCACAATAACATTGAATCACTGCACCGTTACCGATAACACCGCTGACAGTGATAGCGACGGTGTTGGAGACGGCGGCGGAATTTATAATTACCAGGATAGCAGTGCCACCACGATCAATTTCAAAAGCACAATCGTCACCGGCAACAATGACCTCAGCGGAACGGGTGCGGAGGATTGTCTCAACCACAGCGGTACTCTTGCCTCACAGGACTACAATCTGACAGGCAGCGGCACTGGCTGCTCTCTGGGCGACACTAATGACCAGACCACGGCTGACGCCAAATTGCTGCCCCTGGCAGATAACGGCGGGGACACCGAAACCCACGCGCTGATCACCGGCAGCCCGGCCCTGGATCAAATCCCGGCTGGAACCAACGGCTGCGGCACTACCTATACTGAAGATCAGCGGGGAGAACCTCGTCCCTTCCCGACAGGCGGCAGCTGCGATATTGGTTCTTACGAACACTATGTGCGCTATGTTGCCACAACCGGCAGCGATTCTGGCAACGACTGTACCGTCAGCGGCTCGCCATGCGCAACGGTCATCCACGCTGTTAATGAGGCCTTAGGTGGAGATACAATCAGCATCGCGTCCGGAACATATACAGAAACAGGCTCTATTAACGTGTCTAAAAACCTGCAATTTGTTGGTGCAGGGGTGGAGCAAAGCATTCTGGATGGTGGGGGAACACACCGCGTTCTCGCTATTGGTATTTCAGTTAATGTAAATATCACCGATCTAACTTTACAGAATGGTTATGACTCTACAGGTAATGGAGGTGGGGGAATTAATAATGGTGGCAACCTGACCTTGATACGTACAAAAGTTACTGGGAATTCGGCAACGACATTTGGAGGCGGGATTCTCACTTATGGTGATTTGGCGATCCTGGATTCTACCATCAGCGACAATCAAACGGTTGGCACCAACAAACATGGCGGTGGGATCTTCATTACAGGCCTACCAGTAGTCACAATCGAAAGAACGACAATCAGCGGGAATTCAGCCACCGGCCCCAGTGGTGGCATTCACAACCAGGGAGAGGTATCGCTGGAATTAACCAATGTGACTATCAGTGATAATACTGCTTATTCTGGTGGAGGAATGACAAATACGAGTGTTACCACAACTACAATTTTGAATAGTACGGTTGCTAATAACCATCTATTGGAAGGTGGACATACAGGGGGAATCGCGAATTTCGCTACGCTAAATATTAAGAACACTATCGTGGCTGGAAATGAAGAAAATCAATGCATAACCAGTGGAACCTGGACATCACAGGGTTATAACATCAGCAGTGATGCTACCTGTGATTTCACTCAGCCCGGTGATCTGCCCAGCACAGATCCTCTGCTGGCCGCTCTCGCTGATTACGGTGGATATACTCTGACTCATGCCCTGCTGGCAGGCAGCCCCGCCATAGATGCTGGCACCGACACAGGCTGTCCAGACACAGACCAGCGCGGGATTTCCCGTCCTGTAGGAGCGCATTGCGATATCGGTGCTTTTGAAGGAGAGGTAACAATATCTGCACCAGTTGCCGACTTTGACGGGAATGGGGACACGGACGTGAGTGTCTTCCGGTCCTCCAACGGCCGCTGGTACATGATGGGTCAATCCTCGGTATCCTGGGCGCTTACAGGCGACCTGCCTGTGCCTGGTGACTACAACGGAGATGGTACAACTGATATAGCAATTTACCGTCCCTCAAACGGCAAATGGTACATCAAGGACCAGGGCAGCACCTCCTGGGGCTTCAGCGGTGATATCCCGGTCCAGGCGGACTATGACGGGGACGGAAGCACAGAAATCGCGGTGCTGCGTCCTTCAAATGGGAGGTGGTACATCGAGGGTATGGGAAACTTCAGTTGGTATCACAGCGGAGATATCCCGGTGCCCTGCGACTATGACGGAGATGGAGCGGATGAGATTGCTGTCTTCCGTCCTTCAAATAACAAGTGGTATGTAATGGGGAGCAGCCCGGTCTCCTGGGCGCAGTCGGGAGATATCCCGGTGCCTGCGGATTATGATGGGGATGGGAGCTGCGACATCGCAGTCTACCGTCCTTCAAACGGCAACTGGTACGTGCAGGGGAATTCTCCTGTATCCTGGGGATACCCGGATGACATTCCTGTGCCTGGTGATTATGATGGAGATGGAGCTACTGAGATCGCGATCCTGCGACCTTCGAATGGAAGATGGTACATCCAGGGAGTGGGCAACTTCAGCTGGTACTTCACAGGAGATTACCCGCTGCCGGTGCGCGACACCAACGCCGATGGGGACCCGTATCAGTAGTAATAACAAGAACTAAGAAAACAAAAAGAGCAGTGATTCAAGTCACTGCTCTTTTTTTGATAGTTTTTAGTTGAAAATTGAGAATAATGGTTAGTGTAATTATGAGTTGAATCTAGCATGAGAAATATAAAACCAGGTCAAAAGATTGAAAAAAGATAATATTTAAGATATCATAGTAAGTAACAAAAAAATTACAACAATTGTGTATATTCCTGGAGGGTGTAACATAATCTTACTGTTTATTGTTTAAAAAACAATTACAGAAAATAGTTAAAATACATTCTCTTTCTCGTTGACTCCTCATCAAACCAAATCCTCCAAATTCGAGCAAGGTAAATAAAAGACGGATAGAAAAGTATATAAACTCTGCTGAAAACCAGTCTGAAATATAGTTTGGTACTCTGAAAATCAATCAAGCGTATTCTAATTAGATAAGAGGAGCACAAGATGAATTTTCTGAACCAGAAGAATTTGCCAGGTAATCCAAGAAGGCAATTCAAGAACGTCAAAAGACTGTTTGTTGCTATCAGCACTTTTTTTATTTTAATCTTGACAGGAGCTACAGTTAGCCCACAAGCTAATGATGTAACTAGAGACATATCAGGTCGGACCATGTTGAGCAATCCGGCAGCGGTTTACTGCCAGGACATGGGATATGAATATGAAACCTTTGAGGAAGCAGAGGGAGACCGAGGGGTTTGTCATTTGCCTGAAGGGATAACTTGTGGGGCCTGGGAATACCTGGAAGGTTCCTGCGGCCAGGAATATTCTTTTTGTGCCCAGCAGGGATATCAAATCAAGACAATAAATGATGGTCAGAATCCATACTCCATAAGTTACGGTGTTTGTGTTAATGACCAGGGCGAAGAGATTGGTTCAGTTAATGAGATGTCAAACCTGGCTGAGAAGTCTCTGGGATGTCAGGGAGAAATTCCTGATCAAGGAGGAAGCCAGATAGTTGAATTGGATCAAGCCTACAATCCTCCAGATGCTGCGCCTCCAACAAGTTTTGATTGGCGGAATGCTAGCGGGGACTGGATGACGCCAGTCAAAGACCAGGGAACCTGTGGGAGCTGCTGGGCGTTTTCTGCGGTAGGTGTTGCAGAGGCACAGCACAATATTGAAGCAGGAAACCCTGCATTAGATCCGGATCTTTCTGAGCAGTACCTGGTCACTGATTGCCATATGTATAATGGTTACCAGACTTGCTGCGGGGGGTGGACAGACGTTGCACTAGAATATATCCGGGACTATGGAATTCCGGATGAAGGCTGTCTGCCTTACGGAGACGTGACAGGATGCACTTGTTATGGTTATTGCGGTGACGTAGATGCATGCACGTACGACGATTCTGGGGAATGCAGCGATAGTGCTTGTTCTGACCGCTGCCCAGATTGGTCAGCTCGTTTGGAAAATATCACTTATGTGGGATCAGTAGGTTCTGATTTAACAACCATAAAACAGGCTCTAGTGGATACTGGTCCGCTGGCAGTCTCATTGGATGTAGACGACCTTTACGGATATTGGGATGGAGATATCTTCCGCTGTTCAGTAGAGGATGGGTATACAAACCATGCCGTAAGCATAGCAGGGTATGACGATTCCGGTGGATATTGGATTGTACGAAACAGTTGGAGCAATACCTGGGGACCTCAAGGAGATGGTTATTTTAAAGTAGGTTATGGGGAGTGTTCCATTGGGGAATATGTTTACTACGTAGGTGACGTAGTGCCACCAGCTCCAGCGAATGACAACTTGGCTGATGCTTTTGAGATCACCAGCCTGCCTTACACCAACAACCAGAGTACTGTCGATGCAACCCTGGAGGTAGGTGAACCAATTCAATGGTGTGGGTCAGGAGTTGGCAGTGTCTGGTACACATATAATCCAGCCAGTTCTGGTTTATACGAGGTGGATACAATTGGCAGTGCTTATGACACAATAATAAATGTCTATGAGGATGCGGGTGGATACTATAAACCGTTATCCTGCAACGATGATGAGGATATAAGCTATACCCTGCAGTCCCGAACTGTATTTTATGGAGAACCCGGAACGGATTATTTGATCGGGATTATAGAATATGAAGGAGGTTGAGGGGTTTCTGATCGCCTCGTTGGGGCGAATAAAGATTGTGAATTAGACCAAGTTCAGCAGTCAGTGGATATGGTTGGTGGGGACCTCACGCTAAACATGGACAGCTACAGCTGCCCGTTTGATGCGATCTGTGCCACAGTTGGGGATTATATGGGATACCCGGCCCAATATCCTGAGATGCACGTTTATGAAGCAGGTGAGTATATTGATACAGTATTTTCCTCCATGCACGGCTATATTGAAATGGATTCCCTCTGGTCAAGCAACTATGACGTGGATATTGCTGCTTTCCAGATTTTTATCAGCGAAACAGGGTGGGGACGTGGTTACCATCACACATCAGCGGAATCATTAGCGCCAGTGACCATCTCAGCCTATGATAAATTTGGTGACCCAACTATTACTGGAGATGTATTTCTTGGGAATGGAAATACCGGAGCCTGGTTAGGTTGGATTTATAGTCCTCCCAGCTTTACTGTCTATGCAACGCCAGGTACTTATGATGTTGAGGTAGCAGAATGGTATGAGGGTGATTATGTGCTATCGGAACAGTCTCAATCTTTCCCGGGTGTAGGATCTGTTGTCCTTGATGCGTCCCAGATGACGCTTGATGAAATTACTATCGATTGGGATGGATTCAGTATCGGGGATGTTTATGTACCGGGTTTGGTCAGCTACTGGCAGGTTCTTGCTTATTTACCTGATGGGCACACAGTCCATATTTCCAACCCCTTCTCTTCCTATACGCTGGGTGCTTATCCATTTATCGATGATGGATTGGATACCTGGGACTACTTCTTTACCAATTGCTGTGAGGTGACCGGATCGCCAGGGCAGATAAACACCTTTAATATAGGCGGGACCTTTACAACTCAACTGGATGCTTGGAGCAGCAGCTATTATCCAGGTGATACTGGAAACCTGGAAACCACGGTTGAAGATGCTTATGGTCATGTGTTATCTGGAATCTACCATTGGGATGCTGACGGCAGCAATCCAATTTCAATTGCTGGAGGACCAGATAGAAAATCAGGAATATTCCACCTGGATCAAAGGGAAATCCCGGGAACAGCTTCGTTGTACCATCAAGGCAGTGACTCAGCTTCGCGACCAGTGGAAGATCTGGATCAATTTGCTTATAACCAACTTTTGCCAGAGTATTCTGTTACCGACGCTCTGGGCATTCCGATTTCCGGTTCATTAGCATACTCATATTTCGGTGCTCCTTATGAATTTGACATCCCGGATCCAACCAACCTGGGGGCGTGGCAAGGCGAAGTGACGGTAGAATTTGGTCCCTACCAAGCGGATGGAACAGATACCGTCAGTTTTGATGTTCTAACACCACCAACTTCTGCTCCTGTTGCCGACTTCGATGGGGATGGGGACACAGACGTGAGTGTCTTCCGACCCTCAAACGGCCGCTGGTATATGATGGGTCAATCCTCAGTATCCTGGGCGCTTACAGGCGACCTGCCTGTGCCTGGTGACTACAATGGAGACGGCACAACCGATATCGCGGTTTACCGTCCCTCAAACGGCAAATGGTACATCAAGGACCAGGGCAGCACCTCCTGGGGCTTCAGCGGTGATATCCCGGTCCAGGCGGACTATGATGGGGACGGG